>JACCDK011424638.1_pt1 | contig 20601 bp, 18 predicted proteins | sample 7445871 | NCBI WGS metagenome assembly JACCDK01 (sample SAMN15323436, study PRJNA562643) | freshwater metagenome | isolation source: river surface water | place: USA:Blue River Watershed | collected 2017-08-15
CACCTGCACTCACTGGTGCAAGTTTTACAGGAATGAATTCTTACTTCACCACTACAACTTTCAGGGGTGCAATGGGAACTTCAAACTGGACAACTGGATGGACCAATTGGGACCCACAGAACAAAGCATATTAATTAAAAATATTAATTTCAAAGCCACTTCTTCATGGAGTGGCTTTTTTATTTAGTTGTTATGAGATACCTGATCATTTCTATCGTATTATTTGTTTGCCTGACTTCCTGTATTCGTCGTGATAAGCAGTATGAAAACAAGAAGCTAGACCAAACCTATGTTCCCATCAAACCCAAGGGGATGATGGACCAGATTAGTCTTGCAGACAGCGCGGCTTGGATTTACTATGACAAACCCTCCAATCCCCGGTTTTTCAAAGTGACAAAAGTCAAGGATATGGGTCTTTTGAAAACTGTCATTGCTGATATCAACAGCGGCAGCATATCAGGATCCAAAACTTGTCAAACACATGGAAAATTTTATTTTTACGGGAAAGGGGATATTGTTGATGTGGTTTACTTTTCAAATGAGGACAGTTGCATGAGTTTTTCATTCGTTAAGAATGGTGAAAAATATTACTCCCGCATGAGTGAGGGTGCTCAACAATTGATAGATTCCTTGCGCAAGAAAGCCATCACACCCCAGGCAATCAAATGAGTCAATTCATTGATTTTTGTGGCAGGTATTCGTAGGCTATTTCGAACCGCTGCTCTTTGAGCTTCTTTTGAACCTGTCCAAGGTAAAGTATTTTCTTTTGTGGGGTAGGTTCACAAATGGTATAAGGCATGCCATTGTGAGTGAGCGTTTTGCCTTTGTTTTTTTCCAGTTTAACAGCAACATTGATATGGCCTGGATAGCTGAGTACAATCATGGGCAGATCATACACTTCACGCACCAGGGCAAAAAACAAGCCCGCATGGTCTTCGCAGTCGCTCAACTCTGAAGCCAATGTTTCTTCAGGTGAAAATCTTTTCTCCCTTCCATACAAAGAAGAATCTGTTTCATAGGCAAACGCATTTCTCACCAGGAACATGATGTATTCTACTCCCTCCGATACTGACCTTCCCTTGAGTTTTGTTTTCAGTGATGGTATGAGTGATTGATAGGTCAATTTGCTCAGGGGTATGTTGAATTGAAACCTGTAGTCGGTTACAGGGTAGTTGATGAAATAATCTTTTGTTTCAGGGCATACCTTTATCTGGTATTTTTCTTTTTCCCCTTTGTATTCGAATTCAATCGATTTGGATATGTATTTTTCTTCAGGAAAATCCGGCATGATTAGAATCGTATAGTCGAAATCATTTCCTTTCTCAACGAAGGATGATTGAATGAGCATGGGAGCTTCTCTTTCAATGGGTATGTCGTAGTTGTAATCATGGTAATTCATGCAAACATATTGTTTTGTATCAATGAGCTTGATGGGAATATTGTAGATGGTTGAGTAGCTTTTGACATAAAGTAGCAGTTTGTTGTCTATGGTGCACAAGACAGGCCTGAACCCAGTTCGCGCCAGGAAAAACCATTTGCAATAGGTATACCCCCAATAATTTTTCTCTTTAGGGATGAGCTGTTGAGATACTTTTCTCATCAGCTGGTAATAATGCCAGTCTGATAAGCGTAGTTTGTTCCTGATGGCTGACAACTCAGGGATGATGTCAGCACAATACGTATCCAGTAATTGTATGGTGCCGGAGAAGTTATCTGCATTGTTTTGACTGTTTGGAAATTCTCCTGGCATTTTCTGGGTCTTTATTGTATATGTTTTACCCAGAAATGAAAATTGGATTTCCAAAGGTTCTTCTTTCCCACCTGCAAGGGCTGATGGTGTGCCCAAATAACACAACAAAAGGACCAATATGAGTTTTACCCTAATTTTCATGCAGTATTAAGTTACTGTAAACAATCTTTAAATCAAAAAACTTGTTTTATAATGTATTAATTTTCACTTGAATAAGTTCTGAAAAATACTATCACATGGTGAACAAGTCAACTTACGTGCAACGGGATATCAGCTGGCTAAGCTTCAATGCAAGGGTATTACAAGAAGCCAATGATCCTACAGTACCCATCAGCCAGCGGATTCGTTTCCTGGGTATTTTTTCAAACAACATGGACGAATTTTTTCGTGTACGGGTGGCAACCTTAAAAAGGATGGCAGAATTGGGAACAACAAAGTCAAGGCTTAATGTTCATATGGAAGATGGAGTTTCCGAGGTTTTGATTGATTTGTTGCATGTTGTGCTGAAACAGCAAAGTGAATTTGACCGGATTTGGGCAAACATTCAAGCTGAACTCAAAAAGAATAAGATTTTCATCAAAAATGATCAGCAACTCACCAGGGATCAAAAGCAGTTCGTGATTGATTATTTTGAAAAAGAAGTTCGATCTAACATCATTCCATTGATGATTGAGAGTTTGCCTGAACTCCCTTATCTGCGAGACAAGAGTATTTATCTTGGTGTGGTGATGCAGAAGAAAAATTCTGCATACAAGCAGCAATATGCGCTGATTGAGATTCCCTCCAAAACACTTGGCCGTTTTGTCCAGCTGCCCACAACCAAAGGAGAAACACATATCATATTGCTGGAGGATATTGTCAGGGTGAATCTTCCCTATATATTTTCCTATTTCGGATATGACCATTTTGAAGCGCATATTTTCAAAGTGACAAAAGACGCTGAATTGGATCTTGACAACGATATCAGTACTTCTCTTGTTGAAAAAATGCAAAAGGGGTTGAAGAAAAGACGGAAAGGAAAACCTGTCCGTTTCGTATATGATAAGGAGATGAACAGCGGGCTGTTGCTTTACCTCACCAAGAAGCTGAAACTGAACAGCAAGTCAAGCATTATTCCCGGTGGGCGTATTCATAATTTCAAACATTTTATGGATTTTCCAGATGTGTTTCCAGTCACAAAACGAAGAATGGCAGCCATTCCCCATCCTGACCTGAACTCTGCCATACGAGTAACGGATGTGATTGATAAAAAAGATGTCTTGCTTCATTTCCCATATCATTCTTTCAATGCCATCATCGATTTGTTGAGAGAAGCCGCTATTGATCCAGATGTCAAATCCATCAAGATTACAGCTTATAGGCTTGCCTCAGAATCCAAAGTGATCAATGCTTTGGTCAATGCTGCCCGAAATGGTAAAAAAGTTGAAGTGATGTTGGAGCTGAAGGCCAGGTTCGATGAGGAGGCCAATCTGGAATGGAAGACAGTGCTGGAGGAAGAAGGTGTTAAGGTTATTCTGGGTATTCCCAACATGAAAGTGCATGCAAAAGTATGCATCATCAACAAACGTGTGCAAAACAAGACCATACAGTATGGATTTGTGAGTACCGGTAACCTCAATGAAAAAACAGCCAATTTTTATGGGGATCATTGTCTGCTCACTTCGAATAGGGCCATCATGGCAGACATCAACAGGATATTCTATTATCTTGAAAATCCCGTCTCCCATACTGGTGCTCTCGAAGAATGTAAAACACTATTGGTTAGTCCGGTAGGCATGAGGAAAAAGATTTCCGATCTTGTTGATAAGGAAATCAAGGAAGCAAAAAAAGGGTTTCCTGCCACTATAACATTGAAATTGAACTCACTCAGTGATGTGACCTTGGTTGAAAAACTCAACCAGGCTGCTGCTGCCGGAGTAGAAGTCAACTTGATCATCCGTGGCATCTATTCTGCCAAAAAACATACCAAGAAAAAACAGGTTTCACCCCATGCAATCAGTATTGTAGATGAGTATTTAGAACATGCCCGGGTGTTGGTTTTCCACAACGCAGGAAATGTGTTGGTCTACATCTCCAGTGCAGATTGGATGGTGCGGAACCTTGATCATCGTGTAGAGGCCGCCTGTCCAGTTATAGACAATGATTTGAAAAAGGAGTTGTTGGAAATTCTGAAAATTCAATTGAGTGACAATGTAAAAGCTAGAATTTTGGATCCTGAGTTTATCAACAACTATGTATCTTCACCTGATAAAAAGAAAACCCGTTCACAGCAGGAGATCTATAACTACCTGGTAAAGAAACAACCCATCAAGAAACGTGCGACTGGCAGCAATTGATATCGGTTCGAACGCAAGCAGGCTTCTCATTTCAGAGGTTACTGTTAACGGTGACGGTGTATCAAGCTTTAATAAACTCAATCTGATAAGGGTCCCCCTTCGTTTGGGATTCGATGTATTTGAAACAGGGGAAATTTCCAAAGAGAGAAAACGCATGATCCTTCAAACCATGAAGGCCTATGCACACCTGATGAATGCCTATGGGGTAGACAAGTCCATTGCTGTTGCTACCAGCGCGATGCGCGATGCACGAAACCGGAATGAGGTAGTAAGGAAAATATTTCTTGAAACAGGGATCAACATAAAAGTCATTTCTGGTGATTTTGAAGCCTCCTTGATTTATGAATCACATGTTGCAGAAAACCTAAATGACAGCAACAATTATCTTTATGTAGATGTTGGGGGTGGCAGCACTGAACTGACATTTTTCTCTAACAATACCCTGGTTTACAAACGTTCATTCAATATTGGAACCATCCGCCTGTTGAAGAACATGGTTACCGATGCTGATTGGCAGGAGATGAAAGATGCCATCCGTGAAAATTTACGTGGACAGAAAAAGACCATTGCCATTGGAACAGGTGGGAACATTAACAAGGTGTTTTCTCTGAGCAAAAAAAAAGATGGAAAGCCTTTGCATGTGGATGTTCTCAAGGATTATTACAAAGAATTTTCATCCTGTTCATTGGAAGACAGGATCAGGCTTTACAATTTACGGGAGGACAGGGCTGATGTGATTGTTCCTGCGCTGATGATTTACCTTCAAGTCATGAAATGGGGCAATATGGATGAGATGCTTGTGCCCAAAATCGGATTGGCCGATGGATTGATTCAGCACCTGTATGCTGAAGCCACTGCATAACAATTCCATCAAGTTTACTTTAAGATTTATTGATCAGTCCCTAACATTGGGGTAATGGTGAAGGGGGAACTTTAGAAAACCCTTTTACATGGACAGGAGAAATCTCGAAGTTGCTGTAATCAGTGATGTTCATCTTGGTACATATGGATGTCATGCATCAGAATTGGTCTCCTACCTTAGAAGCATATCCCCCAAGCTTCTGGTATTGAATGGCGATATCATGGATATATGGCAATTCAAAAAACATTATTTCCCGGCTTCGCACATGCAAGTGATCAAGGAAATATTTGGGATGATTGCCAAAGGCACTCAAATCGTTTATGTTACTGGAAACCACGACGAATCGCTGCGAAGATACAGTGGCTTACAATTGGGGAATTTTCAATTGGTTGACAAATTGGTAATAGACTTGGATGGTAAGAAAACTTGGATTTTTCATGGTGATGTATTTGATGCTACCACCAAGGGAAGTGCCAAGATGATTGCAAAATTGGGGGGACATGGTTATGACCTCTTGATCCTCCTGAACAGGGCCATCAACTGGGTGCTCAAGACCATGGGTCGCGAGAAAATGAGTTTCAGCAAGAAGGTAAAAAATGGGGTGAAGAAGGCAGTTGCATGGATTGGTGATTTTGAACAGACTGCAGCAGAATTGGCCATTGCCAAAGGATATGATACAGTGATTTGTGGTCATATCCACCAGCCCCAGATCAGAACAGTTTCCATGGCTTCAGGTTCTGTCAACTACATGAACAGTGGAGATTGGATTGAAAACCTCACCTCACTTGAGTACAATGAAGGCGAATGGAAGATCCATTCATTCAATGAAAAAGAGCATGTTGTACCGGAAGTGATTCATATGCGCAGCAACAACAAGATACCCATGCTCAATGTATTGACTGATGAAGTTGCTTTGTTTTTTACCTCTATTGTTTCTGCTTCACATTGATTCAGGATGAAAATATTTTATGCAGTTCAGGCAACAGGAAATGGTCATATCAGCAGGGCAAATACAATTCTACCATTGTTGCAAGCCTATGGGGATGTAGATATTTTTCTGAGTGGGAACAACAGTGCACTAAAAACTTCCTTGCCCGTTGCTTACAGAAGCAATGGCGTTAGTTTGCAGTATGATGTACAATCTGGTGGGATTGATTTTTTGAAAACAATTGGGGGTATTCATCTTAGGAAAATCCTGAATGAAGCAAGATTTCTTCCAGTTGAAAAATATGATCTTGTCATCAATGATTTTGAATGCATCACCTCATTGGCTTGTAAGTTAAAGGGCAAGCCATCCGTCCATTTTGGCCATCAGGCAAGCTTCATGAGCAAAAAGGTTCCCAGGCCGCAAAACAAAAATGCAATGGGAGAATGGGTCTTGTCAAATTATGCCAGTGGCACAAGAACGGTAGGGCTTCATTTCAGGCAATATGATGCCAATATTTTTTCGCCAATCATCAAGTCTTCCATCTTGCATGCAACGCCTGTCAATGATGGACATATTACGGTCTATCTCGGACATTATGCAGATCATCTGGTCATCAAGCAGCTGCTACGATTGAAGAATTTTAAGTTTCATCTTTTTTCAAAACAGGTTGAAACTGTAGCGCAGCAAGAAAACATCAAGTTGCTTCCGTTGAACCAATCCATGTTTGATGACAGCCTGATCAGGTCTCATGGTGTCATAACCGGGGCAGGTTTTGAGACTCCTGCTGAAGCACTGTATTTGGGAAAGCAGCTGATGGTTTTGCCCATGCATGGTCAGTATGAGCAGGCTTGCAATGCTGCTGCTTTGCATGAATTTGCTGTCTCCGTCGTGTCAACAATTGATGATTATTTTCCTGTTTACTTCAACAGGTGGATTTTTGATAATCAGCCGGCCAATCCATTGGCCTTGACAACGCCAATGGAAAAAATTGTGGAATCAGTCATCCATGGACAGGTTACTACACTTGTTGATGCTCCAATGGATTTGATTGCTTCTGCTTAGGCAGGGTCTTTTATCTTTTTGAGTGTAAAGCCAAAGGTTGTGCCAATACCTGGAGAACTTCTTGCTTGAATGAATTGCCCATGTGCTTCAATGATGTGTTTGCAAATGGCGAGACCTAGGCCAGTTCCTCCGATATTCCTGCTTCTGCCATAATCTGTTCTGTAAAACCTTTCAAAGATTCTTGGGATATGTTCTTCTGCAATGCCGATCCCATCGTCTGTTATTTCTACCAGAATGTTTTTGTCATCCGTTTTGTAAATGCTGGCTTCCACTTTTCCTTCCTGGTTGCCGTATTTGATTGCATTGTCAACCAGGTTGATCAATACTTGTCTGATTTTTTCCTTGTCTGCATAAACCCTGATCGGCTGTTCACATCCTTTCTTGATCTGGCAATGGATGTTTTTGGCCACAGATTTGATGGTCAATGATTCATATACGTCATTGATCAAATCTTGGATGATAAAATTCTGGTAATGGAGTTCTTGTTTACCGCTTTCGAGTTTTGTGATTTCATCGAGATCGGAAATCAGGTTGATCAACCGTTCGGTATTCTTATAGGCGTTTGTAAGGAATTTGTGGCTGACCTCAGGGTTGTCCATCGCTCCAGCCAACAGTGTTTCAAGATAACCTTGTATGGCAAATGCTGGGGTTTTGAATTCGTGGGACAGGTTTTGCAGGAATTCTTTTCTAAAGGCTTCATTTTTTTCAAGCAATTCCATTTCAGCTTTTCGTTGGTCTGCCCACTGCAAAACATCTTCCCCAACCTCCTCAAGTCCTTGTTGAGGCAATACCTTTTTCTGGAAAAACTCCTCTCTTTTTGAGGCTTTTGTTTGGTAAATGAGTTTGTAAATCAGTTTGATCTGCCGGTGAATGAATTGCTCAACCAGAAAGCGTACCACCCAGAAACTGAAGCCAAAAATGATCAACAAGATGACCAGCGCCACAACCAGGTTTTTGGTAATCCAACCCACAAAGAGAAAAGCCAGCAGACCGGAAGTCGTGGCAGAAAGCAAGGCGATTTTTTGGGGCGAATAGTTCTTCGAGTCGAACATGATGCAATCTACACCATTCGGGGCTTATTTAAGGGCATCTCAGATGTCAAATTTATACCCAACACCCTTGACCGTCGTGATGCAATCCACGCCTAATTTTTGTCTTATTTTTCTGATGTGCACATCAATTGTCCTGTCGCCAACGATCACCTCAGAGCCCCAGATCTGGTTCAGGATCTCATTCCGAAGAAAAACCCTTCCAGGCTTAGAAGCCAGGTAGTTGAGCAATTCGAATTCTTTTTTGGCAAGGCTGATGGGCTCCCCCTTGTAATAAACCATGTATTCTTCTGGTTCAATCCTTAGCTCCCCAATCTCAACAGCCTTGGAGTCCTCAGGTTTGGCCAGCCTCCTGAAAAATGCGTTTACTTTTGACACCATTACTTTAGGAGAGATGGGTTTGCTGATAAAGTCGTCAGCCCCAAATTCAAGTCCTTTTACATGGGAAAGTTCGTCATTCAAGGCAGTGAGAAACACGATGAGGGTATGTTCAAATGCTGGTTGAGATCGTAGGATTTTACAGACCTCGATGCCGTTTTTCTTTGGCATCATGATGTCTAAAATGATCAGGTCAGGATTGGTTTCTCGGGCCTTCTGCAGTGCCTGGTCGCCATCTTTGGCAGTAAAAACATCGTATCCATGGAGCTGCAGATTGTAGGTAATGATTTCCAGGATATCTGGCTCATCATCTGCAATCAGGATTTTTTTTGCGGCTGGGGCCATGGTAATGGGTTGTTTGGACAAAGTTAACCGGATGGTCTTTCAAATCACAATTAAGCCGGATTATTAAATTGTTAAGCCATCTACCAAGGAGCTATCGGATATTAAGTCTTAATTTTACATTGAATGCTCCGTTTGCGTTTTTTTATATGGATTTTGTTGCCATTCATGGCTTTTTCAGCTGCTGGGCAAGACAGCAGCCATGTTGCTATTGACATCAGGAGGGTAAAATTACATGAAGACATAGACGACTTACAATCAAGGATTTGTGCCTTGGACGGAAAGCCCGATAAAATGATTGTCATCAGCAGGGACCTCGATCTTGACCTTCTGCTAACGGATATTTATACCAGACAAACAGATGCACTGCAGCTGGAAATAGAAAAAAATCCTGCTGCAGATCACCGGATCAAAGTGAAATATTTGTCTGGGTTGAACATGTTGCTGGAAGATTTGCTGCGGTCACTCCGTTCCAATGCAATGCCAGCCTCTGAGGCAGCAACCCTGTTAGATGCTTACAGACAATTCATGGGGCTAGACATCAGGGGAATGGGTATTGCAGGGCTGGTTGATCATTTTCCCTACCAAGTCAACAGTATGTTGTTGGGAGAAAATTCAGTTTTTTTTGAAAACCCTGCGCTGGATTCTTCAAGGGTCATCATGTTCAGACAGTTCGCTGTGTTGCATCCGGATCAGGTGCTGTCCAGGATTGAACCCTATCTCAATGCTTCCTTCGCAGACAGCCTCATCGTTGTATCCGCACATCAATTTCCCTCCAGCTTTTACAATTATGCCGCCGCCGCGGCTACGCCCGTTGGGAAAAAAATAAGGTCAATCGATGATACCCTGGTAAAACTGATTACGGGTATTGCAGATGAAAGTGCTGGAAGATTGATTTTCCCATTTCTGCATTCAATCCTCAAAGGAAGAATTGCTGTAGACAGCATCAAGTCTACTGCTACAGATAATCTTGCCTACTACCGGTTGCTGGTCAAGACCCAGACCCAGTTCATGGATGATATGCTTGCCGGGGATACACCCATCCTTTTTCAGGAAATGGGAACCATGATCAAGCGCAAAGCAGAGGAAATATTCATCAATGAAATCAATGCCCTGCATGATGAAACAGATGCTGTTCGCTTTAAGATTCTAGAGCCACTTGGCGCAACAGAATTGTATTACATCATTGTGACTGGTGAAGATGTCATTTACACCTCGAGCTATACTGGGGTGTACAACCGAATGATGGCACGCATGCAAAAGCGCGGGGGAGATGCATTGCTCATGGATGTGAGGTTTGACAGGTTCAAGAAATTCATCAGGATGGCCGCTGCTTACAACAAACTTGATCTTTTTTTGTCCAGCATGCCAGCAGCCAATGCACAACTCCTGATCAAGGGATTTGTGCGCGGGTTAGAGAAAAACCTTGACCTTGAAGATGCCGTTGATGTTGCAGATTCTTATGGAAGCATCAGCAACAAAGCCATCAGGGATTTGGTAAAGGTTGAAATCAGCAAAAATCTTCAACAACAGGAGTCGCTTGCCAATGGACGAGGTATCGCCATTTATGATATCCTCAAGCTGCTCTTCATGTCTGCTTCAGACAGTTCCCAATTGCTTTCCATCAAATACGGAATCCCTCCTGTCTACGCCCTTCCCTTATCCAATCTAGCTGACAGTGCCGGTCGCATTGTAGAGCAGGTTTTTTTCTACGGAGACAAGGATGGAAAGGAGTCATTTGTCAATTTTATGTCCATGTTTAGGGGGCGGAAAGAATGGAAAATTGTTCAAGGGGAGAACTGGGTTGAAATCAAATCTTTGGAGGGAAGGCCGGTATGGATCTTTGCCAATCTTCCCCTGGACAATTCGATGGGGGATGATCCGGATGCAAAGGCCCAGGCCCTTTTGATTGACTATTTGCATGAGCAAGGACTCCAGCCAACAATTGTCATCCACCGTGGCCACAGTTATCACCTCAAGTACACGGTCAATCAACTTCCTCCTTCTTCCAAAATCATTGTTTTGGGGTCCTGCGGCAGTTTTCAGAACCTGAATACCCTACTGAAGATTAGTCCCGATGCCCACATCGTCTCATCAAAAGAAGTGGGTACCAAACTTGTGAATGAACCAGTATTGAGAATGATCAATGAATCCGTCAGGTTGGGAAAGGGCGTAGATTGGATCAGCATCTGGCATCAATTAGAAAGGCAATTCAATACAGGCGTGGCGAAAGAGCGTTTTGACAATTATATTCCCCCACACAAGAACCTTGGTGCCTTGTTCATCAAGGCTTTTGCCAACAGGAGCCTTTAGGTATTGGTTTGCATGAATGATGGAAAATAAAAACAAGGAAAACCGGAAAAGAATATTCGATTGGCCACTGTTGGGCAGGATTTTTGCGTTTGCTAAACCTTATGTCGGAAAATTTTACCTCTCCATTGCTTTGGCATTGTTGCTGGCCCTGGTGTCTCCCCTCAGACCTTTGATGATCAACCTGACACTCAAGCGTGTCAATGCTTCCGGTACTTCAGGTGCCCAGCTGGTATTGGATTTTCTCTTGTGGATCAGCCTTTTGCAGATAGGGCTTTTGTTGGCAGAGACTGCCATGCGTTTTTTCTTTTCTTATACCACCTCCTGGCTAGGGCACCAAGTGGTAAAAGACATGCGGGTGAAGGTCTATGAAAAAGTGCTTTCCTTCAACCTAAAGCAATATGACAAAACACCCATCGGTACATTGACCACTAGAACCATCAACGATATCGAATCCATCAATGATATTTTTTCAGAAGGGCTGGTGCCGATTGTTGCAGACTTTCTTTCCATCGTTGCTATTCTTTCAGCCATGTTCTACACCAATTGGCAACTGACCCTTGTTTGCATCATTCCTTTTCCCATCATGATCGTGGCTACCTATTTTTTCAAAGAGAGTGTGAACAAGTCTTTTGTCAATGTCCGAAATGCCATTGCTGCATTGAACGCCTTCGTGCAGGAGCACCTCTCGGGCATGCAAATCATCCAAGCGTTTACCGCAGAAAAAAGAGAACAGGAAAGGTTTGAGGCCATCAACAGAAAGCACCGTGATGCCAATATCCAGGCCATTTTTGCCTATTCTGTTTTTTTTCCGGTGGTGGAGATTGTATTGGCGTTTTCCATGGGCATTTTGGTTTGGTTCGCAGCCAAAGATGCCTACCAGCTGAACCAGGAGGAGGCCGTCCAGGTAGCGGGTAATATTGTTTCATTCATCCTTTTGTTGAACCTGCTGTTCAGGCCCCTTAGGGTCATTGCCGACAAGTTCAATGTGCTGCAAATGGGCATGGTGGCTGGGGAAAGGGTATTGGCAGTACTGGATAACACAGATGTATTGACTGATGGGCCTGGTGCAATGGACATGAAGATCAAGGGCAAGATTGAATTCAAGCATGTAGGTTTTCACTATACAGATGGTCATCCTGTTCTATCAGACCTGAATTTCAAGCTCAATCAAGGGGAGACCCTGGCCATTGTAGGGCATACTGGAAGCGGTAAGTCAACCATCATCAGCCTGATCAACAGGCTCTATCAGCACCAATCTGGGGAAATCCTCATTGATGACCTGCCGATAGAAGCCTTCACCATCAACAGTTTGCGATCAGGAACTGCTGTTGTGCTGCAGGACGTTTTCCTTTTCCCAGGCTCAGTTCATGACAATGTTACCCTTCGCAATCCATCCATCAGCAGGGAAGAAGTGGTGGAAGCGGCTAAAATGATTGGTATTCACTCTTTTATTGAGCAACTTCCCGGCGGATATGATTATGATGTGATGGAAAGGGGAAGTACCTTGTCCATGGGCCAAAGGCAGTTGCTTTCCTTTATCAGGGCATTGCTCTTCAACCCGGCCATCCTGATCCTGGATGAAGCAACCTCTTCAGTTGATACCCATACCGAGCAGCTGATCCAACAGGCCATTTCGGTGCTGACCAAGGGCAGGACCTCTATTGTTGTGGCCCATCGCCTGTCAACCATCCGCCAGGCCTCCCAGATTTTGGTCATGGACCAGGGAAAAAGGGTGGAAATGGGGATACATGAAGAGCTGCTGGCCCTCGGAGGAAAATATGCACAAATGATCGCATTGCAGCAACAGAAAAATGGGGAATAGATTTTTAAGATTTTCGGGCAATTTTAACCCACTCCGTGCTATCTTTGCGCAAAATTTCAAGGCGTATATGCGTGTACATAGGCTAAAATCTTTGCTGGTAGCGACTCTGGGCCTTTTTTTGGCACTGGTTTCCACTTCCGTAAAGGCGAATGAGGAAGCGGGTAGCGAAAGGCTTGACCCAGCAAAAGTCATCATGGAGCATATCCAAGACTCCCATGAGTTCCACTTTTTTACGCTCAAGAAGGCCCATGGAGAAGAATTCCATGCCACCATCCCCCTGCCAATCATCCTTTGGAGCAAAGAAAGAGGGCTGGTTTCATTTTCCTCTTCCAAATTTCACCATGGCCATGCATCTCATGATGGCTACAAGATGGAACACGATAAAATCCATGCAGTAAAACTCGAGAATGGGGTTGAGGTGCTGGATGAATCAGTTCATGTTTATGATATTTCGCTGACCAAGAATGTGGTTCAAATGTTTCTTTCTCTGATCATCCTCGTTGTACTGATGATCAGTATCGCCAATAAATACAAAAAAGGCCAGGGCATTACTTCAGCTCCCAAAGGTTGGCAGAATGCGATAGAGCCTGTCATTACGTTTGTAAGGGATGAGGTGGCCAAACCCAATTTAGGTAAGAAGTACATGAAATACCTGCCCTACCTGTTGACGGTCTTCTTCTTTATCCTGATCAACAATATTTTTGGTTTGATTCCTGGTTCTGCTAATGTCACCGGTAATATTGCCTTCACGGTGGTGTTGGGTGTCATTTCATTCTTTGTAATCCTGTTCAGCACCAACAAGCATTTCTGGGGCCATATCTTCTGGTTTCCTGGTGTTCCCACACCTGTGAGGATCTTCATCATGCTGCCCGTTGAACTCCTGGGTGTGTTCACCAAGCCCTTTGCCTTGATTGTCCGTCTTTTTGCCAACATGGTGGCAGGTCATATCATCATTTTAAGTTTTATCACATTGATTTTCATTTTTGGATCGATGAGTGCAGTTGCAGGTTGGGGATTCTCTCCACTCAGCATCGCGTTTGCCGTATTCATTTATATGATAGAAATAATGGTTGCTTTCATTCAGGCCTTCATCTTCACCAACCTGACTGCGGTATTTATTGGTCAGGCTTTTGAAGGTGGTCATGAAGAAGGGCATCACTAAATCTTTTTTTTAATTATAAAACCAAGTATCATGAGTCTGATGAACATTCTGCTCGACGTTAGCGTTTCCCACCTCGGTGGTGCAATTGGCGCAGGTCTTGCTGCAATTGGTGCCGGTATCGGTATCGGACAGATCGGTAAGGGTGCAGTTGAATCAATTGCACGTCAACCCGAAGCTGCCAACGACATTCGTGCGAACATGATCCTGACTGCCGCTTTCGTTGAGGGTGTTGCCCTTTTCGCGGTAATCGCAGGTCTGCTGGCTGTATTGAAAGCCTAGTCGTTTCGCCAAAAAACACTGCATCCAATGCACAGGGCGGAGGATGCAGTACTTTTAACTTTGTTATTCAAAATATAGAACATGGATCTTTTATTACCTGGTATTGGTCTTTTGGTTTGGACCCTGTTGGCCTTCCTCATTGTATTCTTTATACTCAAGAAGTTTGCCTGGGGAATCATCATCAAGTCGCTGTCTGAGCGTGAACAAGGCATTACTGATGCTTTGGATGCTGCAAAGAAGGTAAAAGCCGAAATGGCCCAGATGAAAAATGAGAACGAGGCTTTGATGGCTCAGGCACGCGAAGAGCGCGCCCAAATGATCAAGGAAGCCAAAGAAACCAAGGACAAGATGATCAGTGAGGCCAAAGAGCAGGCCAAGGTTGAAGCGGCCAAAATCGTAACCGATGCACAGGCAGCCATTCAGGCCCAGAAAATGGCAGCCATGACAGATGTCAAGAACCAGATTGGAAACATGGTGATTGAGATTTCTGAAAAAGTGATCCGTAAGCAGCTTGAGAACAAGGCAGATCAGGAAAAATATATTCAGCAAATGGCTGGTGAACTTCATCAGTTCGGAAACCAATAAACATGCGTCAAACTAAAGTTGCACAGCGTTATTCCAAGGCCCTGTTCGATCTTGCCCTCGAGACAGGAAAGATTGAAGAGGTCAAGCATGACCTTGATTTGATCAAGGGAGTGGGGCACAAGGATCTCAGCATCTTGCTGGTCTCTCCTGTAGTTTCCGGAGACAAGAAGACGGCTATTTTTGATGCCATTTTCTCCAAGCATGTTCAAGAACTTACGGCATCATTCTTCAAGTTGGTTTTTACCAAAGGAAGGTCTGTTGCCATCGATGAAATCATTGAAGCATATGCCGACAAATACAGGGAGCACAAAGGCATCAAAGTGGTAGAATTGACTACAGCAGTTGAAGCTACCGATGCTGTACGAGCGGCAGTAGCCGAGCAATTGAAGGGCAACAAAATGTTGGTAGGCAAGACCATCCAGCTGAAAGAAAAAGTCGATGCCTCCATCATTGGTGGTTTGATTGTTCAGGTGGATGATAAATTGTTTGATGCCAGCATCAAGCACGACCTTCAATTCATCAAGCGCCAGTTCATTAAAAACATGTACGTTAGCCAGTTAGGATAATCAATAAACAGATTACAATTTAAATCAGCAGTTATGATAGACATTAAGCCCGATGAGATTTCAGCGATACTCCGCCAGCAGCTGAGCAACTTCAACACTTCAGCAGAGCTGGAGGAAGTGGGTACCGTACTTCAGGTAGGTGATGGTATTGCCCGTATCTACGGTTTGAACAATGTAAAATCAGGAGAGCTTGTTGAGTTTGAAAATGGCGTTAAAGCCATTGCACTCAACCTTGAAGAAGATAATGTGGGTGTGGTATTGATGGGTGAGGGCGCCGGAATCAAGGAAGGTTCAAAAGTAAAACGCACAGGAATGATTGCCTCTATCAAGGCCGGTATGGGTCTTGTTGGTCGCGTAATCAATACCTTGGGAGAACCAATCGATGGTAAAGGCCCTATCGCCGGAGACCTCTATGAAATGCCATTGGAGCGCAAGGCACCTGGTGTTATTTTCCGCGAACCGGTAAAAGAGCCATTGCAGACTGGTTTGAAGGCCATTGATGCAATGATTCCCATCGGAAGGGGGCAGCGTGAGCTGATCATCGGCGACCGCCAGACGGGGAAGACGGCCATTGCCATTGATACCATCATCAACCAAAAAGAATTCTACAAGGCAGGCAAGCCTGTTTATTGTATTTATGTAGCCATCGGCCAGAAAGCATCCACCATTGCTGGTGTGATGAAAACACTGGAAGACAATGGTGCAATGGAATATACCATCATCGTTGCTGCTCCTGCTGCTGATCCTGCACCGCTTCAGTTCTATGCACCTTTCTCTGGTGCTGCGATCGGAGAGTTCCTTCGTGACACTGGAAATGCTGCACTGATTGTTTATGATGACCTTTCAAAGCAGGCTGTTGCCTACCGTGAGGTCTCATTGTTGCTTCGCCGTCCTCCAGGACGTGAGGCCTATCCTGGTGACGTATTCTACCTGCACAGCCGTTTGCTCGAGCGTGCTGCAAAAGTGATCGCCAAGGATGAAGTTGCTGCCAAGATGAATGATCTTCCAGACTCTATCAAGCATTTGGTGAAAGGGGGTGGTTCTTTGACCGCATTGCCGATCATTGAAACACAGGCAGGTGACGTATCAGCCTATATTCCTACCAACGTAATTTCCATCACGGATGGTCAGATATTCCTTGAGTCGAACTTGTTCAACGCAGGTATCCGCCCTGCGATCAACGTGGGTATCTCTGTAAGCCGTGTGGGTGGTAATGCCCAGATCAAGTCCATGAAAAAGGTATCCGGTACCTTGAAACTTGACCAGGCCCTTTACCGTGAGCTGGAAGCCTTCTCTAAATTTGGTGGTGACCTCGATGCTGCAACCAAGTCTGTAATCGACAAGGGTGCCCGCAACGTGGAAATCCTGAAGCAAGGCCAGTACCAACCCGCATCTGTAGAAAAGCAGGTGGCCATCATCTATCTTGGTACGCAAGGTTTGTTGCAAAATGTAGCCGTAAGGTCTGTAAAAGCCTTTGAAGAGCATTTCCTGCTTGAAATGGAAAACAAACTTCCAGAAGTACTCGCAGAATTCAAGAAGGGTAATCTTCCTGAGGATGGTCTCAAGGCCATGGTTGAGCTTGCACAAGGCCTCATGCCACAGTATAAATAAGGTTAAGGGTTGTTGACCAACCCCATCCTGTAGATTCATACCAAGGTCCGGAAGTTTTCTTTCGGACCTTTTTTATTTGACAATCATCCAACCATTACCCCTTGAGCTTGTTGTTTACAGTAGAACTGCCCCAACCCTTCGGTTTACCAAACACTGATTGGCTGATAGTTCAACCCACAACGCTCAACTCTTAACTCATAAGCCCTTCAACGTAGATAAACCTCCCCAAAAGAATGCTCCTCGAAATTTCCCATCTCACCAAATCATTCGGCAATTTTACCGCTGTAGATGATCTTTCTTTCTCTGTGAAGGAAGGTGAGGTCTATGGTTTCCTGGGACAAAACGGTGCGGGGAAATCTACCACCATTCGCATGATCCTTTCCTTGATCCGCCCCACTAAAGGAAGCATCAATGTCTTTGGCATGTCCATCGAAAGAGAGCGAGAGAAGATCTTGCAACAGGTGGGTGCAGTAGTGGAAAAGCCTGATCTTTATCGCTACATGACCGGGTATGAGAACCTCAATGTCTTTGCCAGGCTCAGCAACAAGCAAATCAGCAAGGCTGAGGTGATGAAATGCCTTGAATTGGTTGGGCTGGACAAAAGGGCCAAAGATCCTGTCAGGGTCTATTCACAGGGCATGAAGCAGAGACTGGGTATTGCGGTTGCATTGGTGCACAATCCTTCGCTGATCATCCTGGATGAACCTACCAATGGTTTGGATCCCCAGGGCATTGCTGATATCAGGAACCTGATCCTGATGCTGAGCAAGGAGCAGAAGAAAACGGTACTGGTGTCTTCCCATCTCTTGTCTGAAATGGAGCAGGTGGCAGACAGCATGGTGATCATCAACAAGGGCAAAAAACTGGTCGAAGGGAAGGTGAACGAATTGCTGAATCCAGACAAGGTGCAACTGGAAATCATCACCGACAACAATGTATTGGTCAAAGAATTGCTGGCGAATACAGCATGGTCTAAAGGATTGAGAAATTCTCCTGATCAGAAGGTTTTGGTTGACACAACAGCTGATGCAGTTCCTTTATTGGCCAAATTTCTGGTTGAGCACAATATTGGCATTTCAAGTTTGCGTTCCATGAATTCATTGGAAGCCTATTTTCTCTCTTTAACATCCGGCAATGAGGTTGAGTAGCATCGTCTATATTGAGTTGTACAAGATTTTCCGCAAGCCGCGGACCTATATTGCTTTTGGGGCCATCGCCGCCATTGTTGGTTTGATTCAACTGGGATTCTATGCAGATGGAGAAAGCTACATGAAATTTGGGATGCAGTCCCTGTCTGACTCCTTTGATGTGAATGGCAACATCATGAATGGATACCTGATGGCCTTCATCATCCTGCAAACCCTTCTCGTGCATGTGCCGTTGTTGATTGCATTGGTTGCCGGAGACATGATCTCTGGTGAAGCGAACCAGGGTACACTGAGGCTGTTGCTGACCAAGCCGGTGAGCAGGGCCAATTTGATCATTGGGAAGTTCATCGCCTCCTCAATCTACACCATTGTTTTATTGCTCTGGATGGCAGTTTGGGCTCTTGCGATTTCTATCATGATTTTTGGTGCTGACGACATGTTGATTTTGAAAAGTGACATGGTAACCCAGATCCTTGCTTCAGATGTGATGTGGCGTTATGTTGCGGCTTTTGGCTTTGCCTCACTGGCTATGCTGACGGTGTCTGCACTTAGTTTTTTCCTCAGCCTTTTTGCTGAAAACTCCATCGGGCCGATCATGGCCACCATGAGCATCATCATCGTATTTACCATTCTCAATACCTTGGATCTGCCCATTTTTAATACAGTCAAGCCCTACCTGTTCACCAGCCACATGCTTGGATGGAAGGGCTTTTTTGATGTGATGGTCAATGAAAATAACGAACAAATTGTAGGCTCTATTGAGAACCTTCGAGGTGTGCTTATATCCGCGGGGATATTGTTTCTTCATGTCATTGGGTTTCTTTTTGCTTCCATCCTGGTTTTCAGGCGCAAGGATATCCTGTCCTGATTTTTTGCCTGCTTTCCCTGAACAGGCCTTGTGCAGTGGGGTAAAATAAATTGCTTATTTTCATTTTGTAAAACGCTCCACATGAAAAAAAGCATGCTCATTTTTTCTCTTTTGCTCTCCGCAACAATCGCTATTGCAGATGTTCGCCTGCCAGCGATCATTGGTTCCCACATGGTTTTGCAACAAAAATCTACTGTGAAACTATGGGGCTGGTCAGGTCCTGCTGAGAACATTACCATCAATGTAGGATGGGATACCACTACCTACAAGGTTACGGCCAGTCGCGGTGCCAGGTGGGTTGCCGAGATCAAAACGCCACTTGCAGGAGGACCATATAACATCACCATCAAAGGACGCAACAAGATTCTGCTGGAGGATGTTATGATTGGCGAGGTTTGGGTCTGTGGTGGACAGAGCAACATGGAGTGGTCTGCTGATATGGGTTTGAAACAGGCCAAGGATGAATCCCCCAATGCAACCAATCAGAAAATCCGTTTTTTCTATGTGCCCAAATCCACTTCCACCACTCCACAGGATGATGTGAATGCCAGATGGGTTGTTTGCAATCCAGAAGACATGCTGCATTTCAGTACCATCGGCTATTTTTTTGGAAAGCAGCTCAATGCCAGTACTGGCTTTCCGGTAGGGCTGATCAACAGCAACTGGGGTGGAACACCCGCAGAAGTATGGACGCCAGAAGAAATCATCACCCATGATCCGGACCTCTTGCATGCAGCAGAAAAATTGAGTCCGGCAGCATGGTGGCCGCACATCAGGGGAGAGGCCTACAATGCCATGATCTATCCGCTGACCCAGTTTTCCATTGCCGGAGCCATCTGGTACCAGGGAGAAAGCAATGTAACTACACACTTCATGTACAAGCGCCTTTTCACCAGCATGATTGACAGCTGGAGAAAGGCATGGGGCAAAAACTTTCCTTTCTATTTTGTACAGATCGCGCCCTATACCTATGGTGATACCCATATCAACGGTGCTTTACTTCGTGAAGCCCAGACACAATCAGCGTCACATCCCAAAACAGGGATGGTGGTGATCAGCGATCTGGTGAATGATGTGAAGAATATTCACCCCATCCTCAAAAAAGAAGTTGCCGAAAGGCTTGCCAACTATGCACTCGCTGAAACCTATGCAGTTAAAGGGTTGACATACAAAAGCCCAACCTACGCAGCACATGCTGTTGAAAAAGGAAGCATCAGGATTCAGTTCAAGGATGTGCCCACAACACTGGTAAGCAAAGGAGGAGAATTGACCGAGTTTTTCATTGCAGGAGCAGATGGTGTCTTTGTCCCTGCCAATGCCAAGATAGAAGAAAAAACCGTTTTGGTATCTGCCAAAACGGTCAAAGATCCTGTACATGTAAGGTTTGGATTCACCAATACAGCCATGCCCAATTTGTTTTCAGCTGAAGGATTACCGGTTAATTTATTTACAACGGATAAATAAAAAGAAAGGAGGGTTATCCCCTCCTTTCTTTTTATCATTAAACTTGATTACTCAAATAATAAAACCTGGTCACGCC
>JACCDK010474322.1_pt1 | contig 20583 bp, 21 predicted proteins | sample 7445871 | NCBI WGS metagenome assembly JACCDK01 (sample SAMN15323436, study PRJNA562643) | freshwater metagenome | isolation source: river surface water | place: USA:Blue River Watershed | collected 2017-08-15
ACACCACGTTTTCTCTGTCATTCGCCCAGGTCTTGCAGAAGGAAAAGTAGTGATCTCTGATCGCTACTTCGATTCATCAGCTGCCTACCAAGGTGCAGGTCGTGTACTGAACCCAAGTGAAGTTGCACGTATCAGTCGCTGGGCCACTGAAAGTTTGTATCCAACCCTCACAATCCTTATTGATGTCCCTGCAGAAATCGGACTCAGTCGCCTGCAATCTCGTGATCGCTTAGAGGCAGAACCAACCGAATTCCACGAACGTGTGCGCCAAGAGTTTCTACAAATCGCCATGATGGATCCAGAGCGCTACTTCGTAGTTGATGGAACGCAATCGGTCGAAGAGATTCACGCACAAATCGTTGCTCGCGTTGCAGAATTGCCTAGACTTAAGCGGAATACACAGGGGCCAGAACAAAATAAACTTCTCAAACCTTTGCGTCTTGCAACCAATGTGATAAACAAGCGAAAAAATCAATAGTCTTTCAAGTGATTAGAAGAAATGTGAGCTAACGATGAAAAAAAACTATAAAGGTTGGTTTGGAGATTTTTCGCTAGACCCCGAAATCGACTTTTATGGAAATTCTTATTGGGAAAGTGTCGCGATGAAAACCTATGAGCCTGACACAATGGCTTTTCTCGAAAGTTCGTTGGATCACCAAACAGATTTTATCGATGTTGGCGCCGCTACTGGGGCAATAAGCATTATTGCGGCCAAACTTGGAAGTAGAGTGCTTGCTTTCGAAGCCGTCCCTAAAGTCTTTCAAATCGCCATATCCCACCTGGAATACAATTTGGATGCCCTGGCAAGAATTGATTTAAGAAACCAGGCAATTTCAAACCATGATGGAAAACTTTTTTTTGGCAACTTGGCCGACCGAAGAGTTTTGGCTGAGATTTCCAATGACATGGATGAGCAGCAATCAGAATTTGTTCAGATTACATCTCTTGCGAATGCAATTGAAGAATTTCATAATAAACAAAGCAAACTAGTAATCAAAATTGATATCGAAGGCGCGGAGTGGAGACTCTTGTCAGACACCCCCACCCTACAAACTCTTCAAAAAAACAAAGCTCTCGTGTTGTTGGCGATTCATCCAGGATTTTATCGCCCATACAGGAATCTGCCTCTTGGTTTAACTATCGTCTCAAAGAAATTCTGGCAATTCCAAAACCTCGTTACGGCATATTTTTATTTCCAAAAAATTATGAAATTTGCAAAAGTCTATCGAACCAATCGCGAGAAAGTTCGGTCACCCAAGAAGTGCGTTCTCCTGATGTTTGGTGGGTATTTTGAGTTCATCCTAGACTTTGGCTCCTCAGAATGAGTGTTTTTAATGATCTTATGGGTCAAGATCACATCGTGGGAATTCTCAAAGGCGCAGTAGCTGCCTCTCGTACAGGCGAAGAGTCACAAAAAATGACACATGCCTGGGTCTTCACCGGGCCTCCGGGATCAGGTCGCTCTTCAGCTGCAGTTGCCTTCGCTCAAGCTCTTATTTGCTCTAACAATGGCTGCGGTACATGCTCTGATTGCAATGCAGCAAAGACAAGTGGTCATCCTGATGTCGAAATCATTCGAACCGTAGGTTTATCCATCAAAGTTGAAGAGGTTCGTGAACTTCTTACTCGTGTTGCATGGGCACCTTCCACGGGTGGATGGCGAGTAGTTGTCATGGAAGATGCCGATCGCCTAACCGAATCAGCTGCCAACGCTCTTCTTAAAGCAATCGAAGAACCAGGAACAAGAACTGTTTGGTTGCTTTGTGCACCAACCCTTCATGATGTCTTGCCAACAATCCGTTCACGTTGTCGCCACCTACAGCTCCGAACACCATCTCTCGAAGCTGTTACAAAAGTTCTCATCAACCGCGACAACATCGCACCAGGAATGGCCGACTTTGCAGCGCGCGTAAGCCAGGGACACATTGGACGTGCAAAGTATTTAGCAACCAACGATTCTGTACGTAGCAATCGCAAGCTCATAATGCAGCTGCCACTTCAACTCGGTTCATTGGCTGCAGCATTTCAAGCCGCTCAAACACTTATAGATATTGCGACCGCAGAAGCTAATTCATCATCAGATGAACGCAATGAGAAAGAAATTGAAAAACTTCAAGAAGCTTACGGCAAAGGCGCTACGGGCCGGGGAATGGCTAGCGGCGGAGCCAAAGCAGTCAAAGAGTTGGAGAAGGAACAGAAATCACGTTCTACTCGTATGGTCCGTGACTCCATTGATGGCGCACTTCTTGATATTGCCACCTTCTACCGTGATGTCATGATGGTGCAATCAGGAAACTCCGAGTCGATGATCAATACAGATATGCGCGAAGAGATTGAGGCTTATGCAGCATCTCACCCCGAACACTCAACAATCCTAAAGATCAACGCACTTATGGATGCCCGCGCCAACCTCGCACGCAACGCAGTGCCATTAGTCACCTGCGAAGCGCTTATGTGCCAATTAGCGCGCAGATAGCCAATTTTTCGCACTACCTCCAATAAACGGGATCAAACAGGTTTTGAGTATGGGTACAACTACTGACTTTCCAATGCGATTAACTTGCAGGTGAAGTAGCCCAATTTATTGCAAACCGTTTTTGGCGAATAAAACCTGCTTGTCATGTATCTTTCGAATATCACATTGGTGTTCCCGGGCTAAAGAGAGAAAGTGTTTAAGATGAGGATTCTTGAAATTTACTATAAATTTTGGAGTGAAGTTAACCTTTCTCGTGTAAGTCAATCCTACAAAATTGAAGTGCTTTGGATCGTGGAAGCTGGCTGCCACGACGCATCAGATACAGTGGAGTTAAATTTTAAATACAACCCTGAACATTATTTTGCCTTTGAACCAGACCCGGTTGCTTTTTTGAAGGCAAGAGAAATTCTTGATTCCAAATCATTGATGAGCATAAACCTATTCCAAGAGGGGCTTGGAAATGAGAATTCGACAAAATTCCTCAACTATTTAGCTTCCGGGAAGGGTAGCGGTTCAACGTTTGTCGCGGAACAAGGTGAGGAAAAAGTCTCCATTTGTCGCCTGGATGACAAGCTTCCAACAAACCTGAAGGAAGGTGGACTTCTTTGGCTAGATGTAGAGGGACACACAGTAAAGGCCCTGGCCGGGATGACCGCCACTTTAAAGAAAATTAATATTGCGAAAGTTGAAGTTCAACTTCATTCCAGAAATGACAATTTCGAACAGGATTACGCTGAAGTGCTAACCATTTTTCGACAGTCTGGGATGGTTCCAGTCTATGGCCCCCTGCACCCAGGGTATTTTGGAGATATTATATTTATTCGGACCAGTTTCCTGGGTTTACGGGGTCAATTGCGTTCAAGATTGCTGTCGGCCCAAATGCAAATTCTGCACTCATTCGTCTATCCAGTTATGGGGAAACCAACCCCTCCGGCGTGAACAAGATTGGTCAAGAATGCCTTGATTTATGGTGCAGAATTCGACTATGCGCCTAGACCATGTTTCTTATGTGACTTCTCATGATCAACTTGCTGACACAGTACAACGCTTAGGTTCGCGCCTAGGCAGCACCTTCGTAGATGGTGGCATTCATCCTCGTTTTGGCACTCGCAACTTCACAGCCTCGTTAAAGAATGGTCAGTACATCGAAGTTGTTTGCCCGCTAGATCACCCAGCAACGGAATCAACTCCATGGGGCAAAGCGGTATCTAAGAAAGCGGCGGAAGGTGGGGGTTGGTTCACTTGGGTGTTTAGCACTTTAGATATAACTTCAATTGCTTCGAAATTTGGCCGGGAGGCAATTGAAGGCCACCGCACACGCCCAAACGGAACTGACCTTAAGTGGAAGCAAATCGGTGTTAAAGAAATTGCTGAGACGCGAGAATTTCCATTTTTTATCCAGTGGCTATCAACAGACCATCCATCACAAGATGGTATTCCACTTGCCGAAATCCAAAAAATAACTATCGCTGATTACGATCAGCTTGAAGATTCATGGTTCAAAGAGGAAATTCTTTCATCTTTAGGAGATATAGATATTGAGTGGATTCAACCTTCTGAAAATGATGATCAATCAGGGATTGTGTCAATTCTTCTCAAAACTCCAAACGGATTAGTGTCTCTGGATTAAGTAATTGAGCACGCTTACTGAAATATTGAGGTAAAAAAATTAAGTTGGAACCGCTCGTATGTCATTTAAGAGTACCGCAGGCAATTAATTCCAAACTAGTGCTTTTTGATCGCGATGACACCTTAATTGATGATGCTGGCCAGCACTCTGACAAACAAAGATTAATCTGGACCCGCGGCGCATTCTCTGCGATTTCTAAATTGAATGCTGCTGGATATGAAATTGGATTAGTTTCTAATCAAAGTGCCATCGCAAAAGGGATTTACCCAGAAAGCGAACTCTTTGAATTCACTGCTGAGATGAACGCGCAATGCTTTAGAGAAACCGGAGTGACATTTTGTGTTGTTTTGGTGTGCCCTCATGCTCCGACTTCGAATTGTTATTGCCGGAAACCCGCTGCTGGAATGCTAGAAACAGCCGAAGATCTCACAAAGTGCACCATTGAAGCATTATTCGGAGATAAGATTTCGGATGTACATGCCGCACATAATTTTGGAGTTGAAGGCGTTCTGGTGAGACAAAATAATTTAGAGGAACTAGTTGACGCTTGGATAAAATCTAAATGTTAATTGTCCGTTCGCCGATGCGAATCAGCTACATAGGTGGGGGCTCCGATTTTCCAAGCTTTTATTCAGAGAAACAAGGGAACGTTATTGGTGCAGCAATCAACCAATTCATCTATGTTTTTAGTAACCCCCTATCCGAGATCGCCCGAGAGACAGTAAGGTTTACCTATAGGAAGACTGAAAGCGTATCCGACTTAGGCGAGATAGAACATCCTGTTCTAAGGGAAATGCTAATAGATCTGAAATGGAAACAGAGAATCAACATCGGCACATTTTCAGAACTACCAGCCGGGGTAGGCCTTGGCGGCTCATCGGCGTTCACCGTGGCACTAGCCAAATTACTTTTCACGCAATCAAACTCGGTAATGACCCCTGAAGCGCTGGCCAAATACGCCATTAGAGTGGAAAGAGAAATATTAGATGAGCCCGGTGGCATTCAAGATCAACTTCATTCGGCACACGGTGGATTCAATCACTTCAGTTTTACAGGAGCTGAACCAGTAATTACTAAGACACAGATGCCTGACACTTTCGCAATGTATTTGGATTTGAGACAGATCCTTGTTTGGGTAGGTTCACCTCGTGAATCGGGTAGTTTGGCAAAAATAACAAATAAGTTTGCAAAGAATGATGATGCTGATATCTCATTCACCTCACAACTCGCGCATACAGCTAGCTCTCAAATTCTTGAATCTCGTAGAGACCAGGAAAGATTTGAAATTTTATGCGAGGCCATAAATCTTGGCTGGGAAGCAAAGAAGAGATTTACTGGACAGCCGGATAAAAATGTTGAAATTATTGAATCAAGGGCAACCAGAGCGGGAGCAAGAGCGATAAAATTGTGTGGGGCAGGCCAGAGCGGTTTCATGTTGATTCTTTTCGATGCAGAAAACCGCGACAAGATTCTTAGCGAACTTTCAGATTTCTCAATTATTGCGCCCAAAATTGTCCAAACTGGGGCATCATTAATCCATCATGATATCTAACAAAGAAAAATGCATAGATGAATAAGCAATTATTGGTTATAGGAAGTGATGGATTCCTAGGAAGTAAAGTAAAGGAGTTGTTCCACAAGGATTACAATCTCATTCATTTGAAATCTGGATCTTGGGACCTTCAAAATACTTTAAGAGATAAACCGGTAGTCTTAATGCTTAGGGCGATGTCTTCCCCCAGTTTTGTTCAGCAAAACTCTGAAGAGTCCCATGCATTAAATGTCATAAAAACATCACAACTAATTGCTCAGTGCCTAAATGCGGGATCGAAAGTAATATTTACTAGCAGCGACGTCGTGTACGGCCACAGCTCGAGCGCCATCTTCACCGAATTAGATCACCTCAATCCTTTTGGTATGTATGCCACACAGAAAGCTGAAATCGAGAAACTTTTTCACGGGAATTCAAATTTTTTTTCTCTACGGCTATCACTTGTGACCGGTCAGGGATCAAAGCTGCTGCGCATTCTTTCTGAAGAAACGAATCCGAGGATTCCAGGTGATGTAATCCGAAACCCAGTGCACTTCAAATATGTGTTGGCAACCATTCGTAGCTTGCTTGAGTGTGAGTCTTGGCAAGACATCTCGAAAGACTTAGTTTTCAATATTGGTGGTCGTGAAAGTCTGGACATCTTTGAGCTGGCGCAGCGAATTGCGATAAAGGAAAAACTCAATTATCCCGTCAGAATAGAAAGATCGGAACTAGATTTGTTTTCTCGCCCAGAAGTAACGAGAATTAACTCAGACAAAGCAGAGGATTTCACTAATTTGAAATTCTCAACAGAGTGAATGGGAAAGCCATGAAACGAGTATTAATCACAGGTGCGTCAGGTATGGTCGGCTCACACTTAATTGATTATCTTTTGGAAAATACCGATTATGAAATTTATGGAATGATTCGCTGGAGATCGCCGCTTGATAATTTAGAGCATTTAGCAGGACTCATTAATGCGGGTTCTCGAATCAAACTCGTGTACGGTGATCTGACTGACGAGCAAAGCCTGAGAGCGGTTGTTCAAGAGTCATCCCCAGATTTTGTCTATCACCTTGCTGCCGAAAGTTTTCCTCAAACTTCATTCTCAGCCCCGATTCACACATTTGATGTAAATATTTCGGGAACCTTCAGGTTGTTGGAATGCATCAGGTCGATAGCTCCTAACGCGAGAGTTCACATTTGCAGCTCATCTGAGGTTTTTGGAAAAGTACCTTCAGAATTTGTGCCGATAAAAGAAAGTACTCCGTTTCACCCCGCTTCGCCTTATGCAATATCGAAAGTCGGAACCGATTTAGTTGGAAAATACTTCGCCGAAGCATTTGGGATTAAAACAGTGATTACCAGAATGTTTACTCACACGGGACCTCGAAGAGGGGACGTTTTCGCTGAGTCTTCGTTCGCAAAACAGATAGCTCTGATAGAAATTGGAGCTATGAGTCCGGTTGTTAGAGTTGGAAACCTAAATTCCATGAGAACTTTCGCTGATGTGAGAGATGCTGTTAATGCGTACCACTTAGCTCTTGAAGCAAACTTACCTGCAGGTTCAACCTTTAATATTGGTGGTAACCATTCTTGCACTGTTGGCGAGATGTTAGAATTCTTAATCAATTTATCAACGGAATCTAAAATTCAAATCAAGGAAGATCCAAATAGAATTAGACCTGTTGATGCTGACTTACAAATCCCGGACGTGTCTGCGTTTGTCACTGCTACAGGGTGGCAACCAAAGATTTCATTTAATCAGACAATGGAAGAGCTGTTGGCTTATTGGCGAGAACGTGTTCGGAAACAGGGCCAAATTCAAAGATAAATATGAAATGGCTACAACTCGGGATATATCTCCCTCATGATTTGTATTTTTATGTAGCCAATTGCGGTTGCGGGTTACAATTCGCAAGTGAATATCTTAGATGACTACTTCCAGAGATTTTGTGCTCTAGATAAGTCGCCAACGCAATTAACCAAATTAATTTGGCACTTGCGGTCTGTAATCAATCCTGACTGGGCCCTGAAAGACAAGGAACACCTAGAACGGTTCGTATCAGCCAACTCCTTACCTGCAAGTTCTGACCTAGAGCCTAAGAAGTGTCCCGAAATCCAAATCTTAATCGTATGCAAATCTACGGATTCAGATTTGTTAAGCAGCTGCATCTTTCAGGCATGCAAGAAATCAGAAAACCCCGTGTCTCTAGTCTCGATCATTGTCCCCAAAGATGAGATCGATCAAATATCCTCATTGCTTTCACCGCTAGATTTAGGAGTAGAGGTGGAGATATTAAGCGAGGATGATTTCGTATCCTCATATGCCAAAAATCTAATTCTAGATAACCGACCAGACAGATTTGGTTGGATTCTACAACAAATTTTGGTTTGTAATTTTCTGCTAACAACTCAAGCCCAGAATGTACTTGTCGTCGATGCTGACACTTTAATACTGCGTAAGCAGATTTGGGTGGACAAAAATGAGCGACAAATTCTTATGCAATCACTGGAATTTCACAAACCCTATTACGATTTCCTAACAAATCAGTCTGAAATATTTGGAAGCCCCAAGGCATCATATATAAGTCACCATATGCTTTTCCAGACTAAGTATTTCAGACAGATGATGAAACTTTGGGGAGTTGATGCCGACCAATTACTGAAGAGAGCGTTAAGTTTCTCGCATGAGGCTGAAGCGTCACCATTTGATTTGAAATATGAACCGTATGCGCAATACATGCTTAGTAACCACCGTAGTCGGATCCACCTATCCAAATGGTCTAATATCTCTCTCAAAAAATCCACAATCATAGATCTTTTCGATCCAATGGATGCTCAATCAGGTCTTCTGGATGGGTATAACAGTTTAAGTCTCCACCACTGGTCCTAGAGCTATTCACTCGTGCGTTCTAAACGGTAGACTCTGAAATATGCGAGCAAGAATCCTTGAGAAGTCAACCTCAATTCAAAAAATATTACTGATGGATGACACATTCCCAGTTGAAAAGATAGAGAGATTAATTCTCAAGCTAGAGGAAACTTTTAATAATGGGGGCAAAGTTGCTTTTGTAGGTAATGGAGGCAGTGCCGCAGAGGCAATGCACCTCGCGGCTGAATTCACCGGAAAATGTGTTGTTGATCACGAGCCGTTTCCCGCTATCTGTCTCAATGAATCCCAAAGCTCCATTACCGCCGTAGCAAATGATTTCGGCTTCGATTTTATTTTTTCAAGAATGGTGAACGCCCTATTGAAACCTAAGGATTTATTGATTGCACTCTCCACCTCGGGCAGATCTAGTAACGTCATAAACGCAATCGAAAGCGCAAATCTAATTGGTGCGCAATGTTATTTGTGGACAGGAGAAAATATTCCACAAATAGCAAATACTGAGATTTGGAATGTTCCGAGTAAGGAAACTCCCAGAATTCAGGAAGTGCATTTAATGTGGGGCCATGTGATTGCTGAAATATTTGAAGAACGACTCTCTAAGAGATATGAATCTCGATGAGAAGAGATTTCAAAATTGGCGAACTTCGATCAATTTATACAAATATTCGAAAATATTCCAAGTTCAAGCTTCTAAGCAGAACTGACAATGATGTACATCAACTTATCGAGAAACATTTCAAATTTTGGTCTACAGAGAATCATGAGAATAGAAGTGCTTTCGAAATTGCGTTAATAGCACTCGGCGGCAAGTCGGCAAATATCGTGGAAACTGGTACTTCCGCATGGGGAACGGATTCAACTCGGATTTGGGATACCTACATCAGGAAATTCGGGGGAAATTTACACTCGGTCGATATCAGGGGCGCGGCGTCCCGTGCCCTACTCTTCCAAACATCTAGAAATACCCATTTGGTGATCTCGGACTCAGTTAAATTTTTGGCGGAAAACCCCATGCCCAAAACAGATCTATATTTTCTAGATAGCTGGGATTTAGATTTTAGTAATCCGATCCCGTCGGCAATTCATGGGATGTTGGAATTTATGGCGATTAAAGAACAACTAAAATCTGGTTCTCTGTTATTTGTGGATGACACTCCATCAAAATTGATTTTTGAAGATAGAAATTTGAGAAATGATGATTTTGAATTTGAGCGACTTTTCAATTGTGTCCCCGGGAAAGGTGCATTAATTAAGAAATATTTAGATGCTAATTTGCCTCACGAGGTATTGCATCACGAGTGGTCTTTTCTTGCGAGAATCAAATAGCGGTCCGTCGAGTGCCAGAATCAAACAAAGACCACGCACGGATTGAAGCATGAAGAAAATTAGATTAGTGGCAACGGGTGGATTTGGAAATCAATTATTTGTCTGGAGTATGGCGCATGAAATTTCTTCAAGGCAAAAATCAAGTGTAATAATTTATTTTGTTGACTCCTCAAGTAAGGAATTCGTGCGAACCGGTAGATTAAAGGAATTAAGCGCTTACTGTTCCCATAGTTTGAAGGTTAAAGTCTCATGGAGATTTCAGCTCTTATTGCGTCTTGTTGACAAATTGGCTAAAGAAGCAAAACCTGTTGGCGGATTGCTCAGAAGGGCGATAGGTCTTTACGACGAATCCGAGCTGAGTAGGCACACGGATTTGACCAGGGTCCGAATTCTTCGTGGTTTTTTTCAAGAGTCCGAACAGGTTTTTCGAAGTTTCGAATCATTTTCTAGCGAATTAATCGACTCGCTACAGAGCGTTGCTATCGATCACCTTCAACCGCAAGGCGCGTACGACTTTATTCATATTCGTCGAGGCGATTACCTCAGCTTGGCCGGAAGTTGGGGCGTCTTAAGCATGGAGTACTTTGTCAGATTATTTCGGGCGGATGTTCCGACCATAATCTCTACCGATGATGAGAAATCAGTAAGCGAGATTTCTAAGTTATTCCCTAATGCGCGGGTTCTCGGACCCGACACTATTGGCGAATTACAAACTTTTAAGTTGATGATTAATGCTTCAAGAGTTGTTGCATCCAATTCTTCATTTTCCTGGTGGGGTGCCATACTTGCAAATAGATTGCATGGTTCAGAAATTATTCTTCCGAATCCTTGGACTCGAATCAAATGGTCGAATGTAAGCCTCACACAAATTCCAGGCGCAAAGGAATCAAGAAGTGAATTCTTGTGAATAATCTAGAAGTCGTTCTCATTCATCTAGGGGGCCCCGTCCCAAAATATCTGATTTCCAATATCTTAAATATTCAGGCACAGTTCCCGAACATTTCCCTTAATCTCATTGTTGATGAAATGTCATCGAAGGGGGCCCGGAGAATTCCGGGACTCAAATACCACTACTACTCTCCTTCGCCTGAAGTTGATCGGAAGCTAATCGCATCGTTTGCTCATGTGCCGTTCAGGGGCGGGTACTGGCGTCTCACGTACGAGCGGATAATTGCGCTCACCGATTTCCATCAATCTAAACCCACATCACCTATTCTGCATATCGAGTCTGACATTCTCACCCTGGAGAATTTTCCAATGAGGGAGATTAGCCAACTTAGCTCTACTCATTGGCTGGCTTCCGACGGAGAAAAGGATGTAGCTAGCCTAATCTTTATTCCAAATCTGGAGGAGTCACTTTTCCTGAAGCAAGAATTATTATCTGAACTTTCGGTGGGGCAATTCACTTCAGACATGCAGTCACTCCATAGGATCCGGCAGGAAAATCCAACTCGAATAAAGTTATTTCCATCGATGTTTTCTGATGCAAAAATGTACGGAGGAATATTCGATCCCGCCGCATACGGAATGTGGCTGACTGGGATTGATCCACGAAATAACTTCGGATTAACTAAATACTTTGACACCCAAACCATTGAAGCGGCAAATTTCTACGTAAAACCCCAAGAACTTGAGTATTCACTCAAGAATGGGAATCTGTTCGCAAATAGTAGTTCCGGGGAGAGACTACCCATTTATTGTCTTCACATACATTCCAAGAATAAGCGCCTTCTTTCTACTGGGTATCTTCGACCTTTAGCGAGGATGGTCGAGAAGGCGGAATCACGTAAAACCGAAACCAGCTTTAGCTTCAGCGTCCTACTTGGAACTCTTTGGATGAATATTGGGCAAGGAACACTGGTGGAATATTTGGGAAATATTCCACCAGTACGGAAAATATGGCGGATTCTTAACTCTAAAAACTGAAAAAGTAGAGAATCATGTGACAGGATAAGATTCTAATTTTGATGAGTCTAGGGAGAAATAATGCGCGTCCTTGTAACCGGCGGAGTAGGTTTCTTGGGATCTCACCTGGCGCGGCGTTTGCTCTTGATGGGTCATGAGGTAGTTGCATTGGACAACTTCTACACGGGAAAAAAGGAGAATGTCTACGACCTTCTTGACTATCGTGAATTTGAAATATTGAGACACGATGTAACCGAGCCAATCAAGTTAGAAGTCGACGCAATTGCAAATTTAGCTTGCCCTGCTTCCCCGATTCATTATCAAAAATACCCGGTTGAAACAACGAGAACAAGCGTTATGGGTGCAATCAACATGCTGGAATTGGCTCGTAAGTTACGAATTCCAATTTTGCAGGCATCAACTAGTGAGGTTTATGGAGATCCAACCCAAACTCCACAAAAGGAGTCATACTGGGGGAATGTAAATCCAATCGGGATTAGAGCTTGCTACGACGAAGGTAAAAGGGTTGCAGAGACACTCTTTTTTGATTATTTCCGCGAGCATCAAGTCGATATAAAGGTAGCAAGAATATTCAATACCTATGGGCCAAGTATGGCGTTCAACGACGGTAGAGTCGTCAGTAACTTCATAGTTCAAGGTTTGAAAAATGAGTCAATCACGATTTATGGTGATGGAAGCCAAACACGTTCTTTCTGTTACGTGTCGGACCTAATTGAAGCCATTGTCAATCTTCTTTTTTCTAACAAACACGTTGTAGGGCCGATAAACATCGGTAACCCAACAGAGAACACTATCTTGGAACTCGCAACAAGGATTTTGAAATTGACGGGTTCTAACGCAACTATAGATTTCCGACCACTTCCGCAAGACGACCCCAAACAGAGAAAGCCAGATATTTCTTTGGCTAATCAACAATTATCATGGGCTCCAAAAGTGAATCTTGATGAGGGACTGACATTAACGATCAATGATTTTGTAAATCGACTTAAAGCCTAGTGAATTGAACGTATGACCAGTTTCCTACTCGACACCGTAATACCAATAGGAAGTATTGCAAAAGACTTCCCAAATTTGGAGCAGATTATTAATTCGTCCAGAGGACTTTGTAATAGGATTATTCTGGTTGTAGATGACCCCAACGTGGATTCACTTACTCAAGCCTCTAATTTATCTAAAATGAGTAATGATGAAGCAGTTCAAATCCTCCAGTCGAGAGAAGCCAATCCTGGAGGCGCAAGAAATCTAGGGCTGATATCTGCCGAAAGCCATTGGACGCACTTTTGTGATTCCGATGACCTGCCGCAACAAATCGAAATTACCAATTTGCTCTCAAACCCACAAGATGCACAATTCGACTTGCATATCGGGAGTTTTGCAACTTGCAATGCAGAATCTCAACTTGTTACGAAGCATGAATTTGGTAGAAATGAAATTTCTAATCTACTTAAGATGGCAAGGCATCCCGGGATCTGGCGTTGGGTAATTCGGAGAGATTTCATCGGTGATACACGTTTCCCCAATCTATCCATGGGAGAAGATCAACTGTTCATTATCCGGTTGCTCTCGAAGAACCCGAGAATCAAATTTTCAAAAGAAATAATTTACATTCACGTTACCGGTAATTCACGTTCGCTAGTGGGAAGCAAAAAGAACATTGGTGATCTGAAGGAAGTCTTAGCGCAAGTATTACAATTGAAACTCAAAGCTTCTAAGTATTGCCCAATAATTTTTTTGATGTCCCTGAGAATGTCAATTTCCTTAATCAAATATGGTTCTAGAAAAGACAAATACGCTGGCTTTAAGTTACAACTTCGGCTAATAACAAAATTTATAAGAATATATTCCGTTGTTGTACCGCAGAAAGCGTTCTATTCTGGCAAGAGAGATTCAGAGTAGCAGCATGGCAAAACAGGGCTCCTCTAGGAAAATTTATATTCGCCTGATGGGCGGACTTGGAAATCAGATGTTTCAGTATGCAGCAGGCTTGCATTTTGCAAATCTAAGGAAAGCCGAGTTAATTTGTGATGTAAGTGAATCGAACCTGAGAAGAGAGGAGGATGGCGTCCTACCAATCTATCAAATGGGTGCCGATGCGAATGCGGTGTACCTATGGAGCAACCCTGAAGGAGCTCTCTCGCAAAGAATCATTAGTTTGACGCTGAGGTTGTCTCTTAAACCCGAGAATATTATTTCAAATGTGAGTTTTAGATTGATCTCTTTCCTCAGCTCACTCATCATTTCCGCGAAGCTACGGAAATTAAGTTATTTATCCGCACCAAGACAATTGGGTTTTGCAGAAATTGCTAACAAATTGTGCGGGAACAGTTACTTAATTGGATATTTTCAAACCTACAGGTTTGCTCAGGACCCGATGGTTTTGGCAAGATTGAGATCTTTAGTACGAAGAAGTGAAAAAGTGGAAGAAATAACTAATTCCTTGACCGACAGACCCCTCATTGTGCATGTGCGGCGTGGGGATTATTTACTGGAAACAAATTTTGGCATCTTAGATAGCAGTTATTACTCACGTGCCATTGAATCGCAACTCACCAGTAACAGTTTTCAGGATATTTGGGTCTTCTCCGACGATATCCAAGCTGCGAAATCCCTCATTCCTCTGAAATACCATAAGATTGTGACTTGGTTCGATCCAGAGATTTATTCAGCAGCGGAAACACTCGAAATAATGAGAATGGGCGGGGCATACATTATTGCAAACTCGAGCTTGAGTTGGTGGGGTGCATTTCTTTCGTACCATAGCGGCCCACGCGTTATCGCTCCCGATCCATGGTTTGTGGGTATTGCCGAACCAAGAGACTTGGTACCCCCCACTTGGGAAAGGCTTGGAAGATAATTGCACAGCAATCGTGATAAACCAACGTCTTCTAATCTGAATTTGATTAGATCAGGCCTCAAGTTTCTTAATTCCAAGGATAAGAAAAAACTCCTCGGAATAATGTTTATCCAAGTTTTCCTTGGATTTCTCGATCTGCTTGGAGTGGCGGCAATTGGTTTGGTTGCTTCCCTTTCAATCACAGGCGTGCAATCACAGAATCCAGGAACACGTGTAACAAGCGCACTCAATATTCTGGGAATTAGTGACATTACATTTCAAGCGCAGGTAGCGATTATTGGTAGCTTGGCTGCCGCAGCTCTAATCATTCGAACACTCACGACAATGTACTTTAGTCGCAAAATCCTCTTTTACTTAAGTCGCCGATCTTCAATGATTTCTAGCGAAATATTCTCCAGGCTAATGACGCAGGATTTATTGGTAATTCAACGTAGAAGTAGCCAAGAAACATTGTACGGAGTTACAAGCGGAGTTCAATCTTTGATGCTTGGAGTCATTGGAAACTCTGTCAATCTTGTATCAGATATGTTCCTACTAATAATCTTGGCAACCGGTTTGTTTGTGGTTGATCCAACAATTTTCGTAATTACATTAGTAATATTTTCTTTAGTTAGCTTAATATTATATTTTTCAATCCATAATCGTGTAAATAAACTCGGCAACATAAGTGCTAGCTTGATGATAGCAAGTAACTCTTCAATTCTAGAAGCACTTAATTCCTACAGAGAAATATTTGTGCGAAATAGGAGGTCTTATTACTCGGCCAAAATAAAACAATCTCGTTATGATCTAGCAGAGAACACGGCCGAATTGGCATTTATTCCCAACATCAGTAAATACGTAATTGAAATAACCTTAGTTATCGCGGCAGTAGTAGTCTGTGCGCTGCAATTCTGGTTGAATGATGCGGTACATGCAATTTCAACTCTCTCTGTATTCCTTGCATCTGGAAGTAGAATCGCTCCTGCAATTTTAAGAATACAATCAGGGGCCATCGCCTTCAAGTCAGCCCACGGTCCAGTTTCTCAGACTCTCTCAATAATCGAGAACTTTCAAGATGAAACCTCTCCTGACTCAATCGATTCTGAACTCGAAACCGACCACGAGGGATTTAAGCCGACGCTAGAGATCTCAAATGTCAATTTTTCTTATAGCAAGAACTCGAGCTTCAATCTCCGCGATGTGAACCTTAAAGTTCAGGAGGGCGAGATTGTTGCTTTGGTTGGTCCTTCAGGAGCGGGAAAAACTACCTTGGTTGACCTTGCCCTGGGTGTTATTTGTCAAGATTCGGGTTCAATCGAAATCTCTGGCAAGACTCCAAAAGATGCTATTCAAAAATGGCCAGGTGCAATTGGGTATGTTCCGCAAGATGTCCAAATTATTGACGGAACCATCTTAGAAAATATTGCGATGGGATATCCCGCAAATCAGCAAGACGAGAATCTTGCTAAGGAGGCTCTGAGAATCGCTCAACTGCCATCATTAATTGAAAGCTTGCACCTAGAGGTTGGAGAACGAGGTCACAAGATAAGTGGGGGTCAGCGACAAAGACTCGGAATCGCACGTGCACTCTATACAAATCCTAAGCTTATTATCCTTGATGAATCTACGAGCGCCTTGGATGGAAAAGTAGAATCTGACTTAACGGAAGCAATTTCAAACCTTCGGGGAAAAGTGACAATAATTTTAATCGCACACCGGTTATCGACCGTTAGGAATTCAGATAAGGTAGTTTACATTCAAGAAGGCTGCATTCTTGACGTTGGGAAATTTGAAGAGATTAGAAGCAGAATTGTTGATTTTGATGCACAGGCCAAGTTGATGGGTCTTTAACAATCAGATCCTGATTTTCAGTGGATCTCTTCTTTTTGAATGTCGGAATCTCCAGAAGTCGAACAAAATGGAAACCAGAGGAGAAAGACAGTGTCTGTACCTTATCTGGAAGAGATCTCGCTCTAATTTCTGACTGTACTTGATTGACTCCAGTTCGATAGACGGAGGAAATACAAAGCTACTCACTTCTGCCTCAAATCTAGGTAAGTTTAAGGGGAATGCATCTATCGAAGTATGGACAGCAACGTCATCGGCGCCGATATTTGTCACTAAATTTATTGGCGGTGTTATCGCAAGCAACCCACGGTTATAGAATTGAAATGCAATGGGAGTGTCCCAAGTGTCAACTAACCCTGAAATTGCACGCCTTGCACCTGTAAACCAATATTGCCAACGGTAATCAAAAACCGAACTAATTCTTAGAGGTTTCACTTCGAAAAAATGACTTCGCAGCTCGTTCCAATCTTCAGCCCAAGTGGCCCAACCCCAAATCATCGGATAGTTGGCTACACGGATTGATCTTTTATCTTTTTCGTCTGGAAAAACCTGAGTCCCAGAAATCATTTTAATTCGCTGATCTTTTGCGTACAAGGCTAATGCGGTTTCACAGAATTCAAAAAAAGAATTGGTAGGCATGATGTCGTCTTCAAGAATGATGCCTGACTCAACCTTTGAGTAGAACCAATCTATGGCGTGGATTACACCAGCTGCGACCCCATGATTCGTTGTTAATTCGTTTGTAAAAATTTCAATTCCTGAATCACTCTTAAACTCGGAAACCACCCTCTGAATTTGAGCAATCCTGTCCGAGTCAATCTTGTCCCTGGGTCCGTCCATAGAAATATAAATTCTTGAAACTCCAGATTCAATTGCTATCTCAAGAATCCTTCTAACACCGTCAGGCCGTGCAAAGGCAATTATCAACAAAGGCTGATGTCTCACCACCTTATCCATTTCGCGTGATGTTCCTGAGTAGATTCAGCTTTAGAATGTGTGTTAAATTTCGTAAATAAGTCATCATGTATTTGCCACCCCACCTAAAATTCTTAAATTCGTTCAACTGAATTCTAAAGTATTCACGTGCTTTTCCTTTTTTCTCTTGTGAGTTGAAATACCCATGTACTAACGAAAATCGACTTGATGCCAGATACGGGTCATCTGAAGCCTTCAACCGAATTTGCCAACTAGGAACAAATAAGCGAGTAACTGAGAGATTGCCGCGCCTAATCGATGTCAATTGGAAATTTTGACTCAGGAAGAAAGCAGATATGGCAACGTCATCTGGAACGCCAAAGACTGAATCGAGATCGGAAGACCCCAATAATTTCACAGCTTCTCGAGACATTACAATTCCGGTTCCAGTAATAAACCGCAATTTCATCTTAGATTTCCCCACACCAAAATATGTCTGATCCAGAAATCCCCCTACTTTGATATCTTGGTTCTGAAATGCCTCGGCTATTTCCAGAGTTCTTCGTAGATCAAAGTAAGTAGAAACATTCGTACGTATAACTACATCAAAATCCAAATTTTCATTAAGCCAGCGAATAGCATGTATGGTTTTGGCGAGAATGTAGTCGTAACCTTCTGCGCAGTTTAAGTAAAGAACATCCCCGATAACTTCCTCGGCTTCGTTTTGACGACCTAGATACCAGAAGACCTTCACGTGCGGCGGAAGATCACCAGCCCACGAGGCTTTTTGAGCTAATTGGTCGCGCTGATTTTCCCAAGCAGTACTGGCGGGAATCAAAAAGACGATACGAGTCTCTCGTTTTGCAGCCACACCCTAATTGTATCCATCTTTCCTTCTCAAGACTAAAGAAAGCTAGGTTCCATTACGATTCACTAGTGAACACTATCTCCGTGGCATTCGATCGAGAAGCTTTTCTATTTCAACAGAGAGGTGGCATTTCGAAATCTTTCGCTATGTTAATGAGAGAACTCTCAATGAACAAGGAGTACGGGGTTCAACCAGAACTTACTTTTGAACGATCTGACAATTTTCACCTACGAGAAATTGAAAAATCTCTAGACTCTGGCCTAAAGCGCCAGCGCCACTTCATAAATGTTAGAAGTGGATATTCAAATGCTCTTACTCATGGACCAATCCGAGCGCTTTCTTCACTTTATGCGGGCGGAACCAACCCAGTGAGAAATGTAGATATTTTCCATGCCACTTTTTATCGACCCACTCCATGGGAAAGACGGGTAGCTAAGAAATTGGTTGTGACTGTTCACGATTTTATTCCCGAAAAATTAGGTTGGACAGGTCTAAGGAATCCACACCTCGGGAAGAAAAAATTGGTAAATGACGCCGATAAAATTATTTGTGTATCCAATGCAACCGCCGATGACCTAAAAGACTTCTATAATGTAGATGAAGCCAAGATCTCAGTAGTTGCACATGGTGTTGAGAGCTCAATCCTTAAAGTTAAAACTTTTTCAGAGCGCCTGCAACAAGAACCATATGTCTTGTATGTCGGTCACAGAGGCGGCTACAAAAATTTTTCTATCTTGGTTGAAGCAATGGAATTACTCAAGAGCAAGAAAGTCGGCTTAAAGCTTTATATTGCGGGACCTGCTCTAGAACCAAGCGAAAGAGATTCATTAGATCAAAAACTTGGAAGTTCGGGCTGGAAGCAATTCTCGGCGCCTTCGGATGGAAAATTGGCAGAGTTATACTCCGGAGCTCTGTTGCATTGTGTAACGTCCACTATGGAGGGATTCGGAATGACAATTCTAGAATCCATGTCTTACTCCACCCCAGTCATCGCTAGCCAAATCCCTGTATTTAGGGAAGTAGGGGGCAATGCGGCAAGTTACTTTGATTTGGGAAACCCTGAGCACCTCGCTGCATTAATTTTGCAATATCTAGATGAAAATTATTTTAGTTCTAAAATGAGATTAAGTATCGAGTGGGCCAATCTCAATTCATGGAGTAAGTCCGCAGCTACGCTTGCCGGTGCATATCATTCAATAGAGTAGATGGTTTTGTGTAGACTGACTGCATGAAGAATCGGTTGCGAGTCGTCCATTACTACATTTTAGATTTACCTCTCAAATTAGTTTATAAATTTAATTCAAGATTTAATTCAGAGAGTATTTCAGCGACTCAAAGTGATAGTGAATTAACTAGTTACCTCAAATTAGTTAAGCGAGGAATAAACAATCCGCAAAAGTTTAGAGCGTATTTCGGCTATAGACAGATTCTTGAGCACGTCACTTACGCACAGGGACTCTTGTACTTGAAAAGAATACGTGAGTTGGCTTTGGTAACAAATAAGGAAATGTGCTTACTACCTAATTTGGATACGATCGGGAAACCTCGCGCTTTTGATTATAAAGAGTTGGGATATAAAAGCCCCACTAGCCTGCGCTACTTTTCAGTAGCGAGTGAGCTACGGAAAATTTTTGGCACAGACCTTGGTGAGAATATTGCAGAAATAGGCGCTGGATTTGGAGGTCAAGCCGTAGTTCTTGATCAACTATTCAACCTTCAAAGCGTAACTATTTTTGATTTGCCTGAGGTGAACACACTAATTTCTAATTTTATCCAGCAATTTAAATGTAAATCAGAGTTTAATTTTAAGTCAGAGCCCGAACAATTAAACCTGAAGATTGATTTTGTAATGAGTAACTATGCTTTTTCTGAATTGCCAAGAGATCTCCAAATGAATTATCTTGAAAAATTAATTATTCAATCTCCAAGGGGCTACATGATCATGAACAGCGGAAGATCGAACTACACCGGTAGGTCGAACGGCAAAATTACGTTAGAAGAATTAAAGGCCGCGATTCCAAATCTACAGCTTGGCCCCGAAGTTCCCATGACTGGACCTGATAACTATGTAGTTTTTTGGAACAACGCTAAGGGTTAACCAATACGAACCTCTTCCAAAAAGCGATGTTTTCTGATGAAATGTCCGTTTTGTCCCCTTCCCGCGACATTCTAGACTTGGATTCGTAGTAGGAGTTAGAGGCAGCGACGGCTGGTTCTGCAGGACAAAACCGGTTAATGAAGGATCAATAAAGTGGCACTTAGCGTATGGACAGTTGCTGAACTGGGGGCTTTTTACACTGAGCACCGTTCAGAGCTACTCGCGCATGCCAA
>JACCDK010999662.1_pt1 | contig 20547 bp, 21 predicted proteins | sample 7445871 | NCBI WGS metagenome assembly JACCDK01 (sample SAMN15323436, study PRJNA562643) | freshwater metagenome | isolation source: river surface water | place: USA:Blue River Watershed | collected 2017-08-15
AAATTGCCGTAGCTTTTCCAATACCTGAAGAAGCTCCTATGATAAGAATTTTTTTATTTTTCATTTTTTTTTGTACACGTGATTTCTGCAATTTTTTCAATAGAAGTCATTACTGCAATTTCCTCAGGCTCATACGATACTTCAAAAGCTTCTTCCAATTCAACAACCAAATTGAGGTGCCTTAAAGAATCCCAATTATCTATGTGATCTTGATTAATAGAATCAGGAAAATCTTGAGTACTCATTTCAAATACTTCTGCCATAATTATTAAAATTTGCTCCTTCATACATTTAATTTATTTTATATAATTTATTTTATAAAAGTCTTTAACCTCTAGAAATTTCTGCTCTAATATATAATCTTTTGTCCCATCTTCATTCACATTTAACAACCTGAACCCTACATTATCTAAAAATTCTGCAGACATACTATTTTTTTTTGTTGGAATGAATTTAGCCTTTACAGGTTTTGGGGAGTCTTTCATCACATCCTCAATAATTTTTATTAAAGTAACCTTTTCAATATCTCTGCCCAAAATTCTACAGCTCAACAAATAAGAATCTAGGATAAAAGAATCATCTACTTCTTTTAGTATACAAGCAATCGTAATTCCATTATCTCCAAATTTATCTTTGACATTCGCACAAAAGATTTTTGAACCTTCGGATAACAAATTTCTTAAATCTACGTCTGAATATCGCTTTGTTGTAAGATTAAATTGATTAGTTTTTTGAGTCATTTGAGCAATCCTCATAATATTATTCTCATTAGCCCGAATAATATCAACTTGTATATCTAAATTCCTCAAATATGAATCTAAGTCCTCAAAGGCTTTTTTACTTTCGTTTCTAAAAAATATTTCTTTGTATTGTTTTGTTTTTGATAAATCTTCGTTAGATAATTCATATATATTAAAATACTTATGATAAATATCCCAAAAAAAATCAACTAAACCATATGCTTTTTCGGGAAAATCAGGCACTTCAACTTCAGGTAACAACTCTTTTATCAAACCTCTTTCAACAGGATTGTCATCAATGAAAACAAAACTATCTAGACCAATATTAAGTTCTTCTGCAATTGACTTTATATTCGAAGCTTTATCTTGCCAATTAATTCGATAAGCTGAAAGAACTTTGTCTGTAATAATTTGATTTGGATTATTCTCCCATACATCTTGAACGTCATTTAAATTATTTTTGCTACAAACTGTAAGAATTACGCCTTTCATAGACAGCATTTCTAGATGTTTCTGAAATAATGAAAAACAAATTCCTGGATAATCTTGACCTAGTTTAATACCTTGAATCCCATCTTCTCCGACAACCCCGCCCCATAAAGTATTATCACAATCAAGTACTATGCATTTCTTACGATTAAGATCCAATGCATTTAATGTTGAGTTAAACCACTTCTTAAATATTTTGGCCAATTTAGGATTTAGTACAATCTGGGAACTGAAAAAAAATTTCCAATCAACAAAAGGTATTGATACAGTTTGATAAAAACGATTAATATCCAAAACTTTAATATTTCTGTTAGCTTTAGATAAATCGTTTAAATAAGAATTGAATAGTTTTATTGTTTGATATAACTCAGCATTTTTTAAAAGCCAATCTTTATTTGCTTCTTCATAAAGATTTATAATAATTATTTTTTTTTCATTCAGTTGATTCAAAATGAAATTAATTTTAGATTTTATCTCATCAATTTCTTTAATCTGATCTTCTGGAATAGCAGACGGATTGAGTTGATAAAAAATTATATAATTATTATAATTCCTAGAAGGATTTATAATATCACCATAACCACTAAAATGGTATTCTGCACCAAAAAAACTTTCAATAGTGTAGTTTCTAAATATATAATTCATATTTTTTGCAATAATTCTATTAATCCTAATTGGGAATGATATAAAAAACAAATATATCTATTATTGAAAGCAATGGCTGGTGTAGGTTTAAGTACAACTAAATACTTATTATTTTTCAAATAAGTAATTGCAGCCTCCAAATCTTCTACCTCATAACAGATATGATATATTGAACAACCTGATTTAGAAAGAATTTTTGAAACTGGATTTTCAATTTGAGCAGGTGCCACCAATTCTATCAAGTGATCTGCATCATTTTTTATAAACAATATTTCTACGCCTTGTAATGGATCATAAATTCTTTCCGATACTACTTCGTAACCAAGTAACTTAAAAGCGTGTGAGCTTTTCTCTATTGATTTAGTGGCAAAACCATAATGATGTAATTTCATTTAAATTTCTAATAATTCTGAAATATATGTTTCTTTAATATCTAACATTGCGGTAGCCCATGATAAACCAGCACCAAAACCACTAATTATTATTTTCTTTTGCGGGGATTCCCAATCTTTAAGCTCACTCACAATTGTTAGTGGTATTGTAGCTGAACTAGTATTACCAAATTTATCTAAACTATAAGGAACATTTTCTGATTTATACTTTAACTTTTTCACAAAAAAGTCAGTCATAAATTTGTTTGCTTGATGAAATACTATTTTATCAATACTTTCAAGAGATGTTTCGGTACGTTCTAATAATTCTTGAATACTTTTAGGGACAACCTTCATTGTAAAATTAAAAACATCTAAACCATTCATATAAAGCTGAAGTTCGTTCCCGATGCTCCCGTCGTCTCTAGCCCTTTCTTCAAAGCTTTCTTTTGTAGTAAGGTTTCGGCATTGACCACCATCTATTTTTACTGCTTCCCAACCTTCACCATCAGTATTAAGCAAAGCAGAATAAAGAGCCCCCTCTTTTTTCTCTAATAAAGTAGCTGTCCCCGCGTCGCCATATAACAAAGCATTGGTCTTATCTCTTGGATTGATTATCTTACTAAAAGTCTCTCCATCTAGAAGCAGTACTCTTTTGATATCAGGCAAATTAAGATATGCTAAAGCTGTAGTGAGGGCATAAACATAGCCACTACAAGCTAAAGAAACATCAAAACAAAGAGTGTTTTTACTCAACTTTAATCGATGCTGCAAAATAGGTGCTGTAGCTGGAATTTTATAATCTCCGGTTTGAGACATGAAAATTAGTACATCAATTGAGTCGCGATCAATATTTAATTCATTTAAAAGTTTTTCTGCAGCATGAAAACATAAATCCGAAGCACAAATATTTTTATCAACAATTCTTCTTTCTTTGATGCCTACTGAATTTATAATTTTTTCTAATTCCTCAGAAGAAAAAAGGTCAGTTAAAGAACTATTACTAATCTTTTGAGCTGGAACACAAGCTGCGATTCCTGTAACTGCTACATTGGGTATTTGTAAAAAAGCCATATTATATTCGATTTTTTACAATATTGAATATATCTTGTATAGTTACAGCGTTTTTAATATCATCATTATTAAGCTCTACATTATACTCATCGCTAACTACAGCCAAAAGACCTAGAGCAGTAAGAGAGCTCCATTCATCAAAATCTTTAAAATGAGTATTCATAGATAATCCACTTACTTCAACATCATCAAAAATTGCTCCAAAGTTTTCCAAAAATTTCGATTCTTCCATAATTTATTTATTTATTTTATTAGCTGGAACACCAAAATATGTTCCATTATCCTTTACATTTCTTATTAAAGCACTACTAGCACCAATAATATTTCCATTTCCAATTGTTCTCCCTTGAATTACACCACAATTAAAGCCAAACAGGTTTTCATCATTAATAAATACATTCCCGGAAATTATAACATTCGGACTAAAAACATTAAAATTTCCAATATTTACATCATGTCCAATTGTAGCGTTAGTATTAAAGATGTTAAAATTCCCAATTTTGACATTGCAACTTAAAGTACATCCTGTCAAAAAAACATTACCCTCACCGATCAACAAAGTTTCCTTTGAAATAAAATTACAAGTATGATGGATAATATTTGGAAAAAATACATTGGGATTAAAAATTCTATCCCGTATTTTTTTAATTACTTGAGGATTACCAATTCCAATAACAAGGTATATCTCGTCAGAATAAAGATTTAATTGATTAATTCCACCTAAATAGCATCCATAAGGAGTTTGGATTACTTCATCATCAAAAAAACCGATAAAATTATAATCGAGACTTTTATCATAATTAATAATGTCCTTTAAGATAAAATAAATTTCTATTCCAAACCCCCCAGAACCATAAATTGCAATATTTTTCACTAATTAAATGTTTAAAATCTATTTTAATATAAATTATATACTTTACCTAAGTATACTATTACAATTCTTTTATTCGCGTTGAATTAACTTACTTGAAATGATTGAATTATAAATTATATTTCAAATTATTATATTCTTTTTTTATTGCTTCCCAAACAACTTTTTGCTCATATCTACTAGTTATCATTACCCTTGCATTTTTCTGCAACTTTTTATACGTTAATTTATCCAAAAAAGTTTCACACATTTTGTCGATAATAGCACTTACGTTTTTTACGGGTATTATATAACCATTTAGCCCATCATGAATTATTTCATTGCAGCCATTAATATTAGTTACAATACAAGGTAATCCCATCGCTCCGGCTTGCATCACCACATTTGGAAATCCCTCTCTATAACTAGGAAAAACCAAGCAGTCAGATATTGCAAAAAAGGGCCTTACTTCTGACTGAAAACCAACTGAGATAATATTTTTGTTAGTCTCTATTATTTTTAAAGTTTCCTGCTGGAGTGGATCTAGGTGCGTCTCATAATCCCCAACCAAAAGTAAATTACAGTTTTGATGGTTAATTTGAAAAATTTCAAAAGCTTTAACTAGCTCATTAATGCCTTTGTCACCTACCAATCTACCTACAAAAATAAAAACAAAGTTATTTGACTTAATTCCTAGCTTTTCTTTTAAACCAGTATCATTTGAGAAAAGATTGGGATCGAAATATTCTGTATTTATTCCATTAGAACTACCATTTGCAATTACTTTTAATTTTTCAGAACTACAAAATCCATATTTTTCAATAATTCTTTTGAGTCCAAGCGAATTAGGGTATACCTTGGTCGCGCAAGCATATGTTAATTTCTCAACTATGTTAAGAATTCTTCTTTTGAAGCCGTTTACTTCTAATAACGGCAAACCAGCTACTGTATGTAATCTAATTTGAACTCCTGCAATTTTTGAAGCAATCATTCCAATAGTTCCTGCCTTGGGTGTATGTGTATGAACTATTAAAGGTTTAAATTGCTTGAAAAAACGATATAATTTCCAAAGTGCAACTAAATCTTTTAATGGAGTAATTTTCCTACTCATCTCTACAATAAAAACATCAACCCCCTCCTGTTGTTTGACATCCATTAGTGTTTGACCTCTACTCGAAACCCCAACAACATCAAACCCATTATTTGACATAAATTTCAGCTGACCCTTTAATAATGTTTTTAAGGATTGGGGCACAGTAGTTATTCGAACTAGCTTAGTCTTCATAAGTTTTTTTATACCATTTCTGAAAACAAAAAAATGTCCAAACTTTAAATGTATTATCTTTCTTCAGATTTAAATGATCTTCTACTATTTTAGATATTACCCCAACCTCGAAAATTTTCTGTTTATCAATAAATGATTTATCGATATAAGAGAGTAATTCGGAGCGTAAATCAGAACGCAGCCAATCACCTACAGGAACTCCAAATCCTTTTTTAGATTTATTTAAAAACCCTTTAGGAAAATAATCTTTAAATGCTTCTTTGAGTAGGTGTTTTTTGTCCCAACCATTAATAAGATAAGAATCAGGTAATTGATTAGTTAGATCCCAAAGTTCCTTATTTAGAAAGGGGGCTCTGCATTCTAGAGAAGCAAGCATACTAGTTCTATCTACCTTAACTAACATATCGCCTTCTAAACTTAAATGTTTATCAATTGACCTAAAATGACTAATCGAATCACTCTTTTCCCTTATTTTTCCTTTATAATAAGCAAGAATATCAGGTTCAAAATTATTTGCCCGAAGTATAGTTTTTGTTTCAACTTCACTAAAACCTAAAGAAATTATATTATAATAAAAATCTCTTTCGTAATTAATAGAATTAAAAAGTTTATTAATTTTAAACCTTACGCCTCTAGTATCTTGCTTACTACTCATTAATTTATTTACTAGTGGTAAAATTTTCAAATGCACTCCGTGAGGAATAATCGAAGTATATTTATGATTTATCTTTCCTATATAGTATTTATTATATCCTCCAAAAACTTCATCACCACCGTCACCTGTTAACGCTACCTTTACATGTTTTTTAGATTTTTGAGATACTAAATAGGTTGCAAGTGCCGAAGAATCAGCAAACGGTTCATCAAAGTTTAAAATGATTTCATCAATATTGGAGGTTAAATCTTTTTCTGAAATGATAAATTCATGATGGCTACTGTTAATAAGTTTTGAAACTTCACGAGATTTATCTGATTCATCAAATGATTTTTTCTCGAATCCAATAGAAAAAGTTTCAATTTTATAATTTTTTTGTTGCGACAAGCAAAGAGAAATAATAGAAGAATCTACACCTCCTGACAAAAAGGTACCTAATGGAACATCTGAAATAGACCTAGATAAAACACTTTTATTTACTAAATCATGTGTTATTTTCTTTGCTTCATTTACTGATTGTATAGAAAAACTAGTTTCTGTTCTAAAGATTTCAAATATGGAATAACTATTTTCATTACAATTTAATTCAATATAATGATTAGCTTCTAGTTTATTTATACCTTCATAAATAGTATATGGAGCAGGAATATAAGTCAGTTGAAAATATAACGACAACCCAACAGAATCAATTTCAGGCCTTTCGTTTAATACACTAATTATGGACTTTAATTCAGAAGCCCATAAAAATTCATTATTATTATGTGTATAATATAGCGGCTTTTCACCAAAAAAATCACGTGCTATAAATACCTTACCCAACGTTTTGTCAAAAATACTAAAGGCAAACATCCCATCTAACTTTCCAAAAGATATAGGACCTTCCTGTTCGTATAATCTTAAAATAACTTCAGTATCTGAATTTGTTTTAAAAACAACACCTTGTGTAATAAGTGCCTCTTTTAAGATCGGAAAATTATATATTTCCCCATTAAAAACAATAGCTATAGATTGATCATCTGAAAACATTGGCTGGCTACCTGAGTCCAAATCAATTATTGAAAGCCTACGCATAGCCATTGCAATTGAGAAATTATCATCATTGAAAATAAATTCTCCGCTAGAATCTGGCCCCCTGTGAAAAATTAAATTATTCATAGTAGCTAGCCTATCAGAAAACTGAATTTTCTTATTAAATGTTAAAAAACCATTAATTCCGCACATACTATAATAATTTTATTTAAACATTCTCATCTTTGTTAATTTCAAACCGACTTGATGGAATCACATACATTAAATAGGGTATGATCCAAAATAACGGCCATCTAATAGTGTTATGTACAAGTGTAAAAACTAAATATGCGCTGAGAAATAAAGAAAGAACTAATGGCTTTCTTTTTATGAAATTTAAAATAGGCAATAGAATAAAAACTAAACCAACAACTCCATAAGAAAACAAAATGTTAGCATATGTTGAATGAATTTCTAAACCATCTTTCCCGAATCTATCTATCCTACCTTCACCCGAACCCCAAAGAAGATATTCAGGATAGTTCATTAAACGGGTATAGTTTCTTCCTTCTAAACCATTGTCCCCATCGTCTTCATTTACTTCATTGTTTATACGATTTTCAATATTAATTAAAAATTTAATTTCGGAATTTTTAATGTCATTAATAAATAAATAAAATAATAAAACGATTAATGGTAAAACAGTATAAATCCACTTTAATCGAAAAAAAATAACAACTAAAATGGCAATAATTAATCCTGCACTTATTATAGCTGCTTGAGAAATTGACAAGGAAATGTAGAATATTGATAAAAATAAACTAGATATTAAGAGAAAAATTGTAAATATACTTTTTCTGTAAGTTTGAATTAGAAAACTAACAAATACAAGACAGGTTAAAGCCCATAATCCAAGTTGATTTGGATTATTAAAATATAAAATAAAGCGGAACTGTTCTTCATTAAAACCTATTACTTTTAAAACATATAATTGAATTACTAGCGAAGTGAAAATAGCGAGAATCGATAAAGAAATAAATCTAGGATGATGGGCTATTTGCGAAACGAAAATCAATGATAATAAACAGTAGAAATAGTTAATTGGCAACTTTAAAAATTCAATATCAAAATAAATTAACGAATAAATTAGCCCAACTAAAATAGAATAAATGACAAAATATGAGGAACTTTTAATGTAATTATTAAGAGTCCATTTTTTCAAAAAAATTGAAAAAACACCAAATACCATTAATGAATCTGCTACCTGGGGGCTACCCGGAGGAAAGAACTGAAAAGGGAATAAAATTAAATACAACCCCCATAATAAAATTTGAAAATATGAATTTTTAGTACCATTATTTGTCATAGATAAATATTCATATCAAAAAAAATACTAGAAATGAAGCTAGACAGCCGCGAAATTTCTATAAATGTCAAAAAACTACTCGCCGAAAAATATTCTTTATAAAACACGAAACTTAATCAATAAAATTATTCTATAATATATTTCTTTTATGAATATGTAATATTTGTATTTGTATTCAGACCATAAATTAAAATCAGATAACATTTTTAAAACCATTTTGTAATGTTTTATGGCCCGGTTTCTATTTTGAATAGATTCGCTCCAAGATCCTTCAGCCATAACTTGATAATTACACATAGCTTCATCAATATATCCCAGTTTGCCTTTTGAAGCCAGGATAAGCATCAACGGCCAATCGCCTATTGGTGCATCCATAACCCATTTTGGCACATTCCTAATATGTTCGTTTAAAAAGAACATAGAATTAGTAGCCATTAACCCCCCATCGAATAAAATGGCATGCTTCATTGTATATTTGAAATCTCTAGTAGTTAATTTTGGCCGTTGAATGATAAAATTTTTGGGATTATTTTTAAAAAAATTTTCACATGCATGGAATGATAGCGAACAATCTTTATTTTCTTCTAAATATTTAACTTGCTTATATAACTTTAAAGTTTCTGTCCAACAATCGTCACCATGAGCTAAGGCGATGTACTTCCCACGAGGCTTATCAAACAAATGACTCATCACTCCATTACCATTACTCCATTGATTTTCATCTTGTAAAATATTATTGAATAATTTGGGATATTTTTTTTGATATTCAAGAATAATTTCTCTTGTTCCATCAGTAGAAGCATCATCGTGAATAATTATTTCGACTCTAAAATTAGTTCTTTGTGATAAAATACTTTCAATTGAATCCCTTATATAATCTTTTTGATTATAAGTCCAATTAAAAACAGATACTAATGGTAACTCATTTTGAAAAATGGCATTTTGATCCTTTAACGCTAATAAATCATTCGTTTCACAAAGCATTTTATTTACCTTTTTCGCACATCAAAAAAATACTAGAACATAAATCAGGATATTGCTGTCCAAGTTGATAGCAACCTTCTAAATATTCATTAGAAATAATATCTGTATTCAATAATTGATCCCATTGGTAGTTGGCAAGGGCTTTGAAAAAAATACCTGATCTATGAACTACCTTAAACCCAGCTAGACGAGCATCTCTTTCTAAAGTGTCAAGAGTATAGGTAATTTGGTGTCCATGTTCTTTTTCTGCAGGTGTTACTGCGCTGTTATGAGTTATTAAACCCATTTTAACTGCTATTTGTCTAGAAGGTGCATTTGCATTCGGACAAACTAAAAAGAATCTACCAGTATCAGATAACCATTCGTCATTAATTTTCTTTAACACAGCAACTGGGTCTGAAATGTGTTCTAGCACATGTGTCAGAACGATGTTATCATATTTAGTTGGCAATGTCACCTCTTCAAACATTCCATGAATAAATTTAACCTCTTCGCCGACTTTAGGCTTAGCTAATTCTATTGCATCATCCGAAGCCTCAACACATGTTACATCATCAAAAAACGGAAGAAAGCGTTTCGTGAAATTACCTTGAAAGCTACCAAGCTCTAAAAAATTGCCAGGTTTAAAAAATGGCTCGAAAGATTTTATCATAAATGGATGCATTACATCAAGGTCAAAACCATATGTATATTTACGTCCTTCGTTGTCTTGGAATTCTTTGTTAAAATTGCGATTTTTCATGTTAATAATAATTATTTTTTTATAGTTTAGAATACTGTGAATAAACTTAGGTCTACTTGATGTTAATGTTGTTGTTATTTTTTATTCATCAACTAACTCTGCAATTCCAAATCCATCCTTCCCGAACTCATTGCCATTATAAAGTAAGTAAATCTTGTCATTTACTTTAAAAATATGAGGATAACATTGCATATCAGAATCCCAGTCATTTACTGATACTTCTATGCCTGCCTCCTCATCTTTACGCGTCCAATTACTTAAATCCTCAGAATAGGCATATCCTATTCGATATCCATTATTTTTATTTTTTCTAAAATCAAAAGAGCTTCTATAGCAAAAGTACATATGAAACTTGTTATGATGATAAATTACAGTTGGAAGTGCTTGACATTCATCCTCATTTAATTTATCAGCAATAATTTTAGCACCTTCTTCTTTATCCCAATTTATACCATCTGCTGAAGTTGCATGTGCAATTTTATAAATTCTATCAGGGGGGCCATCCGCATACTTTTTCCAACCCAATCCAAACAAATACCACATATGAAAGACACCATTGTAAACTTGAACAAAAGGATCTCCAACTAAAACAGGTTCATGAGTTGTTGATGACATAATAGGTCCATTACCAATTCTTTCAAATGTTTCTCCCTGATCATGACTTATTGCAAATCCAATACCAGTATCTACTGATACAGAAACTCTTCTTGTCCATCCATTTGTATATGCATAAATTTTATCTCCAACACGCAACACATTCATTGGGAAAACACCATGTTCATCAAAACATCCCAATTTACCTGGACCAAAAACTTCATGAGCAGAAATTTTTCGTATCGTTTTCATATCCAATTCGAAATCTACAAATTGTATATGACTAATAAACTTGTTATCTCCATCTTTTTTTCTTATTGAAAAATAGACCCTAACAAAATCATCAAAAACCATTGTTTGTGGAGATTGTGCAAAGCCAATAAAATCGTCGGCCCATTTATGGTCATTAGGGTTAAAAATTTTACCTAGTTTCTTCCATTTCATATTATAAACTCCCTTTTAATTTTGCCAACCCAAATCCATATCTACCAACTTCGTTTCCAATATACATCATGTAAATTTCACCATCTAACTCGAATACGTGAGGATAAGCCATCATATCTGAGTCCCAACCTTCTTGTGATAATTGAATTCCAACTTTTGAATCATCTCTCGTCCAATTAAGTAAATCAGTTGAATATGCATATCCAATTGTTCTTGTTTTCGTCTCTCTAAAATTTGAAGGAACCCAACCGCAAAAAAACATATGATATTTCCCGTTTGCATAAAATACATCTGGGCTAGCTTGTGCTTCACTATCATGCCAACCATTGGGAATAATATCTTTATTGACTTTATTCCATTTTAAGCCGTCTTCTGATATTGCCAAACGAATTTTATGGCTTATTTCAGGTTTACCATTTACTATTAACCACTCTTTACCAGCAATGTAAAAGAGATAATATTTATCCCCAAATTTTCTAATTTTTGGACCGCTAAGAGTAAATGGCTCATCTAATGAATAAGGCAAAATGGGGCCCTCTCCAGGTTTCTGAAATGATACTCCATTATCTTTACTTATTGCATAACCTATTCCAACATTAAATGGAACTGATTCACATCTTGTCCATCCCGCATAATAAGCCCATATTTCTTCATCTCTCCTAATGACTGACAACGGATAAGTGCCAAACTCGTCAAAACACCCAAAATTACCTAATTTCAAAACTGGCTCATTCGCAATATTAACGATGTTAAACAAATTTGTTCTTTCCAAATCCACAAACGTTGTGTACGTAACGTACTGTCCATTTGAATCACGTTTTGGACGACAACCAAAGAATACTCTTACAAAATCGTCGAAAATTAAGACACTTGGAGCTTGTGCAAATTCAAACATCCAGTCTGGCCTATCTACAATATCTTGAGGATTATATATTCTCCCTAATTTTTTCCATTCAAACATACTTTCAAATTTTTATAATTTCCTGAGATTTCTTGAACCAGTTTTAAGTCCTCCATAATAATAATCGTTAAAGCCTGCCTTTTCCATCAAATGGAATACTTTTTCCATATCATATTCTACTCTCATTAAACTAATCATACCATTATCTATTAAAGCAAAGGCTGACCGAGGGTCGTTATCTCTTGGCATTCCAACGGATCCAGGATTGCAATAAACCTTATTGGTAAATTTAACTAATTGCTGAATGTGTGTATGTCCTGATATAAATATATCCCCATCTATTTTGTTGAAATAATCCTCATTTAGTTCATATAAATATTCATCAATCGGGTCAGTCCATCCACCATGTACCATTTTAATATTATCAATTTCAAATTGAAGCTTGAAAGTTTTAAGCCAATTCAAATTACTTGTTGATATAACTTTTCTTTGATATACAAGACAATCATTTACGCTTTGAGATCTAGGGCAGAAGCTTCCACTACTCATATACCAATCATGATTCCCCATTAAGCATTCTATTCCTCTCTCTCTTAATATATCACAACATTCATTTACTTGAGAGTAGTATCCAACTACGTCTCCTAAACAATAAATTTTGGAAACCGCCAATTTATCTATTTCTTTTAAAACAGCTTCTAAGGCTTCGTAATTACCATGTATATCAGAAATTACTGCTATCATCAAAAAAGATTTTATCTTCTGTGTATCGGACTGCTTTCCCAGTTTTAAGTATTGGCTGAGTTGGTATTTTATTTTCTAAATAATAATCAATAACCATTGCTGATTCATTATACCCAAATGACATTCTAATGGAAGTAGAAGATGAAATTCGCGGATTAATTTCTAATAACTTTAGCTCTCCATTATGTTTTCTGAATTGAAAATTTGTTGGCCCTAATGGTTTAAGTATCTTACAAAAATGACTAATCACTTCGTCTACTTCATCTAGTGTAACCGTTTCAGCACGATCTGTAAAGCCATCTTTTGCTAGTTTTCGTTTCAAAGTCATTTTAGCATAATAAGATCCATTACCATCGCAAAATGCTGAAGTGGTATACTCTTCATCTTCATTACCAACAATCTGTTGAACTAACAGTATATCTGAAATATTATTTTTATGAGCATTAAACTCTGCTTCATTCGAAACTTTAACTATTCCTTTTGAAGCAAAGCCCCTTTTCGGTTTCAACAAAAAGGGCAATCCATAATTTGCAACAATACTTTTATAATCTGATTCTGTAGATGTAGGTATTAAATATTTAGTATCAACCTTGGAAACTTCTTGAAAAAACTCCCACTTATCTTTACATAAATTTACTAAACTTAAATTATTAGTTAATATTTTAACTCCACTTCGTTCAAGTACCTGTATATTTTCAGTCCACTTATATAAGTCAGCTTCGATTCCAGGTATAATCAAATCAACTTTATACTTATTTATTATCTCCAAAAGCCAATCAATATAATCAATTTCGGTTGTTGGTATTGCTTTCTCAAAAACATCACAGAAAGCCGGAGCGACAGAGTCATCATAAATAGTAGTTCCAATTAGCCTTAAAATTTTACCCGAATTCCTCAAGGATTTCAAAACTCCGTAGCCAACTATTCCACTTGCACCAGAAACTAAAACTGTTTTCATGTTTTATTATTAGAAAATAAACTTAAAGAATTAACTTTTCAATCCTTTCTGTTATTGTTGTTTTTGGATAATAATTTATTAAGTCATATAAATGAAAATCATATTCAAATACGTTATCTAAAATGTCCGATTTTGTGTCATCAAAGTAAATATTACTATTGCTTTTATATAAAGCTTTTGCATAATTAGCTATATCCAAAAATGAGGTATTCTGAGGAAATGCACAATCAAATACGCCTTCTAATTGCGCTAATATAACTTTATTTAGAATTAAGCTTAAATCATCAATATGAATAAAATTTCTTTTGGGGTTATTTTTTCCATAAAAAATTACATCTTCAGAATTCTTTATTTTTTTTAGCATCGAATAGAAGAATGGTTGATGCTCCCTATTAGATTCAAAATTTCCAATAATCTGTGAAGGTCTAATTATTGCTAATTTAATTTTCTTTTCTTTAGCATATTGCAATAATATTTCCTCTGAGGATTTTTTACTTATAGAATAAATAGTACTTAAAGGAGATTTAGCTTCGAAATGGCTATATATGCTTGATACAAATATGAATTGCTTGACCTCTGACTTAATTGCTAAATCAAATAATTTTAAGGCTCCAATTACATTTATATTTATTGCATTCAAATAATCATCTAACTCATTTCCTCCGAAATGAGCTGAACTCAATAAAAGTGCGTCTAAATTTTTTGGTAATTCAAAGTCTTCAATTATATTATTTATATCAACAATAAAGTTTGCATTACTTCTTCCTAAAGTAAATAACTCATTATCTTCTTTTAGAAGTGGAATTAAAGATTGTGTGATAGATGAATTACTACCAAATAGTGCAATACGCATTATAAGAGCTGATAATCATTTAAAAATAATTTAACTTCCTCTTTCGTATTAAACATCAATACATCTATAATGGATAACCATGGGACAAATTCATTTTTGTACTGCAAATAATTGATCGGATTAGATTTTTGAAATTGAAGATTAATGCCATTTCGTTCAAACCTTTCTTTACTATACAATTCAATACCCCCAATAGGATTTATATAAGTAGTCGCATTTTGTGCCTTGCAAATTGCTAATACTTTGTCTTCTGATTTCAATTCGTGATCAATCTCTATTGTTGATGACACAGTAATTTTTGAAGAGATAGATAAATATTGTAATGTTTCCTTTAATGTGTTATAAATAAAATTAAATAAATTCAATTCATTCATCATTAAACATTTTTCAAACAAAGCAAATGTTGGTTCGAATTGCGGTGCTTTTCTATATAATTCCAAAATTCTATTCAACATTTTTTTCCGGTCAACAGACCATGTATCTGATAAAAATCGCTGGTTTACATTTAAAAAATCTGAATCTTTTTTTAAAGGAACAGAAATATAGTCGTCGTTCTGATTAACTAAAATTCTATTTCTATTAATCCACCCTTTTCTTGTAAACTGAATATTATCATAAATAACAAACTCATCAACAGCATTTATTAATTGAAAATAACCGATGTAGGGGAAAAAATAGGGTTGCATTATGGCTAACTTCATCTAAATATTCACGTTAATTAATTTAACAATTAAATCCATCTCCTCCTGAGTTAAACCAACATACAATGGTAAACACAAAACCCTTTGAGCGATTGACTCTGAAATAGGCATTTTGTTACCTTTAGTATATTCGATTGTATTTAATGATGGATAAAAGTAACGACGGGGAAAAATATTGTTATCATTTAAAACTTTTTGAACTTTTAATAAAGTTTCTTCAGAGTTAAAAATGATTGGGAAATAACTATAATTCCAACTTGAATTATCAACTAATTTTATTGATTTAATTTTTTCAAAATCTAAGTGCCATAAATAAAAATCAATCACTTTTTTTCTTTCTTCCAATATCATATCCATATAAGGAATAACTGATAATCCCATAGCCGCTTGTAGTTCAGATAACTTACCGTTAATTCCGACACCGTGAAAATCCGTTGGACCCAAATGACCAAAAGCATGAGAATAAAAACAATTATGAAACAATTCGTGATTTTTTGTAAATAATGCACCGCCCTCACCTGTATGAAACAATTTTGTAGCATGAAAACTACAAGTACTTATATCCCCATATTCAAATATACTTTTACCATTATAGGTAACTCCAAAACAATGCGCAGCATCATAAATAACACTTAAATTATATTTTTTTGCAATTTTTTCAATTACTTCAATATTACAAGGATTGCCAAACACATGGGTGGCTAATATACATGTTGTTTTGTCTGTAATAGATTCTTCAATTTTTGTCTCATCAATAGTTAAATATTCTGGATTTATATCAACAAAGACTGGTGTACAATTTTCCCATACAATGGCTGCTGTAGTAGCTACATAACTAAAAGGTGTTGTTATGATTTCCCCTTCTTTACCAAGCAATTTTAAGGCTATTTGCAATGGCACAGTTCCATTGTTCATTATTATCATATTAGCTTCTTGAAGAGCCAAATAATTTTTTATAATTCCTTCTAACTCGATAATTAAAGGTCCGCGATTACTCAACCATTTATTTTCCCAAATTCTTTGTAATTGGTTGTGATAAATTTCAATAGGTGGAAAAAAAGTTTTAGTTACTTGTATCATTTATTAACATTTTCTAAAATTAGCTGTTTTAAGTATAAATAAGGTGATAATTTTATCATTTCACTTGAAATAAGTAAAGCAATAAATCCCAAGATAAAGGAAGAAATTATTTGTATTGTATGACTTGAATTATTTATTGTCAAATAAATGTAAATAATAAACATGGAAATTAAGACTACACTAAATGTTGGCAGTAAGTCTATGAACTGCCTTAAAGTTGGATAATTTAAGAATCTCCCACTATAATAAGTATTTATAATTAAACCTAAAATAGAATTTATAACGCTGCTCCAAACTAAACCTAAAATTCCAAAATTGAAAGAAATAGAAATTATAATTAAAAAAGTTAATTTCTTAATTACTTCTAACTTTAGAAATAAATCACTCCGCCCAAATACACTAAGAATATTAATATTTAAAGAATGTATAGGGTAAAAAACAAATGAAAAGGCAAGTATTTGAAAAAAAGGAACAACTTGAAGCCAACTATTACCAAGAACAAGACTTACAAATTGAGGGGCTAACAGCGCGCCAAAACATAAACCCGATGCTGAAATAAAAAAAGCAACTTGCATAATGTTTTTATACGCATTTTGTAATCGCTCTGGATTATCCTTAATTAAACTTAATGATGGTAAGGACACTTTGATAATTATACTTGATAAAACTGAAACGGGGTAACTATTAAAAGTATAAGCACGTTCATAAAAACCTAATATTTTTATATTATAAAATTTTCCAATAAGCACATTATAAATGTTTTCAAAAATCACATTAAGTTGTGCAGATAGTAAAAGCTTGTAGCCAAATCTAAAGTGATATTTGAATTTAATAAAATCAAATTCCCACGAGGGCTTCCATTTTATGGAAACCCAAAACAACAAAGTTGATACAAGTTGATTTATTAAAAATAAATAAACTAAACTCCATACCCCAAAACCCAAATAGCCAATCCAAATAGCAGAAAAAAGACTTATAATATTTCCAGGTAAGTTTAAAATTGTAAGTTTTTTAAATTCTAAATCCTTTGTCAATTTTACACTATGAATACTTCTAAAACTATTTATTATAATCCCTAAACCATATACCCTAAGTACATCAACGAGTACTTGTTGATTATAAAAAGAAGCCAAAACTGGTGCTATAAAAAATAATATCAAATAGACTATTAGGCTAGTTATAATATTTATTATAAAGACAGTTGAATAATCTTTTTCTGTAAGCTCATTTGTCCTTAATAAAGAAGTTGACATACCTCCATCAATAAGGGTGTTTCCAATCGCTACAAACAGAGTTATCATCCCAATAATTCCAAATTCTTTAGGACCAAGTACTCTAGCGAGTATAATAGTGGCAATAAAATAAGCTCCTTTATTTATAAAAATATCAATGAATGTCCATAGAGCACCATTTAATGATTGTCGTTTAAGACTCATCTTGTTATGCCTTATAATTTTCCATCAACTTTTTCCTTTATTATACCTTTAACGTCATATAGGACACTATTTTTATTCAATAAAGCTTTGTAATCCAGACCATTAAACTCTTTATGACCAACCCCTAAAACTAGAGCATCGAATTTAGTTTTAGGCAATTTATTAGAAATTGTTAAATTATATTCATGTCTCACTTCTGCAGAATTTGCCAACGGGTCATATACAACTACATTAATTCCATAATCTTCCAAAGAATTTACCACATCAATTATTTTCGTATTTCGAACATCTGGGCAATTTTCTTTGAAAGTGATTCCCAATATAAGTAAATTAGACCCATTGATTGAAATCCCCTTTTTTATCATTAATTTAACTACCTGAGAGGCCACATATTCACCCATACTATCATTTATTCTTCGTCCTGCTAAAATAATTTCAGGGTGATATCCCAATTCTTGAGCTTTTTGAGCTAAATAAAAAGGATCAACTCCTATACAATGCCCTCCAACTAAACCGGGTTTAAATGGTAAAAAATTCCACTTGGTTCCAGCAGCCTCTAAAACCGAATGGGTGTCGATATTCATTAGATTAAATATCTTGGCTAACTCATTGACAAAAGCAATATTAATGTCTCTTTGTGAGTTTTCAATCACTTTAGCTGCCTCAGCAACTTTTATACTCGGAGCCAAATGCGTGCCAGCAGTAATTACAGATTGATATAGTTCATCGACTTTTTTACCTATTTCAGGTGTAGACCCAGAAGTAACTTTTAAGATTTTTTCTACAGTATGCTCTTTGTCACCTGGATTAATACGTTCAGGAGAATACCCGGCAAAAAAATCTAAATTATATTTTAATCCAGAGATTTTTTCTAAGACAGGAATGCATTCTTCTTCTGTTGCACCAGGATATACAGTAGACTCATATATGACCAAATCTCCCTTTTTCAAAACTCTCCCTATTGTTTCGCTAGCCCTATGCAATGGACTTAAATCAGGACGGTTATTTTTATCTACAGGGGTTGGTACGGTAACTACATAATAATTACAATTTTGAATATCTATTAAATCGCTTGAACAATAGAGCCCATTTTGTTCATTATTAGTTGACTTTAAAACTTTTTTTAATACTTCATCCTCAACTTCTAATGTCTCATCATGTCCATTTCTTAGTTCTTTTATTCTAATTTTATTGATATCAAAACCTACTACACTGTATTTGGTAGCAAATAATCGTGCCAAAGGCAAACCAACATACCCCAAACCAATAACTGCAATTTTATTCATAAATGTTATTGTGATTTATTTTAAATTTTCAAAATACCAACAGACTGCTTCTTTAATTCCAGCTTCAATTGAAAACTTTGGTTTATAACCTAATTTTTCTTTTGCTTTCTCAATACTTGCTAATGAATGGGGGATATCTCCTTTTCTGTTTGGCCCATAAATTACTTCAACACTGGCAATCTTGGGGTCATAAATTTTTAAATTTTCTTTCAATAATTGCACTAACTGAGTAAGGGTAGTTCTATCACCATATGCTGTATTATATACAGTATTAATTGCTTCAGGATTTTGAGTATTCATCGCTAACTCATTCATTTGAATTACATTATCAATGTATGTGAAGTCTCTGGAATAGTTTCCATCACCATTAATGATTGGACTTTCATAGTTCATGAATTTTTTTACAAATAAAGGAATTACTGCTGCGTATGCGCCATTAGGATTTTGTCTACGTCCAAAAACATTAAAATAACGCAAGCCAATTGTTTCTATTCCGTATGTTTTACTAAATATATCAGCGTAAAGTTCATTTACATACTTCGTAATTGCATAAGGTGATAGTGGTCTTCCTATAACTTCTTCTACTTTGGGCAGACTTTCTGAATCTCCATAAGTTGAGGAACTTGCAGCATAGATAAAACGCTTTACTTTTGCATCCCTAGCAGCAATAAGCATATTTAAAAATCCTGATACATTTACTTCATTTGTGGTAATTGGGTCATTAATAGATCGAGGGACAGACCCAAGTGCTGCTTGATGAAATACGTAATCCACTCCTTCAACAGCTTTGAGACAATCAACAAAATTCCTTATATCTCCATCAATAAGGGTATAATTGGGGCTTTCAATAAAGGCAGCAATGTTATGATGGTATCCTGTAGAAAAATTATCTAAGCAAATTATTTGATAATTTTTAGCTAAAAAATATTCTGTTAAATTAGAACCTATAAACCCTGCTCCGCCCGTAATTAAAATTTTTTTTTGCATAATGTTAATTAAATACAATATCGCGCACCAAACTGCGCACCAAACCCATTTATTTTTGATGATTTGCGTTAATATGAAATTTTAGATAAAACTAATTAAGGCTACAAATCAACGAATTAGTGATTTACGATTATCTACAAATATCTTTTGCTAGTCTGGACCACACTAATCCATTCCTACCACCTTTCCACCCATATCAAGTTTCTCAAACACACTATTGTTGCTAACAAACTCTGGTACAATTTCTTTCATTTTTGCTACCAAATACATTTCACCTTCGGCCTGGTTAATAAGTGCAACTAGCTCATTAAAATGATCTTTAATTTCTTCAAATGCCACGTCACGAACTTTGGC
>JACCDK011982315.1_pt1 | contig 20542 bp, 13 predicted proteins | sample 7445871 | NCBI WGS metagenome assembly JACCDK01 (sample SAMN15323436, study PRJNA562643) | freshwater metagenome | isolation source: river surface water | place: USA:Blue River Watershed | collected 2017-08-15
ATACTGCGATCTATGAAATGCGCGATACTGAGGATTTTAAAGTGTGGCTGAGAGACCAATATCCCAATTCTTACTTCATCCCTGAGGGAGGAGCCAATTATTGGGGATTGATGGGAGCAATGGAGATGCTGGATGAGAGAGATCAGCAAGATTATGATGCCATTTGGTTGGCTGGAGGAACGGGTACCACGGCAGCGGGGGTGTTACTGAGTGCGGCAGCTCATCAAAAAGTGCATGTGGTCTTTGCATTGAAGGCCTCAGAGGATGAGCTGAGGGAAATGGTGATGGCTAAATTAAAATGGTTGATTCAAGATAATGAATCTTTGGAGGATTTGATGAGTCGATTAATAGTTTACGGCGATGATCAATGGGGCGGTTATGGGAAGGGAGATCAAAGATTATTTGATTGGATCAATGAATGGGAGGATAAGGGATTGCCATTAGATCGAGTATATACAGCAAAACTGTGGTGGTGCATAGTACAAAATATACAATATTCACGGGAGGCAGATCGTAATTTAATGATTCACACAGGAGGATTACAAGGCAACCGAAGCATTACTTTCTCTTGATCCAAGATTCTGGATTTTGTGCAGTGCCTTTGATATTGTTCACAGACCACAACTCAAAATGTAAAACCGCTTCATCATCTGTCATCCCCACAGATCCGATGCTTTGCTTGGCGTTGACTTTATCTCCTACTTTCACGCTAACTTGGGCTAGTCCAGAATAAACCGTTTTGTAAGTGCCATGCGTAACAATAATATTGTAACCCGCACCGGGAATACTGAATACAGAGCTTACGGTTCCGGAAAAAACACATAACACCGTTTCCCCTTGTTGAGTGGTAAAATCCAGACCGTTGTTATTAAGTACAATATCTTCCAATGAGGGGTGATTGTGTTTTCCAAAGCGAGAGGTAATGGCTCCATGGCTTACAGGCCAGGGTAAATTGCCTTTATTGTTTTCAAAATTGCTATTCATGGAGAGCACTTCTGGTGCAAGTTCAATTTTGGTGGGGGCGCTGGAGGATTTGGCAGTGGCTGTAATCTTTGGGCTTTCTATTTTTTCGGTTTTTCCTGTGGTGGCATTCTTAATCAATTCTTTGGCTTTATTGGCTTTTTCTTGTTCTCTCTTTCTCTCAGCAGCCAATTCTTGATTGATTACCTCTTGAATCTTGTTACTCAATTTTTTCCTGTCTGATTCTTGCTTTTTTTGTTGCTTTCTCAGGGCCGAAGATTCCTTTTTAAGGGATTGAAGTTTGCTTTGCTGGGCCAACTTATCTTGGTTAATCTCTTGCTTCACCACCTCTTGTTCTTGTTTGAGTTGCGCTACCTCTGCTTTGCTTTGGATCATGAAGCCAATTTTTTCTTGGAGCTTTAATTCTGTTTCCTTGATGATAGCCACCTGCTTTCGGCGCGTTTCACCGAGAGATTGCATTAGTTTGAATCGCTTGTAGGCTTGGTAGAAATCAGACGAGGCGAGGATGAATACAATTTGATTGTAAGACGACCTATTTTTATAGGCTTGATAAATCATCTTGGCATATTCATTTTTTAAAGATTGGAGTTGAAATTCAAGGTCTTGAATTTGTTGTCCGTTGTGTTTGATATTTAAATCCAAAGAAACCATTTCTTGATCGATACTTTGAATCATATTTTCTCTATATCTTATCTGCTCATTGAGAATGGCAATTTGATTGGAGGTGAGCTTTTGATTCTTCTCAGATTCAGCAATTAGTGCTTTGGTTTCTTTTATTTTCTGACTGATTTGATCGCGTTGTGATTGGAGCGCTTCTTTTTTATTGGTTTGACCGATAATCAACGGTGTTACCAATAGCAGAAGTGCGGGAATGAGGATAAAAAAGAGTTTTTTCAATTTCATAGTTTCTTTTTTATTTCATATTCTTCAGGTATTTCAAAGGGAAAATCAAAAAGGCGGTCATTCACCATCCTGTTGGTTTCCCATTGAAAAATATATTCCTCCGATCCATCTCGGACAATGATTGATCCTTGAGTAGGAAACGTTAATGTTGGATTTTCATTGTTCCAATTTTCATATTCAATGGTGATGGTCTTTTGTGTCATTAAATCAGTGAATTGCATTTTGTTCAACAAGAAACTCTTGCCATCTATCCAAAATTGTGAGATGATCAATCCCTCTTCATCAATTCGTTGTAGTTTTCTTTTTTCTCTTTCTGTTTCTGCTTTTTGCAAGGAGTCGCCCAATTGATTGATGAAATTGATATTTTTCTTTAATCTTCTTTTGTATCGTGTATTCACTACATAGGTGGAGTTTTGAACGCTACTCTTGAATTTACCACCCACCTTATCTACCCCGATAGGTTGTCCTAAAAGGATGCTTTGAAGATCGGCCAGATCAATGTCAAAGTGAATCCAATTTTCTATTTCGGTAATAGAGGAAATATAACCAAATTTATTATCGGGAATCTTCGATAACAAGCGAAGACTGTCCTCTGTAATCAATGCCCTGGCTACTTCAATTCCTAATGCAGGTGATAACGATAGCCACACGGCACTGTCCTTGGAAATTCGGATATTGGCTTTAAAACTAGTCTCCTCTTCTGCTGCAATGACCTCGCCTTCTACTTTCATTCCTAGATGATGGTATTGTAGCCATGTTTTTTCGTTTTGCTTCAGTATGTATAGAGCAGAACGTGGTCTAAGGGTTTCATTGGGTGTAATGGGTTGAACCCTTGGATAGATTTTACAACCAACGCTAACAAGCATCAAATACACGAAGCAATATGTCCAGTGGTTTTTTAAGGGCATGCAGGTTGCAATTGTTTAATCCATTGGTTCCACTTCAAATTTTCTTTGAGCAGTTGTAAATAAATACAACTAGTAGCGAGCTCATTTTTTTTTGCAAAGTATTGATGCGCCATCAGCGCGTCATAGAATTCTGTTTTGTTGAAATCATCTACCTGTATTGAATTCCCTTGTTGGATGTGATAGGCGTTTTTAAAGTAACGACTACTTTTATCATTTTTTATTTCTTGTGCAACATCTACCTGTATCTCGGGTAAACTGAAATGGAAATACACGGAGAGCCACAGAAGATTTTGCACAATTAAAGCGCTCGTTTCAGTCTTCTTGGTCTGAAAAACTTGCTGGGCAAGTGCTGTAGCTTCTTTGATTTTTCCCAGTGCACCTAACGCAAATATTTTGTCTAACTGAAAAATGACCTTCTCTCTTTCGTCATCTATGAGAATTGCCAGTCCTGCATCACAGCTTTCTATCATGGAATTAAAAGCTCCTAAGCGATATTCCGCCTTGTATTTGCTTTTGTAGAAATCTGGAGTGAAGTTGAAAATATCAATGGCCTCTTGTGCCTTTTTTTGCCACTCATTGGGATCGATATCATAAGAGTTTTCATAAATGGAGAGCAAGGCGATCCATACTGCACTTTTGGAGGGATCGAGTTGCAGTGTTTTTTCGTAGGCCTCTATGGCTTCTCGCTCTTTATGCAGCGTCGCCATGAAATCACCCTTCATGGAGTGTCCTTTCGCGTCGTTGGGAAAGAGTTGTATGGTTAGATCAATACAACGAGCGATGATTTCATCTTTTTCTTTTCCATTGGTGTGATACAAAAATGGATAAAGGGCAGCTACTCGTTGATCCATATTGACATCAGAAGAACTCATCGCTTTAAGCAGATGCTCAAAATTTTCTAAGGTTTCTGAATTTTGTGCAGTGGCGATATTGTACAATAAAAAATGGTAGTATCCATTATCTTCGAGATGGTTGGTTTTGAGCAATGCTAATGCTCTGTCATTAAGTCCAATTTGCTGATAGAATTCCGCCGCTCTTATAGTAAATTTTGCCTCTTTGGGAAATGCCATAGCAAGAGATTCTAGTTCATTCGCAGCGGACTTTAAGTCTTGGTTTTGAAAGTAAAGCTGGAATTTGTATTCAGTGAGATATTCTTCCTTGCCATTGATTTTTTCAATTTTATTCAAGACATCAATGGCGGCGATGGTTTTTCCGCTTCTGCTCAAGGCATCGGTCCATTCAAACAAGGGCAGTGTCCATTGTGGATCCAATTGGTGGGCCTTTTCATACCATTTCACGGCATCGGATAACTTGTTGAGTGAGTTATAACCGCGAGCCATTTCGAGTACATACCATTTGTTATTTTTATCCAACAGGTAGGCAGTCGTGGCGTGTGCTAATGCATCATTGGGAAGGAGCAATTGCTCTCTTTGGATTCGAGCCAATTCATAATGTGCTGCGCCTTCTTTCGGCATCATTTGAATGTACGCATCAAAGGCCTCAGCACTTTGTGTCCATTTTTGTTGATTTTTGAATTGGATACCTTTAAAAAATAAATCGTTGGCAGCCTTGTTTTGTTGTTGATTAACGGGGCTGGTAGCGGTTGATTTTTGTGTTTTATGACAACTGCTCAAGGATAGCCAGCCACAACTGAGGATGATATAGAAAATTCGAGTATTCAATTATTCAATATTTCCGATAGTGGAGTAATCGCCGAGGTTAATGGTACCTGCATAATTTTTGATATGGCAGTGCGCACCGATCATCGTGTTTTCTAGCTGGCAATCGGCGATAGTGGTGTTGGCGTTGACAATGCTGTTCTCAATTTTACTATTGATGATTTTAGATCCATTTTCCAAGGACACATAAGGACCGATGACGGCATTTTTTAAAACAACATTATCGGCTATGTAACAGGGAGGGATGATTTGGCTATTCTCACCAATTTCAATGGCTTGAGCGTATTGAGGCTCATATCCTAATATTTTTTGATTCGTCTCTACTACGGCGCTTTTATTTCCACAGTCCATCCAATCATTGACTGCCCCTGGTGTAAACTTAGCCCCCTGCTTCATCATATTGCGCAAGGCATCGGGTAGTTGATATTCGCCACCGTTGGTGATGTTATGATCTAACAGATATTGCAATTCTCTTTTTAGCCAAGCTCCGTCTTTGAAGAAATAGATTCCAATCATGGCAAGGTCACTGACAAAGGTCTGTGGTTTTTCCACAAATTCTAGAATTTTACCTGAATCGTCTGTCACCACCACCCCAAATTGCCTTGGGTCATCTATTCTTTGTACCCAAAGCACGCCATCGGCAGAGGCATCTAATGTAAAGTTGGCACGGAAGAGGGTGTCGGCAAAGGCCACCGTGACGGGACCTTCAAGATGCTCAGCAGCACACATCACGGCATGGGCCGTACCTAGCGCTTGGTCTTGATAGTGGATGCTTCCCTTGGCTCCCAGAGCTTCTGCAACAGCCAGTAAGTGTTTTTCCGCGGCTTCTCCGAATCGACCCGTAACGAAAGCAATATGCTCAATCTTTTGGTCACTCACTTTGACGATGTCTTCCACAAGTCGCTGTACAATGGGTTTCCCAGCTACATGCAACAGTGGTTTTGGGGTGGTCAAAGTGTGGGGTCTAAGGCGCTTGCCCATTCCCGCCATGGGTACAATTACGTTCATTCAGTTCTCTCTTTAAGCAACAAAATAAAGGCATAAACCTTTGTCAAAAGTTGTACTACCCTCGAGAAATCAACATCCTTTTGGGGATTGGTGCGGATGGATGGAGACTATTTCTTGTCTTGGGCGTATTTGCGCTTGTACTTCATGTACAAATCGTATTGCTTATTACGTACCGTTACATTGCGTCCATCAATGAAAATATGAGTGAGTTGGTTGGTTTTCATATCCAGAGCGTCACCGGTGGAGAGAAAGAAGGTTGCACTTTTACCTACTTCAATAGAGCCATACTGTTGATCCATCCCCAAAATTTTTGCTGCGTTCAAAGTCAGCCCTTTGACGGCCTCTTCGTAGGGTAATCCGTAGGCTACGGCTGTCCCGGCTAAAAATGGCAAATTGCGGGAGTTCATGGCTTCCATATCCCCAGCGTTTTGAAAACAAAATAATACCCCCGCATCATGCAATTGCTTGGCAAGGGTAAAGGGTCCATCAACGGCATCAGCAGAATAGTGTGGTAAACTATGCACGCGAGGAATCATCACAGAGATATTTTCTTCTTTCAAAGAAGTGGCTACCCACGGCGCATCATAACCGCCAATGATCACTACCTTTTTGATTTTCATTTTTTGCTTAAAGGCCACCACCTCTAGCAATTGGCGCTCGTTTTCTGCATGCACATACAAATTGCTCCTTCCCAATAATACTGGACACATGGCTTCCATCCGAAGATCTACTTCATTGTGTTGACTTTGTGAGCAATAGACGGCGGCATTTTCAAAAAATTGGGTGATTTGATTTTTCTCTTCGTCATAATTTTTATTCCTATCAAAACCAGCGGCTGATCGGCGGTACAAATCGGGCCAATGCAAGTGTACTCCGTCATCTTTCAACACCATGGCATCTTCCCAATTCCATGCATCTAAATGCACCACGGAGGAAGTGCCGGAGATGACCCCTCCTGAGGGAGTCACTTGGGTAAATAAGACTCCATTGCTTCTGACAGTTGGTAGAATTTCTGAGTCGGTATTAAAGGCAATCAATGAGCGAATGTGTGGGTTGAATTCTCCTACTTCATAGAAGTCAGAGGTAGCTCGCACTGCTTCCATTTCAATCAATCCTAAATTAATGGCTGGGGCAATAAACCCGGGATATAAATGCTGTCCCTCTGCCAGTATGGTGGTGTCATAGGCCTCCTTAGAAAGACGAATGGTAGAGGCGTCGGCTACCAGTTCTATCTTACCTTTTTTAAAACCAACAGCCGCATTGGGAATGACATTTCCATTTCCAAGGTGCACGGTGGCGTTGAGAATTAAAATGGATTTCGATTGTTGAGGCGCCGGCGCATATTGTCCCCATGCTGTTAGGGTGATGCAACCTATCAAAAAATTAATGATGATTTTCATGGTCGTGGTCTTGAATGATGAATAACTCGCCTTCTGAATCGCAATGGAAATGCCTTCTTCTTCGGCCATTGGCTTTTTGTGGTAGGTCTCCATTTTCAATGGAGTGTTGCATGGCATCCATCAGTAGTTTTCTCTCTTGCCATTCTGCTTGATGCAAGGCATCCTCTTCTGATCGATCATATAAGCATCTTCCATCCACAAATGTTTTTTCAGCGATGGCATACACACTCAATGGATGGTTGTTCCAAATGACAACATCGGCATCTTTTCCGGGTGCCAATGAACCCATTCGATGGTCAAGATGAAGCATCTTTGCTGGGTTGAGGGTCACAAATTTCAAGGCCTCTGCTTCGGGCACATTGCCATATTTTACGGCCTTTCCTGCTTCTTGATTCAATCTTCTGGCCATCTCTGCGTCATCTGAGTTGAATCCTACATTCACGCCTTGCTCCCAAAGCAAGGCACCATTGTATGGGATGGCATCGCGTACTTCCATTTTATATGCCCACCAATCGCTAAAAGAGGAAGCGGAAACTCCGTGTGCTTTCATTTTGTCAGCTACCTTATATCCCTCTAAAATATGCGTGAACGTATTGATTTTAAAACCCATGCTATCGGCTACATGCATCAGCATGTTGATTTCGCTCTGTACATAACTATGACAGGTAATAAATCGTTTTCTTTCCAGAATTTCATTCAATGCTTCCATCTCCAGATCTTTGCGCGGAGCAGGAAGGGGTGTTTTACTTTTCACAGCGGCGTTGTATTTTTTCCAGGCCGCACCATATTCTCTGGCTTGGTGGAAATGGTCGTAATACAATTGTTCTACTCCCATTCTGGTTTGAGGGAAACGCACGCGATTGAATTCTCCCCAATTGGCTTGCTTGACATTTTCTCCCAGCGCGAATTTGATAAAACCAGGTGCATTTTCAATGAGCATTTGATCGCCGTTCATCCCCCAACGCAGTTTGATCAAGGCGCTTTGTCCGCCAATCGCATTGGCACTGCCATGCAAAAGTTGGGAGGCCGTTACGCCTCCTGCGAGCTGGCGATAAATATCGATATCCTCGGGCCAAACCACACGCGCCTCTTCCACTTCTGCGCTACTGGATTGACTTCCTTCATTAACGCTCATCAGCGCAATGTGGCTGTGCTCATCAATGATACCCGGGGTAACATGCAGGCCTTTGGCATTGATGACAACTGCATTAGCAGGAGCGGTAACTTTTCCAACTTGCATGATTTTACCATCCTGAATCAACAAATCACCTTGTATCACCCCGGCAGATTCGTTGGTCCAAAGAGTGGCATTTTGAATCCAAATCGTTTCTTTTGATGGAAGCGCTTTTCGACCGTAGGATCCAAATGGATAAGTCATGGCGGTGATGGGTTTTTTCCATTCTGTGATTTCTTCTTTTTCCTCCTGCTCTTTTTTAGGGGCTGCTTCAAAGCTGCCTTTTACCATTTTAATGCTATTCAAAGCATTGAGCAGCACTCCTTCCACACCTGATTGGGTTTTCTGCAATGTCAAATACTCGTGTGTAGTGAAAGTGCTGTCTTTATCATGATGCATGTATATGGTTACGCGAACAGGATCAGTGGTTACTTTTAGCGACTTGGCCAGGGTGTCTCCTTGCTGGATCCAAGTTCCGTTGAGGCCGTTAGGTCTCTTTTCGATGATAATGGTAGAATTGATCGGTCCATTTTGCTCCCAAGTCAATTGGTATTGACCCAGCCAAGGCTCTTCCTTGGGCGTTTCAATCACATGTTTTTCTCCCATTATCCAATTCTCAAGAATTTGACATTTTGTGGAAAGCAAAGGAGAGGATGTGATGATAAAATTCGCATATTTCTTGGCTTCTAATGATCCTATTTTATCATAGGAAGATGTCCATTGAGCCGGTAATCGGGTGAGTGCTGCAATGACGTCTGATTCCGTCAAACCATATTGAGCCGCTTTTTGAATCTTACTTAAAAATTGTGACTTATCCTCCAATCCATCTGAGGTAAATACAAAGGGAATCCCTTCTCCTTTCAGCATCGCTGCATTGGCGGGTGCCCAATCCCAATGTTTCATTTCTTCAAGCGGGATTTGCTTCACTAAGATGGGATCTGTACAGTCAATGGGTCCGGGGAAGTTTACTGGCAAAATGAAGGAGGCCTTGCTCGCTTTCATTTCAGCCAATCTCTGGTATTCATTACCAGCACCTTTGATGATGTATTGAACACCAAATTCATCCCCAATTTTATCGGCGCGCAAGGCATTCCATTTATCGTCACAGTCAAAGAATGAAGGGAAATTTTGCAATTGTAAAAAGGACTCCAAGCTCAGGTTTCTTTCTGATTGAATGCCAGAAACTTTGTACCACTGTGCGTCATAATAGGTTTGACGCAATAAGGCAATGGATCCCATCAGGCTGTTGGGATAATCTTGTTTACTCGAACCCTTATCAAAAGAGTAATGGGCGGAAACTTGAGATTGTAAAAGCGATTTTAATTCGTTGTCATTAAATGCAACCAGACATCCGCTCCCTCTCACAATTCCGTCTTTTTGATGACTTAGGGCGACACCAAATCCACCTTTGATATACGCTTGTGCTTGCTCTTCATTGTATTCAAAGTGATAACTAGCGGCATAATCGGAGTGGATGGCATCATTCCAACCAAAAGCGCCTTTTCGGTTTCTTTCTATTTGCGGCATAGGACTCCATGGGGCAGAGGCAACAGCTGGCTGTCCATAGTTACTGGAAAGATCAATAAAGGAAGGATAAATATGCTTACCGGTGTAATCCAGTTTCAAAGTCAAAGGAGGCAGCGCAATGTCTTTGCCTGCATTGATAATTTTGCCCTCATGGAAAAGCAATGTTGCATCCTCTATCGTTTGCTGATCATGGATGTGAAGGGTGGCATGTTCTAGGGCAATGTACTCCCAATTTTTATCTCGGGCACCATTGACAGGGAAGGTTACTTGGGCTTGCGTTGTCAAAAAACACAAGGCGGCAATACACGAAAGGATTTTACGCATACTGCAATGATAAGGAAAATTATCACTGAACGATGCCTACCGCTTCTGGAATTACCAACTTGCCGGCTGTTTTGGCTTGGATCTCTTCAATACTCACATCGGCGGCTCTTTCCACAAGATGGAACGCCCCATCTTTGATGTCAAATACCCCTAAATCCGTCACTACCTTTTGTATACAATGAATGCCGGTAAGAGGGAGTGTGCAGTGTGGAAGAAGTTTCGAGTTTCCTGCTTTATCGCAGTGTTGCATCGCAACGATGATATTTTTAGCAGAAGCCACGAGATCCATAGCCCCTCCCATGCCTTTTACCATTTTTCCGGGGACTTTCCAATTGGCAATATCCCCGTTTTCACTCACCTCCATTGCCCCAAGGATGGTCAAATCTACTTTTTGAGCCCGAATCATTCCAAAGCTCATGGCACTATCAAATATGGAGGAGCCGGGCAGGGTAGTGACGGTTTGTTTACCGGCATTGATGAGGTCTGCATCTTCCTCCCCTTCCCAAGGAAAGGGTCCCATTCCCAACAATCCATTTTCAGATTGAAGAATCACCTCTATCCCTTCTGGAACGTAGTTGGCTACTAGTGTGGGAATGCCTATGCCCAAGTTGACATACATTCCATCTTTTACCTCTTTTGCAATTCTTTTTGCAATTCCATTTTTATCTAGCATGATCCATCTCTTTTACGGGTGGTTCTTTGTTCAATTCTCTTTTCAAATTTTGCACCTTGAAAAATGCGGTGCACATAGATCCCAGGAGTATGTATTTGATCGGGATCCAGTGTTCCAGCAGGCACGAGCTCTTCTACTTCTGCAATGGTTATTTTTCCGGCCATGGCCATCATAGGATTAAAATTACGCGCAGTGCTCCTGAAAATCAGATTGCCGAGTGTATCTCCTTTCCAAGCTTTTACAATAGCAAAATCCGCATCAAATGCGTATTCCATCAAATAAGTTTTTCCGTTGAATACTCTGGTTTCTTTTCCCTCTGCCACTTCCGTGCCTACTCCAGCAGGTGTGTAAATGGCGGGCATGCCATAGCCAGCCGCCATGCATCTGGTGGCTAATGTACCTTGAGGGATCAATTCTACTTCAAGCTCTCCCGACAACATTTGCCTTTCAAACTCTGCATTTTCTCCAACGTAAGAGCTGATCATTTTTTTCACTTGTTTTCCTTGTAACAACAATCCCAATCCGAAATCGTCCACTCCGGCGTTGTTGGAGATACAGGTGAGCTCCTTGACCTTTTTATTCACCAATTCCGCGATGCAATTTTCCGGAATTCCGCACAATCCAAAACCCCCTACCATCAAGGTCATTCCGTCCTCAATTCCCTGGCAGGCTTCGTTGGCATTTTTGACAACTTTATTAAAACCCATTTTAGTGTTGTATTGAATCTGTATTCATAAATAACTCCCCATTTTGATAGATCTCATCATTGCTATCGTCCCAAATATCGTCTGAGAAAATGGCCTCTGAATCTCGCACTTTGCAATCAAATTTGAGGGTGTCGAAATTATTTGGGCGTATGAAATCTCCTTTGGAGATTTTGATTGCTGGATCTGCATACACCTTATTCATGTAATAGCCAAAAATAGGCAGACCTGTATTGGCTCCTTGTCCTAGGTTGGTGCTGGAGAAGCGGACGGTGGGATCTTGAGCACCCACCCAAACGCCAGTCACCAAATCTGGGGTGAGTCCCATGAACCAGCCGTCGGTGTTGTTTTGGGTGGTACCTGTTTTTCCGGCCAATGGATAGGGGATGTTGCCATAAGGTCTTCCGCTTCTGATGCGGGCAGCAGTACCATAATTACATACTCCTTTCATTAAATCCACCATGGTGTAAGCCACGGTGGGATCCAACGCTTGACTGATGTGTGGATCGGATTCATAAATCAAGTTTCCATTTCTGTCTTCAATCCGAAGCAAAAAGGTGGGCTCGATGTACATTCCGTTGTGCACCAAGGCGCCATTGACACCTACCATTTCGTACAAGGACAATTGCGCCACTCCAAGTGCGATGGAATACGCTTTAGGAATATCACTTTTGATTCCCAAATTCCTTGCTAATGCGATAACAGCATCCACGCCATAATCGGCAATCAGTTGGGCCGCTACGATGTTCACAGAAGCCGCCAATGCTTTGTTCATGGCATATTTTCCGGGACCTCCGCCTTGCGGACACCATTTTTCTCCTCCTTGCATGGTGATACAGGGATTGGTGACGACAATCGGATCGCAAGGTTTTTTTCCCATTCTCAGGGCGGTGGCATAGACAATGGGTTTAAAAGTAGATCCTACCATCCTTCGAGATTGGTACACATTATCGTATTGAAAATAGTTGTAATCGATTCCTCCTACCCAAGCTTTGATATGACCCGTTTTAGGATCCATGGATAACAAACTGGCATGCAAAATACTTTTGTGATAGAGAATACTATCCAACGGACTCAGGACGGTGTCTTTGGCGCCATTGTGGGTGTATACTTTCATGGCCCTTGGTGTTTTGAAATTGGCCAAGATTTCTTCCTCTGTTCTCATCGGCCAATGCTCACCACACCCGCCAGCTTCTTCGTTGCAAATAAACTCGTTGTCTTTTTTGACAATGTAAATCTTGGGTCTGGCACATTCAGGGCAAAGTGCTCCGGAAAGAATCTTATACCGATCACTTTGTTTGATAGATTGATTGACGATATTTTCTCTATCCGTTTTGGAAATGCCATTGTAAAATGGATAGTTTTCTTTTTTTCTCGATTTTAAATCTTGCCAAAATGCTTTTTGTAACTCTTTTTTCAAATGCTCCTCTACCGCAAATTCTCCATGGGATTGCATGCGTGAATCCAAGGTCGTATAAATCCGCAATCCATCTTTGTAAATGTTGTATGCGGTGCCATCGGCACGCTTGTATTTCAGCTCGCCGTTTTCATTTTTCTCTTCAAACAGCTCTTGGATTTTTCCTCTCAAAACTTCTCGGAAATAGGGAGCCATGCCTTCTGTGTGGCTAATTTTTTGAAAGTCTATACCAAGCGGTAGCACCCGCAAGCTGTCGTATTGCTGCTCTGTAATGTAACCGTTTTTCTCCATTTGCTTGAGCACCACTTCTCTCCTTTTGGTAACTTTCTCTTCTCTGCGAATGGGATTGAACAATGATGAATTCTTGAGCATCCCAATCAACATGGCACCTTGCTCTACCGTTAGTTGATCCGGTGTAGTATTGAAGTACACATAGGCGGCAGATTTGATACCCACCGCTTGGTTCAAGAAGTCGTACTGATTGAGATAATGGGTGATGATTTCCTCTTTGGTGTATAATCTCTCCAACCGACAAGCGATGATCCATTCTCTGATTTTTTGCCAAACACGAGTGAGTTTGGATACATTTTCGAAGTTGGCGGTGAATTGTTGTTTAGCCAATTGTTGGGTCAGAGTGGAGCCACCGCCATCCACTCCTAGGCTGAAAGCCGCGCGAATCAGACCCAGATAATCTACTCCGCTGTGCTGGTAAAAACGCTCGTCTTCTGTGGCAATCAGCGCATCTACTACATGTTTAGGGATTTCGTTGTACTTTACGTCAATTCGATTTTCCTTGAAATAGGATCCAATGATTTTTCCGTCTGCGCTGTAAATAGAAGATGCTAAATTGATTTTTGGATTCGCCAACGCTTCAACATTGGGTAAGCCACTGAAAAGTGCAATCAATAAAATCAGGAATACCAAAATCAAAGGGGACAATCCAATCCACCAAATCCATTGATTGTATTTGTGAATTTTCTCTTCGTCTAAGTTTTTCATTCAAGCAAAGATAATGTGGATGTTCATAGGGTTTTAATTCATTTGTCCTTGTATTAACATGCATTTGCTCATTATTGTGCGGCTGAAAAACCGTTAAAATAATGTTGAATCAATTGTGCTTGTTTGAGGTTTACCACCTCCGTCAATTCAGCTATCGAGGCCTTTTTGATTTTCTCGACACTTCCAAAGGATTGTAAGAGTTTCTCTGCTGATTTGGGCCCGAGGCCTTTGATTTGTGTTAATTCGGTTTGAATAGCGGCTTTGCTTCTGCGGTTGCGGTGCTTAGAAAGTCCGTAACGATGTGCCTCATCTCTGAGGTGTTGAATCAGTTTTAATGACTCTGATCTTTTGTCCAAATAAATAGGGTCTGAATCTCCCGGAAAATATATTTCTTCCAACCTTTTTGCAATCCCGATCACGCCCATTTTCCCAATCAGATTCAATGCATTGAGGCTTTCCATCGCGGCGCTCAACTGGCCCTTTCCCCCATCAATGATGAGCAATTGCGGCAGGGGTTCATTTTCTTCGATGAGCCGGCGATATCGTCTGAAAATAGCCTCCCGCATGGTGGCAAAATCATCTGGTCCCTGTACGCTTTGCACATTGAATATACGGTAGGAGGCCTTGTCGGGTTTGGCGTTTTTGAAAACAACACAAGCACTCACGGGATGGGTTCCTTGAATATTGGAATTATCAAAACACTCAATATGTCGAGGTAATTGAGACAAATGCAGATCTTTTTGGAGCGTTTCTAAAATTCTGTCGGTATGACGAGCAGGATCTGTGATCTCTATTTGCTTGTAGTGATTCAATAGACTCTGTTTGGCATTTCTTTCCGACAACTCTACTAATTTTCTCTTGTCTCCTCTTTGTGGAATAGTGATCGTGATGTTATCCCAAGGCAATGTGGTAAGAAATGGCAATAATATTTCTTGAATGGTAGTACTGAATTTCTGTCGAATTTCCACAATGGCATATTGTAAAATTTCTTCGTCTGTTTCTTCCAATCGTTTTTTGATTTCTAGGTTGTATCCCATAGAAATAGAACCATTCATGATTTGGAGATAATTGACAAAAGCAATATTTTCATCAGAAACCACTGAGAATACTTCTGTATCTGAAATGGAGGGATGTACGATAGTATTTTTCGCCTGAAAACTCTCTAATGCTTGGATTTTTTCTAAAGTCGATTGCGCTTCCTCAAAGGCATATTTTTCTGAAAAATCATGCATTTGTTTTTTCAAATCTCTCAATACATCGCCATAATGACCCTTGATAATCCGTCTAATGTTTTGAATGGTAGATTGGTAATCTGTTTCCGATTGGTGACCTGCGCATGGTCCTTTGCAGTTGCCTATGTGATACTCCAAACACACCCGAAATTTCTGTTTACTGATGTTGTCATGATTCAAAAGTAAATTACAAGTCCTCACAGGGTATAGTTTTTTGGCCAAATCCAATACTTGATGCATGGACTTTACATTGGAATAGGGCCCTAAATATTCCGATCCGTCTTTGATGATTTTTCGGGTAGCAAATACACGCGGAAATCCCTCTTTTTTAATCACGATACTGGGATAAGACCGATCATCTTTTAGGGCGATGTTGTATTTCGGTTTGTACTGCTTGATGAGCGAGTTTTCCAGCAGCAGCGCATCGGTTTCGGAATGGACCACAATGAACTGAATCTGATCGATTCTCCTGACCAATTGCAGCGTTTTGGCACTGTCATATTTGATTTTGGAAAAATAACTGCTCACCCTGTTTTTCAGCACCTTGGCTTTTCCAATGTAGAGCAGCTCGCCTTGCGCATCAAAAAATTGATATACCCCCGGTTTTTCCGGCAGTGTTTTCAATATTTGCGCAATATGGGGTTTCGTTTCCAAACTTTGGCGAAGTTAATTCACAATGTTCTTACCTTCGCTGCATGTTTTGGATCACGGGGGCAACGGGATTGGTGGGCTCGCACCTATTGTTGGAATTGGTAAAAAATGGCCATCAAGTAGTGGCTTTTTACCATCGCCAAAATCCGGCATCCTTGAAACCATTTTTTCAATTTAAAGATGCCCTTGCTTGTTGGGATCAAATTCACTGGAGAAATATCGAGGAGATAGATTGGGAAGAGCACCCCGTCCATTGTGAAGGACTCTTTCATTGTGCGGCGATGGTTTCTTATCATCACAAAGATCATGAAAAGATGAATCAGGTGAACGTTGAAGGTACAGCGCAATGGGTAGATTGGGCATTGGAGTTTTCAATCCCCCTTTGTCATGTGAGTTCTATTGCCGCTTTGGGCAAAGCGGCATCTGACGGATGGGTGGATGAACATTGTTTTTGGCAACCCTCCAAGGATCATACAGAGTACGGAAGAACTAAATTTTTATCTGAAATGGAAATTTGGCGCGGCGTGGAAGAGGGGTTGTCTGCGGTGATTGTGAATCCGGGTGTGGTGATCGGGGCTTGCTCACCGCATCAAAGTTCGGGTCAACTGATCAAAACCATTGCTCGCGGCTGGAACGCCTATCCCGCTGGCGGAACCGGATTTGTAGCGGCAAGGGATGTGGCCATGGTGATGATACAATTGATGCTGCAAAAAAAATGGGGGGAGCGATATGTCATGGTGGGTGAGAATTGGATGATGAAAGATTTTTTTCAACAAACATCTTCAATTTTGGGTATCACTATTCCGCAGAAGGTCGTGAGCGAATCTTTGCTCTGGTGGTTGCAAAAATTGGATTCGATGCGTGAATTTTTTACTGGTAAGAAAGCGGTGATAACGCGGGAGACAATCCAAAACACCAATAAAGTAACCAAGTATCGTTCTAAGAAAGTAGAAGACGAGTTGTCTTTTGTATTTACCCCAATCAAGAGTGCGATATCGGAGGCCGTTGAGTTTATGCGTCCTGCCTTACCTTTGCGCTCCTAAGGAAATTGGTTAATGGAAGCGATTAAGAAAAAAGATGCCCTGGATTATCATGAGCAGGGGAGAAAAGGCAAGTTGGAGATTATTCCCACCAAGCCACACAGTTCACAGCGAGATTTAGCGTTGGCCTATTCACCAGGAGTGGCAGAGCCGGTTTTGGCCATTGCCAATAACCCTGAAGATGTGTATCGCTACACGGCAAAGGGTAATTTGGTGGCGATTATTTCCAACGGAACCGCCATTTTAGGTTTGGGAAATTTGGGTCCAGAGGCCTCCAAGCCGGTAATGGAAGGGAAGGGCATGCTTTTTAAAATCTTTGCGGATATTGATGGGATGGATATCGAAGTGGATGCTACCGATGTAGATGAGTTTGTGCGCACCGTCAAAAATATTGCCCCGACATTTGGTGGAATCAATTTGGAAGATATCAAAGCGCCGGAGGCGTTTGAAATTGAAGAGCGTCTTAAAGCGGAATTGAATATTCCGATCATGCACGATGATCAACATGGCACAGCCATCATCTCGAGCGCGGCATTGATCAATGCCCTGGAATTAGCAGAAAAGCAAATCGGACAGGTGCGCATTGTGGTGAGTGGAGCTGGCGCCGCTGCATTGTCATGTATCGACATGATGTTGCAATTGGGAGCCCGCTTGGAAAATATTTTTATGTTCGATTCCAAAGGTTTGATTACGCAGGAGCGGCAAGATATCGATCATCGCAAAAGAAGATTTGCCACTGCCCATAACATTGGAAGTCTTTGCGATGCGATGAAGGGAGCGGATGTGTTTTTGGGATTGTCGCAAGGTAAGTTGGTGTCTCAAGAAATGATCAGTTCGATGGCGCCCAATCCTATTGTTTTCGCATTGGCCAATCCGGAGCCCGAGATCGCTTATCAAGAGGCCTTGGATGCGCGTCCTGATGTCATCATGGCCACTGGAAGAAGTGATCATCCCAATCAAGTGAATAATGTTTTGGGCTTTCCATTTATTTTTAGAGGAGCTTTGGATGTTCGCGCTCGGTGTATCAATAATGAAATGAAATTGGCTGCCGTGCATGCTTTAGCGGCGTTGGCCAAGGAATCAGTGCCAGAAGAGGTGGTGGAGGCCTATAACCTTCAATCCCTCAACTTCGGACGGGATTATATCATCCCCAAGCCGTTGGACCCTCGTCTCATCCATGTTGTTTCTACGGCGGTAGCCAAGGCCGCAGTGGAGAGCGGAGTGGCTCAATTGCCAATGCCCAATGAAGAAGCGTACAAAAATGATTTGCTCAAAAGAATTGGTCGGGACAATGCCCTTACCCGAGGAATAGCTGAACGAGCGCGTAAATCTCCCAAGAGAGTGGTGTTTGCCGAGGGGGAAAATATAAAAATACTGAAGGCCGCAGAATCCGCTAAAGATGAAGGATGTGCTATCCCCATTTTATTGGGAGATGTCCATCGTATCCAATCGCTGATCAAAGAATGGGACATTGATTTGGAAGGAGTGGCGATTTTTGATCCCAGAGATGAGAGCCAAGACGAGAATAGAGATCGTTTTGGAAAAATATATTTTGAAAGAAGACAACGCAGAGGGGTTACCCACGCGGATGCCGTGCGTGCCATGCGAGAGCGCAACTATTTTGGTGCGATGATGGTGGAAACAGGGATGGCGGATGCCATGATCAGCGGAATGACCCGGAATTACGCTAAAGTGATTCGTCCAGGTTTGCAAGTAATTGGACCACAAGAAGGAGTCAAAAAAGTATGCGGGATGTATATCGTACAGACGCTCAAGGGACCTCTCTTCTTTGCTGATACCACTGTGAATGAGAATCCCACTGCGGAAGATATTGTAGAAATCACCTTAAGAGTGACGGAGGCCATCAGCAAAATGAAAATCACTCCACGAGTGGCTTTGTTGAGTTATGCGAATTTCGGCTCGGCTAAAGGGGCGGATCCAGAAAAAATGGCCAAAGCTGCGGCTATTTTGCAAAAGTCTCATCCCAATCTCATCGTGGATGGGGAGCTACAAGCCAATTTCGCGCTGAATAATGAGATGCTGAAGGAGAATTTTCCCTTTTCAAAGTTGGTAGGTCAGCAGGTGAACACCCTGATATTCCCCAATTTGTCTGCGGGAAATATCGCCTATAAATTGTTGCAGGAGTCGGCGGGTTGTGAAGTAATTGGCCCTGTCTTGTTGGGAATGAATCATAGTTATCACATTTTGCAAATGGGTTGTTCTGTGAGAGAAATTGTCAATATGATCCGCATAGCCGTAGTAGATGCGCAATTGAAGGGAACGGGCCGCGCCTAGTATTGATTTTTTGATTATTTTCACGCCTTTCTTTATACCAACATGATTCATAGCGTTAGAGGAAGGTTATTGGAGAAAAGTCCATTTCATGCGGTCGTTGAGGTCGGTGGTTTGGGCTATCATATCCAAATACCCTTGAGTACTTTCAGTTCTCTCCCGGATACGGGCGAGGTAACTTTGTTTACCCATCTGCATATCAATGGAAATGATTTTTCTTTGGTGATGTATGGTTTCATTTCTTCTGATGATCGTGAGGTTTTTAAGAAGTTGATTTCTGTGAGTGGGGTGGGGCCTAACACGGCGCGAATGGTTCTTTCTAGCTTGTCTGCCGATGAGTTGAGAATGATCATTGTCAACAAGGAAGTAGCTGCACTCAAGAGAATCAAGGGTATTGGAGAAAAAACAGCAGAGAGGATGATCATCGATTTGCACGACAAAATGGGTAAGGTGGACATGACGATGGTCAGCGGAAAAATCGAGTCTGGACACAATATACAGCGTCAGGATGCGTTAATAGCCCTTTCCTCATTGGGATTGGATAAGTCCAAAGCTGAAAAGCATTTGGAGCGTGTGATGAAAGAATATCCATCAGCCAGTTTGGAAGAATGGATAAAATGGGTATTGAAGCAAATTTAGGTGTCGGCTAACGCAAAGCATATCGGTGTTTGGAGTCTATTGGCAGCCATTGTCTGCCTCTCCTCATGGTGGGCATTTTCTAATTCCGAGATTACCTATGGTGGTATTTCCGAGTTGAGTAAATTCAAGATGGAGCGCACAGTAGTGGTGGATACTACGATCACCCCCATCTGGCCTAATCAAGATCCGATTAATCCTCAGTCTTCCCCCGGTGGTGTCTCCATACCGCTTCCTAAGAACATCAAGTACCACGTGGAGTACAATCCAGAAACGGGTATGTACGAGGTCTCTCAAAAAATCGGAGATCGCATCGATTTCCGAAATGCTACCCAAATGACTTTGCAGGAGTATTTGGATTTTCAGATGAAAGACAATGTTACGGCTTATTGGAAAGAATTGGTAAAGGAGGAAGACGAAGCAAGCCGTGAATTTGCCCCAGTATTTAAAATTCAAAGTGAGGCGTTTGAAAATATTTTCGGTTCAAATGAAATTGAAATTCGTCCTCAAGGAAGCGCCGAACTCACTTTCGGAATGAACATGTCCAAAGTGGAGAATCCGAGAATCCCAGTCCGTCAACAACGCGTTTCTACTTTCAACTTTGATCAAAAAATTCAGCTCAATGTGACGGGGAATATCGGAACCCGGATGAAACTCAATGTGAATTACAATACCGAGAGTCAGTTTGATTTTGAGAACCAAATGAAACTTCAATACACGGGAGATGAAGATCAAATCGTCAAGAAGATTGAATTAGGAACAGTACAAATGCCTTTGGGTGGATCTTTGATTCAAGGAAGCTCTAGTTTGTTCGGAGCTAAAATTGAAACCCAGTGGGGAAAGTTAAAGAACACCACGGTGCTGTCTCAGCAAAAGGGTGAAAGAAAGGAAATCAATGTCCAAGGCGGCGCACAGACACAGCAGTTTGACATCCCGGTGGACAATTACGAAGCCAACCGACACTATTTTCTATCCGGGTTTTTTAGAAACCAAT
>JACCDK010411770.1_pt1 | contig 20532 bp, 17 predicted proteins | sample 7445871 | NCBI WGS metagenome assembly JACCDK01 (sample SAMN15323436, study PRJNA562643) | freshwater metagenome | isolation source: river surface water | place: USA:Blue River Watershed | collected 2017-08-15
CCTTGATTTGGGCTTTTACATATCTTTCTCAGGCATTTTGACCTTCAAAACAGCCCAAGAACTGCGTGACGTTGCAGCCTGGATGCCCTTAGATCGTATGCTGATAGAAACGGACAGCCCCTACTTGGCACCCGTGCCATACCGTGGAAAGACCAACAATCCGTCTTATGTGCCTTTTGTGGCCAAATTGTTGGCTGAGTTGCGTGGCATGTCACCGGAAGCGATGGGCGAGTTGACCAGCCACAATTTTGATCGTCTTTTTTCTAAAATTAAAGTGACATCATGACCCCTTTATTTGTCATAAATAACTTTAATAAAATAAAAAAGTATATTGTTTTTATTGGATTTTCAGCATTTTCCGCCTTGTCAGCTGCGGGGTCCTATGAAGACTTTTTCATCGCCCTCCAAAACGACCAAGTTAAAGTTGTTTCTAGCTTATTGAGCCGGGGATTTGATCCCAATACGGTCAATTTAAAAGCTGAACCCGCTTTGCTGAACGCATTGAATGTTGGCGCATTGACCAGTGCAGAAGTTTTGGTTCGCCATCCCAAGATCAATGTCAATGTTCGCAATGCGCATGGCGAAACAGCATTGATGCTGGCTTGCCTCAAAGGCCATGTGGCCTTGGCCAAGTTGTTAATTACTAAACAAGCGGATATCAACCAACCAGGTTGGACGCCATTGCATTACGCCGCAACTGGTGGGCATGTTGAATTGATTCAACTCTTGCTAGAAGAAAGTGCTTATATCGATGCAGAATCTCCAAATGGCACAACGCCATTGATGATGGCCGCACGTTATGGCTCAGCAAAAGCCACTCAGTTGCTAATTGATGAAGGCGCTGATCTTCAAATCAAGAACCAATTAGGCTTAACAGCTTTGGATTTTGCAAAGCAAGGCAATCGACCAGAAGCTTTGGACATCATCTCCAAGGCATTGAACTTGGTCTCATCAAGCAAGAAGAGTCAGTAGGCTATTTTTCCTAGTCAATTGAGTCAATTTTCAAACCCTAGAAAATTGACACTCGCCTTATTAACTTCATACGATGTATATTATGTTAAGTTAAATATTAGATTGAGTTGGTCAAGATCACCAAAGCTTTCTGTTGACATCAACCTGAATAGAAAAAGACCCCTTTCGGGGCCTCCTTCTCATCATGGATTCAATTTCAATATTTGAGTCGGTCCAGTGGTCGACATCCGCAAGGGCCTGTATTTAACTTGCCCCCATTCATCTTTCATATCCTTGTACCTTGGCGAAAATGGATGACCACTTTGTCCAGTTTGATAAATGAAACCAGATTCATCCAAATTGGCCAGGTCATAAACTGCTCTCATTGACGCCGCGTGACGCGTAGCAAACGGAACTGTGGCGCTGTTTGTCCAATATTGACCTACGTTGACCGTAAATCCATCACCTCCGCTAGGGCCAGAAACGTCAAAAAAAGCAGCCAGCGGCTTGACGTTGCCAAAGGGCTTGTGCGCACTAAGTGCTGGATGGGCACGCCCCCAATTCCAAAGGGCCACTTTGTCACCCTGCATTTGAACAATTTTGTCCAAAGCTGCATCTAAAGCTTTGTTCATCAAACTCTGGCAACCAGCTTCACCACACCAAGATTTATCTTGAGACGCTAACACGCCCTCGATGGCCGGTCTAAATGCGCGCTTTCCGAACAAGGCTTTAAAACGAGCCTCACCTAATTTGGGTATCAATATGGCGCGACTCACTTCGTCAATCCAAACGGCATAAATCAAAGCCCCCGCAGAATCTTGCGTCATCTCACCCTTGAAGGATTTCAAAACAGGCAATGCCTCTGAGGCTTTGGGATGTTGCGAACTCAAAGTTTGCAAATAAGGCAATAAACGTTCTGCAGCCAAAGAATGGACATCGGCTTGGATCGTTTTCATATGGTTGGCATCCAATTTGGAGCCGGCGGACAAAAGCTGCGCAATCCGATCAAATCGCTCTGGACCTGTCCAATCGTGGGTTAAAAATTGAGAATACCCAGGCGGTAATATTTTTTGGTTGGCCGTGGCATGCCATCCACGCTTTTCAATATCGGCTTGAGAAACTTCAGGCGTTTGATCGTAAGGAATCCATGACTGCCAGTCATATTGCGCAAGCCAACCAGGGGCTGGCACCATGCCTTGCAAGTCATTGGCAGCAGAACGCACAGGGACCTTACCTGCGGCTTTGAACAAGACGTGCCCACCTTTGTCAGCCATCACCACACTCTGCATAGGTGAGTGATTCTTTGAAAAGGCTTGTCGCAACTCTGCAACCGAATTTGAAAAATTGGCTTCCATGCCGGCCACGATGGTTTGATTGTCTAGATCCAAGGCTGACCAACGCAATGCAATGGCAAACTTTTCTTTGTTCAAAAACTGTGCATACGCGGGTTGCACATCGGAAATGACAGGACCGTGACGGGTTGCGCGAACCTGAAGGGTCACATCGCCCTGCCCTTTAACTTTGATCACTTCTTGACGTGTTGCAAAAGCTTGTGGACCCGTTGGGGTTTTGTAATTGTCTTGACCTTCTAGCGCTTCTAAATACAAATCTTGCACGTCAGGGCCTGTGTTAGTGAAACCCCATGCGGCCCCAGCGGTGCGGCCCAGAACGACGAAAGGCAAACCAGGCAGGGTGGCACCAACCACGTCTAAAGCACCGTGTGCTTGCCCATCAGAAAACTTGCCAGCAGGTGCATGCAAGCCCGCAAAATACCAAACAGCGGGCGCACTCAAACCCAAGTGAGGGTCATTGGCCAATAGAGGCAAGCCTGATTTTGTGTTGTTACCAGAAAGCACCCAGTTGTTACTGCCCTTGCCTTCTAAAACGCCAATGTCCAAAGTGCTTGAAGCGAACAAATTTTGATTGGCCAAGGCTTGTGCTTGAGGTGATTTGGCTTGCGCATAGACACCCAGACTCCTGTAGAGTTCGGCAATGTCTACCTTGGTACCGCGCGATTCACCAGGATAAGGAGGCAAGAGCTTCCAAAGATCTTCTGTATTCAAAGCTTGCAAAGCCATCAGGCGCGCAAATTCATTGCCCCAGTTTCCGCCCAAATCCAATGCCATCATGAGGGCCCACCCCACACTGTCAACCGCAGACCACGGCTTTAAGCTTTTGGAAGGATTGATGCCCAAAATCACAAACTCAGGAGCGCGCCATTGTGCGCTGGCATAACCAGCTTGAACACCTTCGGCATAGGCTTCAAGTGCTTTTTGAGTGTTTGGAGGTAGCTTCTCAAATTGAGCTTGCGCTGCCTTCATGATGCCCAAAGTTCGCATGAGCTTATCGGTTTCAAGAGAGGGTTCACCGAGCCATTCAGACAACTCGCCATGCATCACTTGGCGATTAAAGGCCAGTTGCCATCCCCGTTCTTGAGCGTGAACATAGCCAATCGAACGCCAAGCATCCATGGGCGTTTTGGCATGGATGTGCGTCACATCTGACGCATCGCGTTTAATTTCCACGCCAGCCGATAAGCCCGTGAGTTGGGCCTCCCCCGCCAAGGGTGCCATAGACCGCAACAGGTATATTTGAAAGGCACCAAACGCAGTGAGCGCCAATAAAACCATTGCTAACACACCGCGAAGAAACCATTGGCTCCAGCGAGTAGATTTTTGAGCCATTAAATGTGTCCCCAGACTAAGAAGGCGTCGCGTCCTTCGGTCGCCAAATCAACTTTGGCGCCAATGGGCAAAAGAACTTTGGTGGGGACATGACCAAAAGGCAAACCTGTGAGCACAGGAATTTTGAGTTGAGATCGCAATCTATCGATGACGGTTTTCAACTTAAAACCTTTGTCGTGCGACACCAATTTGTACGACGTAAATTGTCCAAAGACGATGGCCTTTTGTTGTTGCAATACGCCAGCGTTGAGCAGTTGTGTCAACATGCGCTCCACTTTATAGGGGTGTTCACCCACATCCTCCAAAAACAAGACGCCACCTTTGACAGATGGGAAAAAGGGTGTTCCCAACAAGGACGTTAGCACGGCCAGATTGCCGCCCCACAACACGGCATGGTTGACTTTGACAGGTTTGGAAATGTCGGCCGCTGGGAAACGCCAACCCGTACCCTCCCCTTGCGCCAGACACAAATCATCAAAGCAGGCTTGCATGATGTCATCGGGATCTTCTTCCGGACCGAAGTCTTCGCCCAAGGCAGGGCCTTGCCATGTGATGCGCCCAGTTTTCGCAAACACGGCCAATTGGAACGCTGTGAAATCACTGAGCCCTACAAATTGAGTGCCCTTGTCGATGGCTTTGGCAATGGCTTTGTAGGGCAAGCGCGGCAGAATACGTGTGAGGCCATAGCCACCTCGAGAGATAAGGGCTACGTCAGCACCGCTTGCGGAAGCTCGCGCAATGGCCTTGAGGCGCGTTTCATCATCGCCAGCAAAACGCATGCTGCTACTCAAAGCATCTGCATCGATTTCAACTTGATGACCCTGAGCTTGAAGACGTTTGATACCACGCTTGAATGCAGCTTTGTCGCGCACTGCACTGGACGGAGAAAAAATATAAATGTGGCTCATTTGTTCGGTACTTTGAAAAGCTGAACGGCAGCTTCAGCAATGGATTGTCCATGTTCTTGAACGAAATGCCCAGCATCAGGCAACAAGATAGGCTCTGGACAATTGCGAATGGTTTTTTGCAATGCACGCATCACGGGTTCGCCCAGCACAGGATCTTGCAAACCGATTGCCATCAGTGATTGGCCCTGCCATTCGTAGCGCCAAAAATTTTCGGCTTGACTTGATACATCCGCGCCAGGGCTACTCATGTGCTCTGGCACCATAGGCGGAAAGGCATGCAATGCAGCACGATGGCCTTTTTCGGTGAAGGGGCGGTTGTAGGCTTGTGTCTCTTGTGGTGACATGTGCTTGTTACCACGTGCAAAAAGTTTGCCCACATCGAAATCGGGGTTGTCCTTGCACCAGGCACGCCAACGCGTAAAGCCATCAGACAAAGGTACTTTGCCCGTGGTCAGGCTGGTATTCATGACGAGCAAACCTGCATAACGTTGCGGTGAAGCGATAGGCAAGGTCAACCCCAAAATACCGCCCCAATCTTGCACCACCAAAACGATGTTGCGCAGGTCAAGTCTCTCGATAAACTCAAGCAGAACATTGCGATGAAAATCAAAAGAATGAGCTTGTGATTTTTTGAGCTTGTCGCTCTTACCAAATCCAATCAAATCGGGCGCCACAACACGGTGCCCCTGAGAAGTGAAAGTCGGAATCATCTTGCGATAAAGATAACTCCATGCAGGATTACCGTGAAGACACAAATAGGTCAGTTGATCTTCAGGATGATCAACTTTGGCTTCATCTAGATAGTGCAAACGAAGTCCATTCAGCGCCTTCAAATCAGACATGTAATGCGCAGGCCATGGGTAGTCGGTCAAGCCTTCAAACCATTCATCTTGAGGTCTGAGCGCATCTTCACGCAAGGGATTTGGGTTATTTCTTTTGGACTTGAAAAACTGCTGCAAAAGCATACTAGAAGCATCAGCCATCAAGCCCCCTTCCACCTTTGTTTGATGATTAATGGCAGCGATGTCAAAAACATTGTGGACAGACCCAGCAGCACCCGTTTTAGGTTCAGAGGCACCATAGACCAGTCTAGAAATCCGTGAATTTAGAATAGCGCCTGCACACATGGTGCAAGGCTCTAAGGTGACATACAGTGTGCAATTTTCTAGTCTGTAATTGCCCAGTGTATTGGCGGCTTCACGCAGTGCAATTAATTCGGCATGTGCGGTGGGATCGTGCTTGCAAATAGGCGCATTGCTGCCTTGGCCAATGACAACACCGTTTTGAACGACAACGGCCCCAACCGGAACTTCTCCTGAGTTACCGGCTTGTTTTGCCAAATCGATGGCATAAGACATCCACTTTGAATCTTGGTTCATGCCACCATTCCAAGACGCCGCATCCAAAGTGCCAATGCTTTTTCGGATTCACCACCAGACTCGTATGCAGCGTGCATGGCCACATGCGATTCTGGGCGGTGTTGATTCAGTTTCACTTTGGTTTGAATGTCTTGAACTTGCATTTCAAAAGCCACAATGGCATTTAACATGGGCTGTGTGTAACTCTCAGGCAGGCCACGCCACTGTTGTGCGTAAGGCGGTTCATGATCGGCAATGAGCTGCTTTAAGATGGCATCTTTTGCTTCTTCGCCTTCTAAAATCCGCAGAGATGCCTTCACATGAACCGCGACATAACTCCATGTTGGAACCCTGATCAGGTCTGGATAAACAGATGGCGACATGTAAGCTTGCGGTCCCATAAAAGTTAGCAATACTTTTGGACGCTTGGCAATGAACGATGCATGGGGATTGCCTCTGGCAACATGACCTAGCAACTGGTCTTGTTGCGCATCGGTTGCGTGAGGTATCAATTTAACGGGAATGTGACTCACAAATGGAAACCCGTCTTCGTCGTTAGACACCAAACTTGCAAAGGGATTTTCACGAATGATGGTTCTGGCGTGTTCGGGATGATTGAATTGTTTGGGTAAATACATGAATTTTTCCAAGCAAATAAAGACTTATCAAATATAAGTACCGGCAAGAGTCAAAACTTTTCCACCAGTTCGCATCTTGAAACGGGCCACACCTGCACTGCGAACCGTGTTGACACCGCCTAAATCCAATACACGGATACCACGTGATTTCAGCTCTTCAATGGCTCGCCACAAAATCAAGTGGTGCGCATTCAAGTCTCGTCCTTGATCTGTGGTCCAACCGATTTGATAGATTGCAGACTCACCATGGATGAGAAACAACATTGCAGCAACACGATCACGCGCAAGATCGGCTCTGATGGTCAATATGTTTTTGGACGGTTGTTTGCGTGACTGAACGTAAAGGTCAAAAAACGGCAAAGGCAAACCTTCTAAGTTTTTGTCAATGCGTTGTTGCATCTCGTTGTCTAACAGCCAGCGGTATTGCCCTACATTGGTTCCCACTCGGTGGATGGTCAAAGGACTGGCTTCTGCACTGACCAAGCTGGTCCGCCAACGGCCCTCCAGTTGTGAGCGCAGGTCGTCCATTGGCATTTCAATGTTCAGCATCACGGTTGACATACCCGTCATGACGCGTCGCATGGGATGCAAACCATGCACCGTTCCCTCAGGGACTTCTGGTGTGACAGCCATAAAACGAATGCCGGTGAGAGGCAAACTTTTTTTCATGGCTTTGTAGACAGACGCCTCCGCTTCTGGGGAAAGGGCCTGTGACCAAATGGGCCCTCTTGTGCAAAGAGCAACAGCGCCTAGGCGCCCCCACTTTCTCACAATGAACTGGGCCTGCGCAATTTGCACCCCCTGGTCCATCACGCGAGCCCTTAACACAGGCACACCCAACATTTTTAAACAAGAGCCATATGCCCAATCTTGCTGCAAAGCACCGGCTGCAGATGCGTGAATCCGATCCCAATCTTCAAGCTCATGACCTTCCCAATGCACTATCATTGCGGTTCCTCTTTCAATGTGGACTTATCGCACATTCGCATGCTGAAAAATTTCTTTGACAAACGTAAACCCCAAACCGTGATGGGTTACAAACTGAAAGAGCCACGCCCAACTTGGTTGGTTGGTTTTTGGGCTGCGGTTTATTTTGGTTTGCCATTTTTTTTGTTCACCGTGTTGTTAGACATTGCCATTGAATGGTTTACCGGAAAGTGTTACGGATTGTGGTGCTATTTTCAATGAAGTTTGTACTCAATCTCACTTGAAATGACGCTGCTTTGAAAATTACTTGACTCACCGCCGTTTCAAAATAGCGACTGCTGTCATTTTAAAAATGGCGCCAAGACTAGGGCAAACACCCTCTCCTTAGCTCATCGACTGACCTATAAACTGGTTGATATTCAACCGGAGTGACAGCATGTCTAAAAAGACAATCGCCTTACTGACTTTATCTGCCATCATCGGACTTTCGGGATGCAGCTTACTGCAACTGCATGAGGCAAAGCCTCAGCTAACGCCAGCTAAAGGCGCATCGCTCCTGAATTGCACCCAACTCAACGCATTTTCGTTCCCCAACACCGCAGTGACGACAGCGCGTTTAGTTGAGACAGGTACGCTTAAAAATGCGGGGCAATCTGTGGATGAGCACTGCCTGGTCACTGGAAAAATGAATCAGCGAGTCAGTCAGGTAGATGGTCAAACTTATGCCATTGCCTTTGAAATGAGGTTGCCACGCGCTTGGAGCGGTAGATTCCTCTACCAAGGTAATGGCGGCATCGATGGATTCGTGGCAACTGCCGACGGCGGGTCATCACTCGGCAGCGGCGGCATGCTGAAAAATGGACTGCAACAAGGATTTGCCGTTATCAGTTCTGATGCGGGTCACAACGCATCTCAAAATCCACTTTTTGGCCGTGACCCTCAAGCCCGATTAGATTACGGTTACCAAGCTGTGGGCTCTCTAACGCCTATGGCCAAGGCTTTGATCCATGCTGCTTACGGTAAAGGACCAGACCGCTCATACATTGGCGGCACCTCCAACGGCGGTCGCCATGCTTTGGTCGCTGCATCTCGGTATGCAGATCAGTACGATGGCATTTTGGCCAATGCGCCAGGCATTTATTTGCCAAGAGCATCCGTTGCGAACCTGTCGCATGTCAAGCGTTGGGATTCCGTCGCCACCGCCAAAGTTGTCAATGGACTTCCCGATTATGAGTCTGCACTGCCAATGCCAGAACGGCGTTTAATCGCCAATGCCATTTTGTCGCGATGCGATGCATTAGATGGTGTTGCAGACGGTTTGGTACAAGACACGCAAGCCTGTCGAACTGCTTTTGACATCGAAAGAGATGTGCCAACTTGTTCAGGCGCTCGTGACGGCACTTGTTTAAGCGTTGCTCAAAAAAGAGTGATTGCTGCAGTTTATTCGCCTGTCAAATTGGCCAGCGGTGAGCTATTTTATGAAGGATTTCCATTTGATCCAGGCATTGCGCATCCTGGTTGGGGAGAGTGGAAATTCCGAAACTCAGTTCGAACAGCTCGAAACCCTGTATCGGTTGGCTTCATCTTTTCGACCCCTCCCTCTGCCGACTTAAGCATGGCCACAGACAACCTGAAAGCGGCAAGCTACGCACTTAAATTTGACATTGAGCTTGAAGCCCCCAAAATTTTTGCAACGAATGCAGTCTTCAAAGAAAGCGGCATCGCTTTGATGTCGCCTCCCAATGCCACACAGTTAGACACGTTGCGCAGCAGAGGCGGCAAAATCATTGTGGTTCACGGAACATCAGACCCCATCTTCTCCATTGACGACACCGCAAAGTGGTACCAATCCTTGGACGCCCATCACAAAGGCCAAGCAAAGCAATTTGCAAAGTTTTTCCCAGTACCGGGGATGGGACACTCCAGAGGTGGTCCCGCCACAGAGCAATTTGATGCCTTGGTGGCTTTGGTCGATTGGGTGGAATATGGCAAAGAACCCCTTCAGATCATTGCCACCTCAAGAGGTCCAGGCAATCTTGGAGGTGCCAATCCAGATGTTCCGAGTACTTGGCCTAATCATCGTTCACGCCCTTTGTGTCCCTATCCTCTGGTGGCCCGCTACCAATCGGGTGACCCAGAGCAAGCGGCGAGTTTCGCCTGCAAAACTTAATTGGTTATTTCAAGCCTGAAAGTAGGCATCACAAAAAAGTTGTTCATCACGACTTGAAGAGCCCATCCAGTGCCGCATCCCATTGATAGCCAGGAAAAACCTCGGCCAATGTGTTCTGCGATATATTCAAACAGCGGTTTAAGGCCCGCGCAAAAACGCCCCTGAAATCATGGTGAACTGGCAGGTCTCTGCCTTCATTGAGCTTGTCTTGAGCCAGGCCATCCCAGCGCCCGTGCCATTGTCCCCCTTGTACTGCATTGCCCATCAGCCACATGACATTGCCGTGTCCGTGATCGGTACCTCGTGTTCCGTTTTCATCGCACGTCCTGCCAAATTCACTGGCAACGATCACTACATCATTTGGTTCATTGAAGGCAGACCGAAGTTGAATCAAGGTGTTCGACAAATTGGTCAGATTGTTGGCTAGCAGCCCCGTGACATTGCCCTGATTGATGTGCGTATCCCATCCACCTGATGACAAAAAACCAAGTTGCAATTGGCGATTGTTGCGCATCAGCATGCCGATGTGTTTTGCGTCAAGGGCAAGACCTTGGGGCGAACCAGCACCGTTATTGGCGGCCTGCTGTTCTAGTGGTGCCCCCATGTTGGAAGGCCTCAACATAGCTGCCGTTGACATGCGATTGCTAGCGCCCTCCTGCATGGCACTGGCCAGTTTTTCGTCTCCAGCATAAAGCTGCTGCATGGCCTCGCGTGTTTTTGATTCCGCCAAAGTACCTGGACGTGTGGCCAACAAACCGTTGCCCACCAGTTGAACTTTTTTAGGGCCAGTCAAAATGCGCGGACTGCTTTCTCCAACGCCAATTGCCTGAAGCCCTTCGCCATGACCTAAAAATCCAGACACCACATTGAGCCAACCCGCCGAGGGCGAACTGAGGCCTGGCTTACCGGTTTCCCAATGGTATTGCGCATCAAAATGAGACCTCGTTGAATCTGGCGAACCTGCGCAGGGAATGGCTGCCAAGACGCCTTGTTGCCAGAGGGGTAACAACGAAGCACAGGCGGGGTGCAAGCCAAATTGATCATCCAACCTCAAGGCTGAATTGACTGTGCCATCAGGTTTGGCGATGGCAATGTTGGGTCTGATTTGCAGGTACCGTGGATCTGCATGTGGTACTAACATCGACAACCCATCGTAGGCGCCACGCAGAAAAACCAAAACCATCCTGCCTTTAGGTTCTTGCGGCGTGGCAGAAGTGTTCAGGCCATGCAGGGCAAAAGCACCTGCACTTAGCGTTTGAAGTATGGCTTGGCGGCGAGTTTTCATGCTACGAGCAACTTCAAGTGAAATCATTTAAAAACCAGCTCTGAACTTCCCAATACGAAACCCATGCGTTGCGCGGGAGATTGCTTCATCACAGCCTGAACACTGTTCTCGCTTAAATACGGGTAGACGTCTTGACGTTCTGTTGCATTGCGGCCAATGCTCAAGGCAAAATCGATGCGTCTTGTCAGGGCTTCAGGTGTTAGCCATGTGCTGGCATTGAACGAGTAGCCATCAGGCGTGAGCCAATTGTGAACGCCGTTACCAGCAACTGCTGCATAGCCAAAAGATTGCAACCACTTCGTACGGTCTTGTCCTGCATTGAGGACTCGCAACCCAGAGCAAGCAAAATCAAAAGGTGTTCTGTAAAGTCTGTGAGCTGGGTCCCAAAAGGCTTCATGATTCAACATCACTTTCATGACCTCATATATGTCGCCGCCAGAAGACAAAAATGTTTTTGACATGAGGTTAATCAAGGCCTGCGGTGGCTCATCCGCCACAAAATATTCAGCCAATCTTTTGGAAACGCGTTGTGCAGTTGCTGGATGATTGGCCAGAAAACGAATGGCTTGTTCACCTTCTTTAACGCCAATGGATTGCGCTGAACTGGGAAAGTTTTGACCCATGACGGTTTTATTGCCAGACTCATGCAGGCGCATTACAAACTGAAAACCATCAGGTGATCTTGCAGACACGGTCCAACCAGTGAGTACTCGCGCAAGTTCCCGAACATCGTTTTGGGTATAGCCTCCGTGCACGCCTAAGGTATGAAGCTCCATCAATTCACGTGCATAGTTTTCGTTCAAACCACGCGCATTTTGACCCACTCTTGCAGACTGGGGGGTGACACTTAGCCACTGATCTAAATAGTAAAGCATGGCAGGATGCTTGGCACTGGCAAGAACCAAATCTTCAAACTTGCCCAGCGCATTCGCTCGGGCTACGTTGATTGCGTAATGACCTACAAAAGGACGAACCGTCCCTTTTTGTTGGTAAACATTGAAATGGTTAAACCAGAACTCGGTCATTCGGGCTAACAGGGGTTGCTCGAATTCGTCGCTTGCACAACTGGCAAAGCGCCAAGCAATGGCTTTGTTAACTTGCGTGCGATTAAAAAACAAAGGGTCTGTTTGATCTTGAAAGTTAAACCGGCGATCGTTTGGGACCAACTCATTGATTTGAGTTCCTGCAGGGACGGCTGCTCGGGCTTCGCGCTCTTTACGTGCGCCATCAAAAATCTCTGGCAAGCTTAGATTGATAGAGGACAAATCGGCCGGTATTTGAACGGGTAATAAACTGGCTTGACGCGCAGCCTCTAATTGCTTGAGAGCCCATATTTTGGGCTGACCATTGGCTTTGAGTTCCGCCAACAATGCAGGCGTTGGGCCGTAACTCAAACGATTGATGGCACGCCATTCTGCCGCTGGGCCATTAGGCGCCATGGTTCCGGAAAAGCCCAAAGATGGCAAGGTAACTTGAGGCGCTTGGGCACACCCCCACAAGCTCAGCAAAAAAGCAAGCGCTACAAGCCACACGAACTTGCTAGTGTTGTATCTTGAATAAAGCGTCATGCTAGCTGTAACAAAAAGATGACGCAGATTAGATCAACTCGCTCAAAATGTCTATTGAAAATCCTGAAATTTACGAATGCGTTACATTCCGAAACGTGCAGTTGAACGCTCAGGGCTTGGCTGGCTCTAGTCTAAGCAATGCGCCTTGTGTCTCATCTGTCAACAAATAGACCAAACCATCTGGCCCCATGCGCACATCTCGTATGCGTCCAGATTGCCCTTGAAACAGGCGTTCTTCGCTCAAAACTTTCTCACCATCAAGCGTCAATCGAACCAGCATCTGGCCGCGCAACGCACCTACCAACAAGTTGCCCTGCCATTGGGGAAACTGTGAGCCGCTGACAAAAGCCATACCTGATGGCGCGATGGAGGGCACCCACACTTGCAATGCTTGCACCATGCCTGGCTTGGCCTGACCCTCACCAATTTTGGTACCTAAACCATAATTCACACCATGGGTGATCACGGGCCAACCGTAATTCAAACCTGAACGCATCACATTGAGTTCATCCCCACCTTGCGGCCCATGCTCGTGGGTCCAGAGTTCGCCCGTTTGGGGGTGCAAGGCCGCACCTTGCATGTTGCGATTGCCAAGCGTCCATTTTTCAGCCAATGCCCCTGCCTTATTGACAAAGGGGTTGTTGGCGGGCACACGACCATCATCATGCAAGCGTATGACCGAACCAGCATGATCGTCCAGTTTTTGGGCACGGTCCTTGTCACCTCGATCGCCCAATGTCAGATAAACAAAGCCGGCGTTATCGAACACAATGCGTCCGCCGAAATGATGACCTGAACGCGTTTTGGGCAACATACTAAACAACACTTGGACGTCGGTCATGCGCGTGCCTTGAAGTTTGCCTCGGGCCATGGCTGTACCCCAGCCCCCCGGTCCTGGCGCGTTGTAGGCCCAATAGATCCAACCATTTTGCGCATACTGCGGGTGCAAAACCACATCGAACAAGCCGCCTTGTCCGTAAGAGACAAGCTCTGGCAATCCTCCAATGGGTTTGGGGTCTAATTTGAAATCAGCACTTACCAAACGCAAGCGCCCCGCCCTTTCCGTGATCAACATTCGGCCGTCTGGCAAAAAGGCAAGGGACCATGGGTTTTCAAGGCCCTTTGCCAGGGTGGTGATTTGAAAGGCATGCTTCTCAGATTGCACAAACTGAGATTTCTCTTGCGCCCATACGCTTAGACAAACAAAGCTGCTGATGGCAGCGAAAACAAGTGCTCGAAAAACAAGACGTTTCATGTGCAATGCGTGACAAACAATGCGTTCAAATTGGGCATTCGAAAAGTTATTCCCACTCAATGGTCGCGGGTGGTTTGCTGCTGACGTCATATGTCACGCGGTTAATGCCGCGAACTTCGTTGATGATGCGACCCGAAACTTTCTTCAGCAAAGCGTAAGGCAACTCAGCCCAATCGGCAGTCATAAAGTCAGATGTCTGAACGGCTCGCAGCGCCACCACATAATCGTAGGTGCGGCCATCGCCCATCACGCCAACGCTCTTCACTGGCAAAAAGACTGTGAAGGCTTGGCTGGTCAGGTCATACCAAGATTTGCCTTTGTCATCGGTGAAGTTGCGCAGTTCTTCAATAAAGATGGCATCTGCGCGGCGTAGCAAATCTGCATATTCTTTTTTGACTTCACCCAAAATGCGTACACCCAGGCCTGGGCCAGGGAAGGGATGGCGATACACCATTTCGCGCGGCAAGCCCAGGGCGACACCCAGTTCACGCACTTCGTCTTTGAACAATTCACGCAAGGGCTCCAACAATTTCAAGCCCAACTGCTCAGGCAACCCACCTACGTTGTGATGGCTTTTGATCGTGACTGCTTTTTTGCTTTTGGCACCGCCTGACTCAATCACATCCGGGTAAATGGTGCCCTGAGCTAAGAAGCTAGCACCTTTGTGGCCGCCCGTACCCGCCTTTAATTTGGCCGCTTCGTCTTTGAACACATCTACAAACAAACCGCCGATGATTTTGCGTTTTTGTTCTGGTTCACTGACCCCTGCCAACTTGCCCAAAAACAAATCGCTGGCATTGACGCGGATGACGCGGGCATTCAATTTGCCCTCAAACATCTCCATGACCATGTCGCCCTCGTTTAAGCGCAACAAGCCATGATCTACAAACACGCAAGTCAGTTGATCGCCAATGGCTCGGTGGATCAAGGCTGCAGCAACGGATGAATCAACGCCCCCCGAAAGGCCCAAGATCACTTCTTCGTCACCCACTTGCGCTCGAATTTTGGCGACAGCTTCTTCAATGTAGTTGCCCATGATCCAGTCTGGACTGGCTTTACAAATGTCAAGCACAAATCGATTAAGCAGCGCTTGACCTTGAACCGTATGCGTGACTTCAGGGTGAAATTGCACTGCGTAAAAACGGCGCGCTTCATCGGCCATGCCTGCAATGGGGCAGGCTGGCGTTGAAGCCATCACTTTGAAGCCTTCAGGCAACTGAGTCACTTTGTCGCCATGGCTCATCCATACTTTGAGCATGCCGTAGCCTTCAGCCGTGGCGAAGTCTTCAATGCCTTTGAGTAACTCGGTATGTCCATGGGCGCGAACTTCGGCATAACCAAACTCTCGTGTGGTACCAGCTTCTACCTTGCCACCCAATTGCTCCGCCATGGTTTGCATGCCGTAGCAAATACCCAAAACTGGAATGCCCAACTCAAACACTGCATCGGGCGCGCGATCGTCGACCTCATAAACACTGGCATGCGAGCCAGACAAAATGATGCCTTTCAGATTGCCGTCTTTGGCGTAGTCGCGTACCCAATCACTAGAAACATCGCAAGGATGCACCTCACAAAAAACATGGGCTTCACGCACGCGACGAGCGATGAGTTGGGTGACTTGTGAACCAAAGTCAAGAATCAGAATTTTGGAATGCTGCATGAAAGCTCAATGAGTAAAAAGTAATCGGCACTGAATTCAAATGAAATCAGTCAGCGCGGTAATTCGGTGCTTCTTTTGTAATTTGCACATCGTGTACGTGGCTCTCGCGAATTCCCGCCGATGTAATTTCAACAAACTCTGCCTTGTTGCGCATGTCTTCAATGGTCGGGCAACCACAGTAACCCATGCTGGCGCGCAATCCACCTGCCATTTGGAACAGAATGGCCACAACAGAGCCTTTGTAAGGGACGCGACCTTCAATGCCCTCGGGTACCAACTTATCGGCATTGGGGTTGCCTGTGCTGGACTCTTGGAAGTAACGGTCTGCACTGCCCTGCTGCATGGCGCCAATACTGCCCATGCCGCGGTAGCTCTTGTAGCTGCGACCTTGGTACAAAATCACTTCGCCAGGGGCTTCTTCTGTGCCAGCAAACATACCACCCATCATGACAGTGCTGGCGCCGGCAGCAATCGCTTTGGCAATGTCGCCACTGTATCGAATGCCGCCATCGGCAATCAGAGGTACGCCAGTGCCACTGAGCGCTGTGGCCACGTTGTCGATGGCCATCACTTGAGGCACGCCAACACCCGCCACAATACGGGTCGTGCAAATGGAACCTGGGCCAATGCCCACTTTGACAGCATCTGCGCCTGCTTCAACCAAAGCCAAGGCAGCTGCCCCTGTTGCAATGTTGCCGCCAATGACTTCAATTTGCGGATAGTTTTTCTTGACCCAACGAACGCGCTCAATCACGCCTTGACTGTGGCCGTGTGCTGTGTCCACCACGATGGCGTCCACACCCGCTTTGACCAAAGCCTCTACACGCGCTTCAGTGCCATCGCCAACCCCAACTGCAGCGCCAACCAACAAGCGACCTGCTGCATCACGTGCAGCCAATGGAAAATTCAACTGCTTGGTAATGTCCTTGACTGTAATCAAGCCTTTGAGTTCAAAGGCATCGTTGACCACTAGCAAACGCTCTAACTTGTACTTGTTCAAAAGCGCTTTGGCTTCTTCAGGCGTCGTACCCTCTGGGACAGTGATCAAGCGATCGCGCTTGGTCATAATTTCGCTCACGGGCTGGTCGTAGCGCGTTTCAAAACGCATGTCGCGTCCTGTGACGATGCCCACCACTTTGCCGCCTTCGCATACTGGGAATCCAGATACACCCAGTTCTTCTGACAAAGCCATCACTTGACGTACTTTGGTATCGGGCGTGATGACCACAGGGTCACGCAAAACGCCTGATTCATAGCGTTTAACTTTTGCGACTTGTGCCGCTTGCTCTTGCGGCGTGAGGTTTTTGTGAACGATACCAATGCCGCCTTCTTGAGCAATGGCAATGGCCAGGCGCGCCTCGGTGACCGTGTCCATGGCTGCAGAAACCAAGGGCAGATTCAGTCGAAGTTTGCGTGTGAATTGAGTCGCGAGAGACGTGTCCTTGGGCAGGACTTGAGAGTAGGCGGGCACCAACAACACATCGTCGAAAGTGAGGGCTTTACCGAGCAGGCGCATGAGGGATGGCTCCAAAAAAAGGATTGTACCCTCGTCAATGCCGGGTTTGGCTCTGAAATGAAGGCTTCAGTAGCCAGCGACGGCACCCACCCTGCGACGGGCAAAAAGGCCAGTTCTGCCCTTTCCTTGCCTTTTAAATCGCTGTTTTCTGGCCAATTTGGGGTCAACCAACAGGGATCGGTAGATTTCAAGGCGATCGCCATCTTTTAGGTTTTGATGAGGCGTTGTCATGCGCCCCCAAATACCCAGCTTCGGAGGCAAGTCAAGACCCTGCTTTGTAGTGGTTTGATAAGCCATCCATTCGGGGGAAAGCTGAAATTGAACCAGTGCATCTTTGACCAAACTGCCATCAGGCAAGGACAAGTTGATTTGCACAATCTGCCGGGGCGCTGGGCTGAACAAGCATTGAATGCAAATCATGCTTCAGCACCATAAATTTGTTCTGCACGTTTGACAAAGGCATCAACCAAGGTGGCAGCAATTTTGTCAAACACAGGCCCGACCACTGCGGCCAATGTAGCGCTAGAAAAACCGTACTCCAAAGTCAAGGTGACCTTACAAGCACGTTGAGAGTTGTCGCCGACTGGCTCGAAAGACCAGGTGCCGTCCAAGTTGGAAAAAGGTCCTTTGACCAACTGCATGTGAACGTTGCGATTTTCAACATGGGTGTTGTGCGTGACAAAGACTTGTTTGACGCCCGCCATCCCAATGCCCACTTCGGCATCCATTTCTAAGCCACTGGTTTGCAATACTTTGGAATGATTGCACCAAGGCAAAAAATGCATGTATTGGTCGACATCAGTGACCAGTCGAAACATTTCCTCTGGGCTGTACCAGATCAGAACAGATTTGATCAGTTTCTTCATACAATAAGACTTGTTAGCTTGATTGTAATTTCTCTAAGGCGCTCCCTGCAAACGCAAGCGTCATAGACAGCGTTTCAGACGCCCTCCTCACTACTTTTTCATGGCCACGCCACCTAAAAAAAACAAAGGTCCTGGTAAATCAGGTCTCATTGCCGAAAACAAAAAAGCAGCCTTCGACTACTTTTTTGAAGAACGGCACGAGTGCGGCATGGTGTTGGAAGGTTGGGAAGTTAAAGCAGTTCGTGAAGGCAAAGTCCAACTCACCGACGGCTATGTGGTCATACGCAACAAAGAGATGTTCATCATTGGTTGTCTGATCAATCCGCTGAAAACAGCCTCAACTCACGTCAACCCAGAAGCAGCACGAACTCGTAAATTGCTTTTAAAGCGCGATGAAATTGACCGACTTACCAGCAAAGTTGAGCAAAAAGGATTTACCTTGGTGCCCATCAATTTGCATTGGAAAGCCGGCTTCATCAAATGTGAAGTGGCTCTGGCAAAAGGCAAGGCTGAACACGATAAGCGCGACACGATCAAAGACCGCGAAGGAAAGCGTGAAGTAGAACGCGCTATGAAAAGCCGCAATCGCTAAGCCCGAGGCAATGCGCCTTTTTAACTGAGATGACGAAGTGGGTGGGTCTCTGGCGTCCACGGACTCTCAAAAAACAAGGACCATTCAGCCTCCGTGACTTCTGACAACTGACCATGCGCCCATTTGGGCTGATGGTCTTTGTCGACAGCTAACGCACGAATGCCTTCTACTGTTTCACTGCGCTCACGCAGGTGAAAGCAGTGATGCACCAAATCGCGCTCCATGCGTAAATCATCGGCCAAACCCATGTTTCGTGCCTTGCGAATTTGAGTCAAGACCACATGCACCATCAGAGGCGATGCTTTGTTCAAGCTGGCCAAAGTTTGTTGAGCCCATTCAGTATTTTCTTGAACTAGCGCAAGTTTGATGTCTAGAGGCGATGACAGCGCAAAGCATTTGTCAATGACAGACTTGTTGGGAAATGGTGCTGCTTCTAATTTCGTAAATTGGCTTTGAATCCAACGTTCAACCGCTTCTCCGCTTTCAAACGGTGTACTGAGCAAGGTTTTCCAAAGCATCGGCAAGCGTTGCACTTCAATCAAGCCATCAGCCAAGCCAGCTTGAATGGCTTGGGGTCCATTGATTTTTTGACCTGTTAGGCCTAAATACTCACCAATGCGGCCTGGGCAGCGACTTAAAAAATAACCACCCCCCACATCAGGAAATAAACCAATGTGTGTTTCGGGCATGGCCATTTGCGTTTTGTCGGTCACGATTCGCACACTTGCGCCCTGACTGATGCCCATTCCCCCACCCATGACCACCCCGTCCATAAAGGCAATGTAAGGCTTGGTGTAGGTGTGAATCAAATGGTTCAGAGCGTATTCTTCCGTGAAAAAATCTGACAAGCTGTCGTCGCCGGCCAAAGCGGCTTGATGAAAAAACCGAATATCACCACCCGCACAAAAGTGACCAAAGGGACCCTCTTTGCCGTTGCCCCTGATCAAAACAGCCAAAACTTGCGAATTGCTCTGAAATTCAAGCAATGCCTTGGTCAAGTGCCTCACCATGTCCAAAGACAAAGCATTCAATGCTTTAGGACGGTTTAGTGTGATGCACCCAACTCTGCCACTGACTTCGTACAAAACGTCAGACTCGGCAGCAACAGAGTGACCTGTATTCAATTCAGACATTGCGTTGTCTCCATCCAAACCATTCATTTGCGAACAAGGCAGCGATGACCATGCTGCCGCCTACCAAAACACTGACATGGGGTTCTTCATTCGCACCCCACCAAGCCAAGGCAATACCAAAAATCACTTCTAGCAAAGCCAGCAAAGAAACTTCAGGGGCCTTTAATGATCTAGCGCAAATGACAGAAAGCGTGCAAGGAATTGCAAGTTGAACAAATCCAAGCAGCGCCAAAAGACTGATGTCATGCAGACTGGTTTGCAAAGGCCAAGCCAAGGGCAATGTCATCAAGGAAGACAAAATTGCACCTAGTAAAACGGATGGCACCATGTCGATCGATTGACCCATTGATTGGCTCTTTTGTGTCAGATTCCATTGAGTAGCCCCTGCGATGGGAACACAAAGCGCTACGGCAGCGCCCAACAAAAAGTTAGGGTCGCCAAGTTGAAGTTGAGTGACAAACATCAATGCAATGCCTGCGCCTGCAAATGCAATGGCCAACCAAGTTCTCAAGGGCATACGATGGGCAATGAACAGCCAGGAACCGAGCGCAGTCAACAAAGGACCGCAAGCCATGGTGATCAAGACGTTGGCCACGGCGGTTAAGGTCAGGGCCATCATGAAGGCTGTGAACATGATGCTCCAGCACAATCCTGACAACCAAAAATAAGGGCTGCGCCAAGGCAGGCTTTTCCAAACGCCTACACCTTGCCAGAAAGTCAAAATGAGGATCAATCCAATGACTGTGAAGGCACTGCGCCAAAACGTAATTTCAAAACCACGTGCGCTTTCAAGATAACGCGAGACCACACCCGCAATGGACCACATAGCGGTCACGAGCACCATCAAGGCAACTGCGTGACCGTGTTTGAGTTTTAGCACGTTGTTGTGCTTCTTGTTTGCGAAACTTAAGCGCGGCCTGCGCGCTTACGCTCATGCTCTTTCAAGAAGCGCTTGCGCAAACGAACGCTCTTAGGCGTAATTTCAACCAATTCATCATCGTCAATGAACTCGACACCATAC
>JACCDK010011886.1_pt1 | contig 20516 bp, 19 predicted proteins | sample 7445871 | NCBI WGS metagenome assembly JACCDK01 (sample SAMN15323436, study PRJNA562643) | freshwater metagenome | isolation source: river surface water | place: USA:Blue River Watershed | collected 2017-08-15
CCTAAACAATCCAAAGACTCACTCTCTGCAAAATGATCGTGCATCGGTTTCAACCATGGAGCACTATGTACTTGTAATGCATCCTGGCGATAAAGATGACATTACCAACCAGATCGCTGCTCGTAACGGAAAGACTATTCTTTTTGTAAAGACACAGCGGGGAGCGGATCGCCTAGCTGACAAGCTTGCACATGCTGGAGTTCCTGTTGGGGCACTTCATGGCGGAAAGTCACAGGCGGTGCGTACTCGCACCCTTGCCTTGTTCAAACAGCAAGCCAATGCGGCGCTTGTTGCAACAGATGTCGCAGCACGTGGAATCCACGTTGATGGGATTTCATTGGTCGTACATGTTGACGCGCCCACAGATCACAAGGATTACTTGCACCGATCCGGTCGCACCGCACGTGCAGGCGAAACCGGTGCTGTTGTAACTCTCGCAACAACAAAGCAACAAAAATCTGTTGGTGGATTAACTTCACGTGCCGGAGTTACACCTAAATTTGTTGGTGTTAAACCTTTAGATCAAGATTTAATGCGTATTACCGGGGCTCAGGAACCTTCGGGTATTCCTTACGTCGTGCCAATTGTTGAAAGCAAAGGGCCTAATCGTGGATCTAGAAAGCCACGTCCGAATTCTTTAGAACGTCGCCGTAGACCAAGATAATTTTAGAGTCCCATAAGGTTGGCTTGACGGTCAAAATTGGGAACTTCACTTCTAACCTGTTCGAAGTTTCCTTGTGATTTGATCGCGCCATCTTCGAGATAAATCAAATGATCGACGTGGCGAACGGATGAGAGTCGATGGGCAATCATGATGACAGTTACTTTTCCACTTAATTCGTGTAAGGAATCAGCCAAGTCAGATTCTGTTTGTCCATCCAATGAGCTAGTAGCTTCATCTAGTACCAGTAGTTTCGGGTTCGTATACATTGCTCTTGCAATACCGAGTCTTTGGCGTTGACCGCCACTCAGACGAGTCCCTCGATCTCCCACTTGAGCGTCAAGTCCACCATTTAGACCAGCGACGAACGATTTCAATTGCGCGGCATCGAGCGCCTTCCAAACATCTTCATGATTAACATTTTCTTGATCAAAGCCCATCGCGATATTTTCTTTTATAGATCCATTAATTATCAGGACATCTTGTGGTACGTACGCAATTGCTCCCGGCCAAGTTTTAATTGCGTCTCGAGGGTTGCTTCCTGAAATCAATACACGGCCAGCCGACGGGACCAGAACTCCTAAAATGACATCAACTAACGTTGTCTTTCCAGAGCCGGATGGGCCAACAATTGCTATGGACTTTCCTTGCTTAATTTGCAAACTTATGTCCTTTATCGTTGATGGGGCCCCAGTTGAATAGCCAAAAGAAACCTGGCTCAAATCCACATTGGCCTCAAAACCGGTGTGCGTAAAGTCAGAGATAGAGGAATCTGAATCTGCTTCTGATACATCATTGAGCTCTTCAATTAACTTAAGCGTGGGTTCGGCCAAACCTAAGTTCCCGTTTATCTGCACTGCGCCTTGCTGCACCCTCAAAACTGCCGGGGCGATACGCGTACTTGCCGCTAGAAAAACAGACAGAACGCCAACTGCGCGCCCTACGTCTTGAAGAGCAAACTGCAAAGCGCCTATCGCTAGCATTCCGATAACCACTGTAATCTCAATAACATACTTACTAATACTTGGCATAAAGGTTAGTTCGGCCTGAGTATTGGATAGGTTTAAGCGCTGCCTTCCAATTTGGGCCGCATAAAAACTTCTCCTCCCCCTAACAACCGATTCTCGATAGGAACCCAATACCTCCAATATTTTTTCATTACTGGCAATATTCAACCTAGAACTTTCCGCACCTAACTTCCTCGCCCGAATGTGCATCATTAAGTAAAGATAGGTCCCAATTAAGGAAAATGTAATCACTGTAGCGAAGGCAATTAACGGATCTACTATAAATAAACCAACAGACAGCACCAGTAGTAAAGATAAATCCGAGATAACGTTGACAGAAATACCAATTATTCCAAGCGTGATCGCTGTTACTCCATAAGTTGAATAATACAAAGTCTCTTGGTTCGATCTTTCCTGAATCTTGACTAAGTTAAGATTCAGAATTTTTCTAATCATCCTCGACGAAATGATCGCTCCTCGACGACTTAAAAAAAACATGATCTTACGAGCAAATATAATTGAAAAGATTGTCTTAGCAATAAGAAGGCCGGCTGCAAGTAGCCCCAAAATTCCAACTTGGTACTGCAAGGAAAAGCCTTCTATATTTAATAACCTCAAAATTTGAGAAGACCGATCACCGGGAGTTCGACCCTGAACCCCAGACACCGAAATGGCACCAAGAACACCAACAATTCCAACCCCAACCAAATCTAAAAGTCCAAATAGGACTTGCAGGATAATCACATAAACAATTTTAACTCGATCTACTCGATCAATAATCTTAGCTGCACGGACTAGATTGTTCTGGGAAAGAAATGTACTCATTCTCATTAAAGCGTTCCTCTTAGATTCATATTAACTAACTCTAATTGTAACTATCAAGTAAATCAATAATTTTTTGAGCTCTCTTCTCATATGTGAATTCTTCAGCGTAAGTACGTGCATTTGACGATTTGGCTTCATAGATTTCAGCCGACTCATATAATTTTAAAACTGCGTTAGCAATACTATGTGGCGAATCTTCTTCGAAAAAAATGGTGAATTCTTCGCTGAGTAGTCTACGAAAAGAATTGGTAGAAGTTGCTACGATCGGTAGTCCTGCAGCCGCGTACTCGATGGCTTTCAATGGGAATCGCTCGTCGTTATAACCAGATTGCGGATAGGGAATTATTCCAACGGAAAAGTTAGCTATTTCTTTTGGTATTTCGTTATGACTCAGATGACTTATGAAACTAAATTTGTTTATATCCAATTGTAGCTCTTCAATCAATGCGCGCATCCTGATCTCATAATCTAACTCTAATCCAACGAATGAATACTCAATATCACTTATATCTTCTAGTAGCCTCGATGCAGTAATGATCTGGTCAATTCGATTATCGCGACCACTACTTGTCCCCTTTCCAAGGTATCCAACAACAAATTTTTTTGATTTAGCTGGCCTCGAGATCTTAAAGAAGTCTTCAGACACTCCCATTGGAACTTCGGTGATATCTACATACTTCAATGTTTTTTGATACTGTTTTTTTGAAAATTGCGAAAGAGCAAGAATTTTTACTTGATGTTTTCTCGCGATAATCCTAATCGCAATTTTGTTTAACCAACTTACTGAGTGATGAAGCTCGATTAAATACTTTGCATCATGATTGAATATAGCGTGATTCAATAGAACAATTGGTTCTCTTGTCCAAAATATCGTTTGCTTATCTATCTGTAAAGTATTTCGATTAAACTGGAAGCCTTTGTAAAATAGCTGAACAGTAAATGCAATTTTTGCAGCAAATGGTAATCTAGATTTAAAACCAAAATTTGATTGATGTCTAGAAATAGATATGATCTCATTTTGAAGGCAATCATTGTTTGGTATACCCCAAACGCCAATGCAAGTCTGTAAATTTAGTTTATTCAGCGCAGACACCGTGTTTCCGACCGTAACGCCATAAGCTTTCTCGGTTGGGTAACGTGTCGTTGACAAGTACATCAATTTATTCATTCTTCTAGCAATCTGTTTACTATCTTTTTCACCGTATTTTCTACGTTATTTATTTCTTTCGCCAAGTTGCTAAGTTCTATCCGTCGCGAATTATCATTGAATAGTTTGCTTGCGATCGTTATCTGCTCATCCAGCCCCAGCATCTCTTGAACTCCTAATGACTTTAGAATTTGGGACATTCCTGTTTGTTCCAGAACAAAATCTTGTAATGCGATTGTGAAACATCCGGCCATGGCGCCTTCTATAACGCTCTTATCCACAGTATTGGGGTTTCCTGTGTAGCAAATAGAGTATTGACCAAGTAGTGCCGATACCTCGTTATACGTAATTGGGGGAATGTGATGAACATGAACTCCAAGAGATACTCCGTAGTTCTTTAGATCTTCCAAATAATTAGTTTCGCCCGAAAGCGGACCAGCCAGATAAACATCTGTTATTCCGCAGTTCGCCTTTGCAATAGCTGCAATTAGAGCCTCATTATTTTTAACTCGAGCAATACGCCCAAGCGATAAAATTCGATTATTTCGTGTTTCGGGGAGCCCAACTTTAAATTTACTTACATTCAAACCATGTCCGACAAAATATGCTTTAGAACTCTTAATTGGTAGGGCACTCTCGGTTGAACTGAATATTCTATTTGTAATCCAACTTGCAAGTTTAAGTTCAAGATTTTTTTTAGAATGCGAATACCATAAACCTTGCGGTACCCCAAAAAGTCTGAGTGCAGGTCCTACAATAAGACAGGTCTTTGTGGACATGTGATGAAACGCAATAGCTGAATTTCGATTTATCAAAATTTTAATTAATGCTTTTTGAAGTCTATAAACCGCTCGAATTCGCTGAAGAGCTGTTCCGCCTCCTGTTTCAATATATTTAACATTAGTTATGAATTCAGTCCTGCCCAACTTTGTCGAATAGACATGTACATCCTCAAATTCACTTGAAAATGCTTTAATCCAATCACTTGTAAATGCTAGAGAAGGATCATCTAAATCGGTTGACAGATTAAAAATATATGCATGATTTTTATAAGAAGTCCCTTTTTCTGCTTTACTCTCCATTCACTATCCGCATCCAAGTCGAATACACGGTTAGTGTCCATAACTGCAAATTTGTTTTGTAGTTGCCACTAAATTGACTATTTTGGAAATGAGAGATGGTTGAGCGGTTCCAGTTGGGTTGATTTCCTAAATAAGCTAGAGATTCTCTAATAAATTCTGGATTTTCTCGCATCCAATGACCTACAGGGCTAGTAAAGCCAACTTTTTCTTTTTTGACTTTTAAAAGTTTCAATTCAGGAAATTCATACTTTAGAGTAGCCTTGTCAAGTAAATTATAGTTCGTGTCTTTCATTATTTTATCTGCTGCAGCAATTACATCTTCGTCTTGAAAAGGGCTTCTAGCTTCAATTGAAAAATGCATAGAAATTCTGTCAAGTTTTCGATTTGATTCCATGGATAGCCAAATCTCATGATCTCGCTTCATTAGTATTTCAACCGCTTTACTCATATCGGAAACTGGACTAATATTCTCAATTTGTCGATACAACATTTTCGAGACATATTCTGTTGATACCTCATTTTCAAAAAGAGAATCCTGTTCACGTGGATTGAAAACCCAGTGCCAATTAAGCCAAAAGAGAGGATTTTTTGGGTCTAACTGACTCAATAGGCCGTTTTTTAAAGTTCGGAATACTTTATTGTCGCTTCGTGAAAGCATATCAATTAGGGTTGAATTGCTATTTTTCAAGATTCTTGGGTACCTCTTGCTTAATGAATGTCTCTTATATCCAGCGAAAATCTCGTCTGAACCATCTCCGGTAAGAAGTAATCTGTGACCATCTTTGGCGATTCTTTTGTACAGTTGCAATGTTGACAAGCCTGTCGGATTATTATTGGGTTCTTCCATAGCCGTAAGAAACTCTCGCAGAATATGTTCTATTTCAAATCCCTCCGAGATATCAACTGGATGAAATTTATGTCCTAATTCAGTTGCGATGATCTCAGCAAAATTTCTATCTGAGTTGTAACGATCTTTATCCGAATTACTCCAGAATGCAGAGTAAGCATCCGCAATTACTCCTTGTTGCGCTAACCCCAGTCCGACAAGAGTAGAATCAATCCCTCCCGATAAAGATAGAGCTACTTCGGTGTGATTAATAGTCCTGACTTCGATTGCTTTCCATAGGGTTTCCCGGATTGAAATTGAATGTGTATCTGCGAACGCAGCGTTTACTGAATCTGTAAATATAATTTCTTTATCAACTAATTCAAACTCAATTGAATGCCCTGGCATAACTGCATAAATTTCTTCATAGCTTGTGTTGGGATCAAGGCTGTATCCAAGGGAAAGATAATCAACTGCCTCTCCCAAAGAACTCGGTTTAGGTTCAAATATATCTTTCAGTATTTTTATACTGGAAGACCAAAAAATAGTTTGGTTACTGTTGATGTAGTAAAGAGGTTTTTTGCCAAGCTTGTCGCGAGACAAGATCAATTTATTTGTTTCTAAGTCGTAAAAAGCGAACGCGTACATACCTTTTATTCTTTTCAGAGCATCGCTTGCATTGATCTTAAGTAAGGTAAGTAAAACTTCCGTATCTGACTCCGTCTTGAACTCATATCCCTCGTTTTCCAATTTCCTCCGAATCTGAAGAAAATTATAAATTTCTCCGTTAAACGAGATAACCGCGTTGTTCGTGGAGTCCCACATAGGCTGATTACTACGCGGGTGGGGATCAGTCATCGCCAATCTTGCTACGCCCATGTGGCAGTACTCATCGACAACCCTGAAATCTTGAAAGTCGGGACCTCGGTTAATTAAAGTTTTCAGGTGCGGCGAAAGGTCATATAAATTTGGATTCTGACCGAATGAACCAAGGAAACCACACATAAAATTATATTATCCTAGTGGCTGGCATTTGACCCTGCGAGCCGAATCCATGAGTAGATCAATTTATCTAAATTATTCTTGCTCTCGGCTGACAGTTTTTCTAATCCCAAATCACTCGTTTTCATCTCAATTATCGCGTTTAGTTTTGAAATTGGAATATTGGCAATCTCTTTCTGATTCATTTTGAAAACCCAGGGAATACCTAATTCAAATAGTTGATTCAGGCCTCTCGATTCTAAACCGATTACGGGGATACCGAGTAAAGCGGCTTCTCGGATACTGCGACCGTAAGATTCAGATTTAGCTGTTGTGACAAACACCCCAACCCTAGACCAAAAATTATTCATTTCGTCTTGATCAAGATTACCCATGTATAAAACATTTCTGCTTCCAGCTATTGTTTCTATTTCTGATACGAATTTCCGAGCATCAGTCCCACTGCCAGCAATCACAATTTTTACTGTGGCGTCCTGCTCAATCACTTTGCTTGCAAATTCCGTGAAAGTCTTCAAGCCTCGTTCTCTGTGGATTCTCCCTGCAAAACCTAAACTGCGCGACCGATTTGAATAGTGTTGCCCACTAATCTCGGTAGGGATGTTCAATTCGACTGGAATTACCAAAATATTACTTTTATCTATATTAAATAATTCACTTACTTCATTTCTGGATGTCTCCGATACACATCGAATCTGATCTGCTCTGGATAAAGTAAGCCTTGCAACTTTAAAACGCAAATAGTTCACCAATGAAGCGTTTTTCCAATTAGGATCGGTTATGTCAGCATGAATTTGTATTTGTATGGGAATGAATATTTTATTCTTCCTTAAATTGAATAAACTTCTTACTAGGAATGCGCTAATGCTTGATTCCCAAGGATCGCCAGCAATAAACATTGCAGGCTTTTCGGCCAATGAAGTCATTACTTTTAAACTTTTTCCGACATATCTGAATGAGAATCTAGAGTTCGCCTTTATTTCTGAGTAAATAAATGCTGGAAACGGGTTATAGAAATAGTCTCGAGAGCCAGCTGAGAGTATAGATAGTGAAGAATTTGGTGAAATACTATTAAGCAGTTTGGCATAGCCTTTATGGCGAGTGAACGTGCTAATCTCCTCTGGATTTACAACACCTCTAGCATCGAGCAAATAAATTCTCTGGTTTTGGGCTATTTTATTCATTTTTTAAGTTCCATGGTTTCTATAGCTAAATCTAATTGCTTCTCTGCACAGAAATTGGCTCTTACATCCTCGTAAGCGTTTGCACCTAGTTTATTGCTTGAGTCATTTACCAATAGATTAAGTGTGTTGGCTATACCTTCTTCATCTTCCACATTGATCACGCAACCGTTGATACCATTTGAAATGACACTTGTATTTCCAGGTATAGCCGAAACTAAAATTTCCTTACCCGCCATCATGGCCTCAAGAAGTGAAAAAGATAGCCCTTCATAGTCCGAAAGAAGTGCATATACTTTTGAAGCATTAATCACGTCTCTGACCTCTGATGGGGATAGGGTTCCAAAAAAAATTACTTTAGAATTTAAATGCGCTGACAAAAGTTCTAATCTAGATCTCTCTGGGCCATCCCCACAGATTGCCAATGAAAGATTGTTCTTGGCGCAAGCGTTTATGATTTTGTCGATGTTTTTCCATGTTACTAATCTGCTTACTGAAACAACGTCATACTTCAAAACATTCGGTTCTAATTCACGGCACTGTATTCCATTGTTAATTACCCGAACTGGAGCTTTTACTTTCCAATTTAATACTAAATCAGCAAGTTGCTTACTTGGTGTGAAAACTAACTTACTTCTATTGAGTGAGAGTCTAAGAACATATCTTTGAATTCCGCAAATTACACTTGGGTTATTTTCATTGAATGTTTTTATCCCAACCAAGCTACCTGTCTTATTTTTAAATCTTTCCCAGATGGGATCACCTACTATTTTCATGATTATTCTCATTCTGGGTTTAAACAAACTTGCGATCGCCACTTCTTCATAGATCCCATTAGCAAAAATGACTGAGCTATCTTTTGCAGCCTTAAGGAGAGTAAACACGGTGCAGGGTATGCGTATCGCTTTTGGAAGTTGGCGAGAAATTGCGGTGCATTGCCACGCTCCGGAATTTTGGACTGCTATTTTTTTATCTCTTAATGTCACAACGTGTACGGTGTAGCCATAATCAATAAGTCGCTGCGCAAGTAATGGGACGTAGGTAGCTGGGCCGCCTATATCTGGAGGGTAAATACCCGTCGCGATAACAATTTTTTTACTCTTGGACACTATCGTTCCAGGAATTCAATTCCGGTGAAATTGCATGGTCTTCTGCCCACTTTATGAAAGATTGAACTCCGCTTTGTAAGGACGTTTCTGGCGCGAAATTTGTGAGAGTTTTTAAGTACGAAGAATCAGCTGTGGTTAAGTTTACATCTTTTTCGATCTTATCTAAATATTCTATTTGTAATTTTTGATTACTAGCAATCTCTATTTCTTTGATTAAATCTTTCATAGAATGCGGTGAACCTCCACCTATGTTTACGATGTCAAAGTATCCATTTTCTGATCTATTTGAAAGTTCTTTTCCTAATTTATGAGTTGCTTTGGTCACATCGTCAATATAAGTAAAATCTCGTATTGCGTTTCCATTTCCAAAAAGTTTGAAAGTTTTTTGATTGATTAAACAATTTGCAATTCTAAAATAAGCCATGTCGGGACGACCCCAAGGTCCATAAACGGTAAAAAACCTCAAACCGCGAGCCTTAGTCGCCGTGCCTCTAACCAAACTTCTAGCCAAATATTCATTTGACAACTTGGTGGCGCCGTAAAAGCTGATAGGAATTATACTTGTGTCCAATTCACTGAATGGACTATTTATTGAATTTCCGTAAACGCTGGATGATGACGCAAATAAAAAATTACTAACTTCGTGTGAAACAGATTGCTCCAGTATATTTGAGAAACCTACCAAATTTGAATTCACATATTTTTCTGTTTCTTCTATTTTTACGCGGACCCCTGCTTGGGCAGCCAGATGGTAAACAGTCTTTGGCCTTATCTTTGACATTAGTGCCGATAATTTAGTTCTATCAACTAAATCTAGATCTATAACCTCGACTTCGGATGAGACTAATTCACTAACCCGTAGGCGTTTCAAAGATTTTGAGTAATAATCGTTAAAATTGTCAATTGCAAAGACTTTTTCGCCTTCAGAGTGCAGGGTCTTTACCAAATGGGCACCAACGAATCCAGCAGCACCCGTAACTAGTATGGTCATTTCTTCTCCATCTCCGAGTAAGCTTGGTCCATATTATCGAGCATGCGTGCCGGATCGAATATTTTAAGTCTGACTTCCGCTCGAACCAATAGTAATTTCCTAAATTCTTCACCCAAAGCACATTCAATCTTTGTAGATAACTCCGCAGAATTACCAGTTTCAAACAGGCCAGGGTAATCAGTCCCTAAAACCTCAGGAATCGCAGAATTGTTAGGTGCCAAGATCGGAACTTCTGCACACATGGCCTCAAGAAGAACGAGCCCAAAACCTTCATAACGGCTAGTAAGTACAAATAGATCTATTGACTGTAGATAGCTGCTGATATCTTTAGTTCTGCCTAACCAAAGTACCGATGAGGAAATTCCTAAATCTTTAGATTCGTTCTGCAAAAAATCCCTTAAATAACCATCTCCAACGATTGATAGATTCAAAGATGGGTTCTTTTCTATGGTTCTTTTGAAAGCAGATAAAAGTGTGCCTAGATCTTTTTGAGGAACCAGCCGAGCTATAGTTCCGATTCTAAAATTGCTGTCTAACTTGCGATTTGTTGATCCAATTTCTTGATGATTGGAGTCAAATCCGTAATATATGACCTGAATTTTCTTTGATTTATCGATTTCATTATTTTCAATTAAAAAGTCTTTGACGGCTGAAGATATTGCGATAACTAATGTGGAGCGACGAGAGACAAATCTTGATAAAATTCTAGACAAGATGCCTGGGTGCGAAGGAAAAAAAGCTTCTGCATTGTGTCTAGAAATAACCAAGGTGTTTTTCTTGCGAACTATTGCAGACATTAGTTCTGCTCTGGGAAGATGCGCATGCATTATTAAATTTGGTATTTTATTTGAGATTTTCCTTAATTTATAAATCTGAGTTAAAGGATTTCTATTCGAGATATCGTCAAACACTTGAACGCCGAATTTTTCGAAAGAATCTCTAAGTTCCGGATTGCCTTTCAAAAAAACGACAGAGACAGATCTTCCACTTGCCTGCTGTTCTCTAGCTAGGACAAGTAATTGTTTTTCTGCGCCACCCATTTCAATTGTAGTAATAACATGCAAAACCGATTTCATTAGAATTTCAAGTCTTGAAAGTAACGAATGGTTTTTTTAAGTCCTTCAAAAAGGTCAACTTTAGGCTCCCATGAAAACTCAGTTATTGCACATGAAATATCGGGACACCTTTGCTTGGGGTCATCAGACGGCAATTCTAAAAATTTGATCTTTGATTTTGAATTGGTTAGTTCGACGACGTGTTGTGCGAGCTCGATCATCGAGAACTCCCTTGGGTTCCCCAAGTTAATTGGTTGCCCCAGATTTTTTTCTGCAAAAGCTACTTTCATAATGCCATCAATTAGGTCTGTTACATAACAAAATGATCTGCTTTGATTCCCATCTCCGTAGACTGTAATGTCTTCATCTTTTATCGCTTGCACAATAAAATTACTCACTACTCGGCCATCCCCGACAGACATGCCTGGCCCATATGTATTAAAAATACGAATTACGCGTATATCAACTCCAAATTGACGCTGATAGTCAAAACATAGAGTTTCTGCAGCTCTTTTGCCTTCGTCGTAGCAAGATCTTATTCCTATTGGATTTACGTTGCCCCAGTAATTTTCTTTTTGAGGCGTAACTACCGGATCACCATAAATTTCGCTCGTTGACGCTTGCAATACTCGAGCACCAGTTTCAACACTTAATTTCAATACATTAGCCATACCGAGGAAGTTCGTTTCAATAGTTTTTACTGGATCGTTTTGATAGTGAATAGGTGATGCGGGGCAGGCCATATTAATTATCAGATCATGAGTGCCTTGCCAGTAATTCCGAACGTCGTGTTCAATAAAACTATAATTTGGATTGCCCTCAAATTGCCTAATATTAAATAACGATCCCGTAGAGAGGTCATCTATGGCAACAACCTTATGACCCTCTTGCAACAATTTTCTAGTCAAATTAGACCCTAGAAAACCAGCGCCACCTGTAATAAGTGTCTTCATTATACCTCTCAAATTCTTTAGGGAGGGAATTAAAAAATCTTAATTTTTATTCCAGTAGAATATCGTATTGATTGAATCTTTGTACACGATGGCGTACCCGGCCCTCAGTATTCTTTCTCTAACTCTTGAATGCGATTCTCTTGAACTAAAGAGATTCGGATGGAAGTCCAATAACTCAATAATTATCATTTTTGGCTTGCTTTCCTCAAGGTTGAATCCGTCAATAACCTCTTCTTCATAGCCCTCGACATCAATTACAAGTACGTCAATATCTTTGAACTTAGGAAATTCTCTTAGTATTGAATCTAGTGTTAGTTGTTTAACCTTTTCTGAAGTAAATTTTAGGTGTTTAGCCGCCCAAGTACTTGAGGAATACTCTACATGGGTAGCTAGATCGCCACTCGACAGCGCCCCTGCCAGATGTATTTCAAGAACGCCATCTTCAGAGCCTACGGCTACATTCAGAATTTCAACTTTAGGGAAGTTTGCGTATCTCAACTTACATTTTTGATAACTTTCTGAAACCGGTTCAATTAAAAGTGCACTCCAACCATTAGTAACTAAGCCGGAGGTATTGCTATAAGTTATGCCATCGAAAGCACCAATCTCCACGACTACTCCATTGCCTTCAGGAAAAAAAGATTCATATATTTCTGAAAGTTTTGGAATTTGACAAGACTCATCAAAAATATACTCTGCGTATTTTTTTGTCTTTTTTGTTAAAAAATTATCAATGCGTCGATTCAAGTGGATTAAAATTGCTATTACCCTGTTCTTGATCGGGTTAAGCATCCCAACTACTCTCTATTCTGTACCAATGCTTTGGTATTAAATCTTCTGGATCTTTAATTGATTTAAACCATTTCGTAGGGGCAATCTTAATTGATTTTTGATTTAAATATCCTGACCACCATGCAAAAGTTGAATTAGAGATCACATTAACAGAAGCAGTGGTGCCTAAAAGCATGGTTTCATGTGCATCTAAATCTGCAGAAAGTCTAATTGCGCTTACGTTTGAAAATCCTAAATTTTCTAGAAGCTTGATCGAAAATTCATCTTCATCTGACATGCAATAAATCTTCCGATCTCCAACTAACTCCATTGCTAACTTAATTGCTTTCGAATAATAGTCGCCAGAGAGCAATCCAATTGAGTTTGAATATCTCCTATAGTCACCCCTTCGGATATGAACAATAATTGGTTTTTCCTTTTCGATTACATTACGAACTTTTTGGTATTCAGGGCTACCGATATAAGAATTTAATTGGGAAACAGCAGTAATCTGCTGGGCATTTTCAACATATTTATATGTTTGAAAGTATCCAGAATAAAAAGTGTTGCCATGCGGCAAATAAACTTTTGGGTCGTAGCCAACAACATCGCTGCTGTAATAATTTGAGTAGCGGAGTAATGGCAAAATTTTAATCTTAGTGAATTTATTGATCCGCCTGTAAAGTTCCCAGTAACTGTTAGGAACTATAGGCTCACTAACAAACTTATTATTCATAAAAAGGCTTGATACTGAATTTTGACCAAAATTTCTTTCATCAATTTTGAATTGAAAATCTTTTTTTAGTGTTTTGGCTACCTCAACACCGAAGAAGTATTGAAACAATTGGTTTCCAAGACCCCCATGTAGACGTACTGTTATCATCTACTTGGCTTTTCGCTCTAGGACAAACAGTGTCCCTAGCCCGAACTCTGAATTCGCCTTGGTCCCTAATTTAATTGACCGCACCATCCACGGGATTCCAGTGACTTGTGCTCTTGACTCAGTAACTTTCCAGTCTTCACACTCTAATCTCCTTAAAATTCTCTTTGGGAAAAAGAAAATATGTGGAACTGCTTCAAGCGAACTGTAAGAGCCTTCATCCACGCCAACCTTTCGTAATAAAAATGCATTGATGGTTCTAAGAAGCCCATAAAACAATCGCAAAATTCCAGTACGGCCATGTATCCAGTAGGTCCCGCCGCCAAGCAAAGTCCAAGACATTGGACTCCATGCCGTTGGGATAGCAATAATGATTTTAGACTTAGTAATTCTCTTGAGTTCAATTAATCCCTCATCAAAAGAAGCCAGATGCTCCAGTACATGGTGAGAGATGCTTTGCTCAAACTTCTGATCCGCTAACAGAGTTTCCGTGGCATCTGCGACTGAAAATTTAGGGTATTTTGTCGTTTTTTTTTCTAATTTAGAATTTGCCATACGTATATTTCCTGGTGATACATCAATTCCTAGTATTATTTGTCCGTTATTTGGAATTCGTAGAACTAAAGCTCCGTCTCCACATCCAACATCAACCACTGAACGATTTGTATCCAAAGTTTCGAGAACGCTTTCATACATCAAATTATGCACTTTTGAACGAATTGCATTTTTTGAATGAATCCTTTTTTCCGAAATATTCTCCGAAAATTGCGTATAGTGTGAGCTGAGTTGCTCTTGGTTTTGTATCACTAGGTCTCAGGGACTCCTTCTTTTTTAGGTGAATCTAGGGCCAAATTTATGAAGTCTTTTTTGTCCGCCCATAGATTTAGAATATCGACTTCACTCTGATTTTCAAGAGGTAACCAAATATGAAGGGAATCTGGAAAAACTTCTGGCAGATAGTAACGAAGTTTACCAACGCCCGCTCCAGATTCTAACTCTTCATAGTGTCTGATTTTTTGAATCCTTGACTCAACATTTTGAACTTCCCAAATAACATGAACCAGGTTTTGCCCCAAATCCAATTGCTTTTTCTTTTTGTACCTGAATCCCGGCGTATGCAAATTCCTCTCTACTGAAACATAATCTGTATGAAAAAGTCTTATTTGGTTGTCAGCTTCACCGTTCGAGGCTTTTGCCAATTTAGATTGGCACCAGATCTCGTTAATTCTTCGGACCCAGATTCGCGATATCGAGTAAGCGATCTTAGGATTTAGAGAGTCTAATCTGAGCATCAATGAATTCAGAAGTTCCTTGGTTACCAATTCGTCGTCGTCAAGTCTCAAAACCCAACCTTTGTAGGGAGATGAGAGTATTCCGTCTAAAAAGAATCCTTCTGCGTGTTCATCCTCGGTTTCACATTTCATAACCTCAAGATTCGAGTATCCATAGTCTATTCCCTCGAGTGAGAAGCTCCGATTTAGAGTTGTTCTGTTGTGTTTTAGCCAAAGTACATTTAAATTCAAAATTGTTGAAATCTCCAGAATTATACTCATGGATCGGCTAATTTGATTCGATGGGATCGCGATAATCAGTTTGTTGGAACCATTCATCACTTTCATTGTTTACCTATTTCCGTTTTCAACTTCATGATTTGATGTAAAAAAGCATCATAATCAAATATCTGCTTGTAATTTACTTCTATATCTCTTGAAGATGGTCTATTTATTGTTCGCTCAAGTGCATGGGTTACCTCCGTAGATGTTGGTCCTACGGGCAAGACTTGCACATCACTACTTAGCAAAGTTAGATCTTTAGCAAACCCCGTATCAGTCAAAATCAAGCTATTTCCACAGATTAAAGCTTCAATTGCAGGTAAGGGTCCTCCCTCTATATCAGAAAGACTTATAAAAACTCTGGCGCTCCCATAAAGTTCATTGCTTTTTTGAAACGAAAAATCAGAATATATAAAATTTTCTTTACGTTTGAGTTTGTTTAATTCCTCCGTTCCATTCCAATTAAGCCCATGTAGAATGAATTTCCAATCCTTATTATCCTCCACAGTTCTTAATATTAAGTCTGGGCGCTTTCTAGCTTTATAGTCACATACAAAAATCGCTACTTTTTGATTCACCTTAGCATGATGAAAAAATCTTTTTGTATCCACGCCTCCGTAAAGAATCTCAATTTTATTTCCAGGTATTCCATAGTTTGTCTCAAGAAATTGACGTGCCTGTTTAGACATTACAATTATCTTGCTAGCTTTTCGAAGGTACGAGAGTTCCGAATTTGGGACCATGGAGTGCGTGTAATACAAAATAACATCAGAACATTCTCTAATTCTGCCTTTTTTATACAGTTGAATAAACAAGTCTTGATGAAATACGACCATTTTTGGGGAACGTGGTAAGTAAATCCAACCCTTTAATTTCCTTATATGCTTTTTTCGGCTTGGCACATAGACCAAATCACATTTCTCCAGATTGCATAAATCTTTAGCAATAAAGTCTAATATCCAATTTTTATGCTTAGACTGAACCAAAACTAGATTCTTATTTTTCAATGTCTCGTACTTTCGCAAACTTGTATTTCTTATCCGCTAAGTAATTCCTTGTATTTCTGATGAATGTTTTAAGCACATATTTTCTGGCGATCTCCCGCTTAGCATACAGGGCATCTCCCCAACCCTTACCACGTATCCAAACCGTAGAAATTCTTTTAAATCCCTTTTCACTAAGAAAGTCATCTATTTCTGAGATATGGGGGCAGCCTAGATAAGTTTGTTCAGAGTTAACCTCACAGTAAATCCATTTAACACCGTTAAGCAAATTTCCCATCCCTTTTAAAGCTTCCAGTTCGGCACCTTGGATATCTAGGTTTACGAAATCGAATTTATTTTCGGATCCAATCAAATCATCGATACGTATTGATCGCACGACTACAGTCTCAATATTTTGAATTTTAGGATAGTTTTTAGAATGGCTGCCAAATTCTAATAAGCTTGATGATTGGCTATTGGATGAAATATTAAAATTCATTAAGATGTGCGAACTTCCCCAAACCGCTCCATTGTAAATATGATTACACTCTATAGGAAGGGTCTCTCTTAGCTTTATTACCATGTGTTCCTGCGCTTCTATCCAACAAATCGGAAGCCATCCGGCCTTCTTATACTCGGGCCATTCTTCTGCTTCATGAGCACCAACGTGGAGAACGCCAATAGGTTTGACATTCCATTTTGAACTCAATTCGGAAACGCTAATTAGCATTTGAAGATGGTAGTACAGATTTGTCAAACTTTAATCGATTCCGTCTACTCCCACGCATATTTAGGTTTTCCGGCTAAAAAGAAATTAAAGCCATGGCCCACATCTAACAATTGAGCGACATCTGCATATTTATCAACTAGGACTTTAGAGTAGGGTCCACAAGCCAAAAGAATTAGTGGCTTATCTTCCGCAAATTTTGATTCCGAGAATTTAATCCAATGATAAATCTCTGCCTCTATAAATGCTTGGTTATTGTAAGCATTCGTCATCGACGTTTGTATGTAGTCGGTCCCAACCGGACACGCTTTTAAGCAATCAGGATTTCCCGCAACAAGAAGCGATGGTCTATTTTGTTTGATGTCAATTAAAAGGTTTGATAAATTTGAATATACTTCGTACCAGTAAAAAGTTGAGCAGTAAAGGTTTCCCCTACGCGGGGAGACAAATCTAGACAAATAGACTCTGGTGGAGAACATAATCTTCAACCGAAGAAGGTCCCATTTTCCGTTGAATAAAGATTCAAAATTGGCAGGTGGTATGCCAATTAGCACCATTTCTTTAGGTCTGTTAAGCGCATTCTTTAGCCGTGCAGCGAGTTCGGTATCTCTCTTCTGATAACCGATCGACTTACCTCTCGCTAAGGCGGTTTCACCATCGGCCCAACGCAGCAGTGAATATTGAGCTTTGAGGGCTTTCGTAACCTCGTCTTGATTAAGCAGTCTAAATCTTTTCTCTCCAAATATCACTCGCGCAAGACCCAAGGGTCCCAAAAACAAAATTTCACAAAATAATTTTATAGGTGTTGCTTTAATTATCTTCAATTTAATTCTGTGCATGATGACTATCAATTAACTCAGAAGTTAGATTCTCATTTTCAAGACGATTTCTACTACATACAAATATTGCTCTGGTTAAACTCGGAAGTTGACTCGATTTCCAATCAAGAGGAAATTCCGGATGCCTTGGTTGTGTGATTGGTATATAGACATACTCAAAATACCTTTTGAGTTCAAAGAACAGTTCTAACCTATTTGGGCGACTCCCAATTCCGGAGGATGCCTGAGAGTAACTATTGGGATTCTCCGCTACCACGTTAGATATATCGCCATTGTTTGAAACACATGTTTCTAAAACAAGCATTTCCGAGCATAGCTCGCTCATCAATTTAATTGCGTTTTTCGGATTCGAGATGTGATACAAAATCCCATATGCGAAAACTATTTGACTAACATTGAGTTCATCAATTGAATCATTTTCAATGTTAAAAACCTTGGTTTTGATCTGAGGGTATCTCTCCTTAATTACTTGAACTAAATCTATTCGAGAGTCTGTCGAAGTTATCTCGCAATCACGTGAAACAAAATAACCGGTAAAATCTCCCACGCCTGCGCCGAATTCTAATACTGATTTACCCTGAATGGGAAGATTGAGTGAGCTCAGATGTTCTAACCGGCGAAATGTGTGATCGAGATAGAAATCTGAGTGGAATTGGTCCCAAGGTTTGATTCGCCTAAGTTTCAACTTTGTAGCAACGATTTGCTTTAAAGTTGAATACGCGTTAAATAGATTCATACGCAGATTCTAATACAAATCAACATCTTGACTGTTCTCTGGCTTAGTTTTGGACTAGCATTTATATATGGTGTCAGCGGTTTCTAATTGCTTCAGATTTCTACTTTTAAAAATGTATGAGCGTAGACCCGGGGTGGTTCTGGTCTTGTTGCGTGAGGTGCGACGTATTCTTGGTTCAGGGTTTAATCCTGGTGTTAAAGTTGAAATCGAACGCTTAGAAAATTTCTTTAATTCTTATGATTCAATTATTTGTTTTGATATCGGTGCAAATAGTGGTGAATATGCTCTTGCCTTAAAAACTAAATTCCCGCAGTCGATAATTCATTCGTTTGAACCAAGTCTTTCCGCGTTTCAACGATTGACGACTTCAGTTATCGAATCCCTCAATATTCATCCTCACAATATTGGTTTTTCAAACATGGAAGGGAGTTTTAATCTTTATGGGGATAAGTTGGGAGGAGAATTGGCTTCACTTCACTTGCGTGATGTACACGCTGGTTCCGATTCTCTTCCGAGTGTTGAGTTATCTAAATTTACGACTCTGGATGCCTGGATGACTAATTTCAGTGTTATTCCGCATTTTTGCAAAATAGATACGGAAGGAAGTGAATACGATGTCTTGGAGCGTGCAGAAATTCTGTTTCAAAATTCTTGCATAATTCAATTTGAATTTGGTGGTACCCAAATTGATTCACGGCATTTCTTCAAAGATTATTTTTCTCTGTTTGATAAGCACAACTACTTAATTCTTAAACTTATTCCTTCAGGTTTCTTCCCTGTATTTCAATATAATGTTGATTTTGAAGATTTTGGTTATGCAAATTTTTTAGCAGTCCCAAGGGACAACTTGAAACTTAATGACCTACTGGATCAACTTAAATGTTAAGACTCAATCCAGGGCTACTGGACCGTTAGGTGTGCTCAAATGAACGGAAACTATTCCAGTTTCACCATCTTGGCTTGAAGGATCAACCCAATCGATCGAAACGTTCTCAAGAGCACCAAGGATTTCGGACTTAAACCAAGAATCAGATAGCTGATCTTTATCTGAAATAACAATCTTTTCGATCTTAGAAACTGTTGATCCATCTTTCGATGGATGATCTTCAGTCAACCATTCTATGAAGAATGGAAGTTCTCTTGAATCTGTAATCTCTTTAACGCCAATTTGCTTCCATTTAAGGTCAGTTCCATCAGGACGGGTACGGTGGCCATCAACGGCCTTGCGCCCAAACTTCTCTTCAATTGGTGAAATATCTTCGGTACTAAAGACCCATGTTAGCCAACCGCCGCCTTCTTGGGCTTTCTTGGAAACCGCTTTACCCCAAGGTGTTTGTTCTGTCGCTGGGTGATCAAGTGGACAAACTACTTCGATGTACTTTCCATCAAGAAGCGGTGCGGTGAAATTTCGTGTACCAAAACGAGGGTGAATTCCGCCATCGACAAATGTTGTTCCTAGGCGTGACCCTAATCGTTGCACGGTGTCGGCTAATTGATCATGGGAAGTTACATAAGAGACATGGTCTAAGCGCATGGAGATATTTTGCACCATAGGAAGGGGTGGTCTTTACCAACTTTTGGTCTGGTTAAAGAGAGCAGGTGAGGTTTTTATTCGGGGTTTTGTCCTGAAGCAAGTAGGCATCGACAGCTTCGTCAACACAGGCGCTCCCGCGACCTTGACCAGTGTGCCCGTCGGCATCAAGGGAAATGAGTTTGGAGTTTTTAAAGATTTGGTGAAGACCTACGGACCATTCGTAAGGAGTTGCTGGGTCGCGGGTAGTGCCGATGACGATCACTGGGGCGGTTTTGATGAATGTAATTTTGTTAGTTGATCGCGTTAGCTTGTCTTTATTTGGCGGCGTTAAGTATTTGCAAGAGATATTTGTGTATGCAAGGTAGGGGCCAAAGACAGGTGCGGCGTCAGTGAAGCGCTTAGCATCGGCCTTTGTCTTTTCAATGCTGCGGGTGTCGGGCCAATCAAGGCAGTCGATGATGGCACCTGAATCTAGTTCGTTAGACATGTATGAACCATCCGAAGAACGGCCGGTGTACTGGTCGGCAAGATCTAGGAAGGTATCACCGTAACCTTGTTGGCCTTCGCGGAATGCGTTTCGGAGTTTTGGCCAACCATCGACATCGTCATAAAGAGCTGATGCGGTGCCGAGAACGATTAGAGATTCGGTTGCGGTAC
>JACCDK010337266.1_pt1 | contig 20476 bp, 18 predicted proteins | sample 7445871 | NCBI WGS metagenome assembly JACCDK01 (sample SAMN15323436, study PRJNA562643) | freshwater metagenome | isolation source: river surface water | place: USA:Blue River Watershed | collected 2017-08-15
AACAGCTTCCCTTTTTTGTCACAAAAATACGGCGCGGTAGCAAAGCGGTTATGCACCGGATTGCAAATCCGTGTAGGTCGGTTCGACTCCGGCCCGCGCCTCCAAATTTCTCTTTTGAAATTAACAAAATAGCCCCGCAAGGGGCTTTTTTGTCGTTCAAAATTTAATTGGCTACTTAATGATTAAAAAATAATTCTGAATTTAATAATTTGTAAAAATTATGGTTTATCCCTTTTATAAGATGACTTAAATTGCGTTACGCTTCAGGTTACTCGAAACTCATTTGGCTTATTTTTATGGTCTCTAGAACTATCCCCTCATCGACGTCTATTCTCGGTGCTTGTTTTGTCATGTTGACTGCGCTTTCTGCAGCTATTCCAGCTCAGGCTGGCCGTCCCCTGACTGTTGACGATGCCAATGTTAACGACACCGGTGACGGTCACGTTGAGATGTGGTGGACGCGTTCACCTGGTGGCACCCGTTCTTGGACAGTGGCACCTGCTTATGCACCGGTCGACAACATTGAGTTAGGTGCTGGCGTATCCCGCGAAATGCGCACTGGCATACAAACACAAAACATCCAAGCCAAATTCAGAATTACGCCCACACAAGAGAATGGTTGCAACTTTGGCGCTGTGGCGGGCTATGCACGCGTTGAAGGTGACGCATCCAAACCTTATGTCAATGCCTTGTTTTCTTGCAACAGCGCCACATTGGGCAGTCTGCATACCAACGTAGGCGCACTGGATGCTTCTAGTTCACAAAGGGTTCGCACTTGGGGTGTGGCATGGGAAAGAGCCTACGGCGAAGTAACAGTCCACATTGAGAAATTTGGCATGGAAAATGAAAAGCCCACAGTGGCCACGGGTCTGCGTTTCAATGTAATGGAAGATTTGCAGTTGGACACAAGCGTTGGACGTACCAACAAACAAAATGTTGTCACTGTCGGTTTGAAATGGATGTTCTAAAGTGTTGACCAATCTCAAAATCGGATCACGCCTTACCGTAGGCTTTGCAGTCGTTATTTGTGTCTTCATGGCCGCCATGTCGGTTGTTTTGTACTTTCAAAAAGAGACCTTGCAGGCGGCACAGCAAATTCAACGAGAGAGTTTGCCTTTTGCGTTGACGGCGGATGAAATGGTTTTGGATGTCACGCAGGTTCAGCAATTCCTGCAAGATGCAGCGGCTACACACAATCGCGACAGCTTTGGTGAGGCCGACAAATATGCGCAAGATTTTAAGAAACAGCTTGCAAAGTTCCGCGTCATGTTTGAAAGTGAGCAAGATGCTGAGGCTTTGAAAAAGCTGGCAGAGATCGATAAAAACTTCGACGCCTTTTACGAACTCGGTAAACAGATGACCGAGATCTACATTACCAAGGGCATTGAGGCCGGCAATGTGTTGATGGAAGACTTTGACGAGCGCAGCACAGCGTTGGGTGAGGTGCTTGGTGAATTGCGTCAAGTGCAAGTTGAAGAGGCTAATGCAATGGCAGATACCATTGTGAAAGGCAGTACCCATTCTCGCAATGCCTTGTTGTTGGGCGGTGTCATTGGTTTGCTGCTCGGCGGCCTTATCAGTTATTGGGTGACAAGTACCATTGTCAAGCCCGTCAGTCAGTTGCAAAATGCCATTGAAGACATTGAGGCCAAAGGTGACTTCAGCCAGCGTGTTCGCATCAAATCGGGAGACGAAATTGGCGCAATGGCCAAGTCTTTCAATGCATTGTTAGATGCTCAGCAAAAAGCCATTGCAGAAGTCAGCTCTGTTGTTGGGCAAATGGCTGAAGGTGAGTTTTCTGCGCGTGTTCATGCAGATCTCAAAGGCGATTTGTTGCGCATGAAAAATGCCGTCAACGAAAGTGCCGATGGTATTCAAACGACCATGCGCGATTTGAACAATGTCATGATGGCCCTGTACAACGGGCAATTTGATGTGCAATCCAATGCAAATGGCAAAGGTGAATTCAAACAAGCCCTAGACCAAGCCAGTTTGGCCATGAGTGCTTTGCAAAGCATGCTGGGTGAAATTGGCCAAGTCATGAAAGGTGTCTCGCAAAGCAATCTAAGCGTGCGGGTTGAAGGCAATGGCCGTGGCGAACTTGCCACCCTCAAAGAAAACCTCAACACATCTTTGTATGCACTGGCTGGCACCATGAAAGCCATTCACCTGAACACGCGTCAGGTGGCCTCAGCCGCCAGCGAATTCACAACAGCCATCGGCCAAATTGCAGATGGCGCGCAAAACCAAAAGCACGCCATGCGCCAAGTATTGGCTGCATTGACACAAACCACTTCAGCGGTCATGGACGTAGCTCGCAACACAGCAGAGGCTAGCATCAAGTCTCGTGCTGCCATTGAGTTGGTGAAGAGTGGTCAAAGCAAAATGGACATCATGATCGAAGTGGTGAATAACATTGCGGCCAACTCAGGAAAGATCAACAAAATTACCGAAGTGATTGAAGGCATTGCCAACAAAACCAATTTGTTGTCACTGAATGCTGCCATTGAAGCGGCACGCGCCGGCGAACATGGCAAAGGTTTTTCTGTGGTGGCCGAAGAGGTTGGAAAATTGGCCAGTAGCAGTGCTGAAAGCACGCAACAAATTACCTTGTTGGTGCAAGAAGCTGCAGCAGAAGCTGCGCGAGCAGTTGCCACCGTTCAGCAAGTTGCAGACGACATGCGCAACATTGAAGCCAGTGCCAATGCCACGGATGGCATGCTTGAGCGAATTTCTGCGGCCATGGAGCAACAAAGCGCCGCGGTTGAAGAGATCAACGCAAACGTTGGAAGTTTGGACCGCATCGCTGACAACAATGCATCTGCATCTGATGAAATTAGTGCCACAGTGATTGAACTCTCGCGCGTTGCGGATGCAACTCGCATCGAGGTCGAGAAGTTCAAGATTTAATTTCTACAGAGTGTCAGTTCTCAGGTAACAGGCGCCAGGCACGAAGGCACCTGCGCGCACCGTAGTTATCTCGTCAAGTTTGGAATCGCTGAACTTCACGCTGAGTTGCATCTGCAATCTTAGAGAGTTCAACAACAGTCGCGGCAATCTCTTCCGAAGCGGCTGAATTGCTGTGGGCAATTTGGTCCAAATTGTTGAGGTTCGCATTGATTTGCTCAACGGCAGTGCTCTGCTGTTCGAGTGCCAAAGTTATGCGTTGCAGCATCTCATCGGTGGCTTGAGTTTCGCGTTCAATACCCAACATGTCTTGGCTCACTTCGCCCACGGCGGTCACAGCGATGCGCGCTTCTTCAACAGCCTGCTGAACCAACAGCGCAATTTCTTGAGAGCTCTCTGCGCTGTTCAATGCCAGCTTACCTACTTCATCGGCAACCACCGCAAAGCCTTTACCATGCTCGCCGGCGCGAGCCGCTTCAATGGCGGCGTTCAGAGACAACAAATTGGTTTTGTTGGCAATTTTTTCAATGACATCGGTGATCTTGTTGATCTTTTCTGAATTGCTGGCAATGTTGTTGACCACTTTCACCATCTCATCCATTTTTTCCATGCTGGCGCGAACCAGAACGAAGGACTGACGGGATTTTTGACTTGCCAATTCGGTATTTTGTGAAACTTCTGCCACGGATGTCACAGTTTGTCTGACTGCGTTGGACACTTGACTGATGGCATCGGTTTGTGAACGTGCACCATCCGAAATTTGACCAATGGCGTTGGAGGCTTCGCCGGAGGCTGCGGCTACTTGACGTGCATTGCCGTGAATGGTGGTCATGGCGCTGCGCAGTGCATCCAGCGATTGATTGATGTTTTGCTTGAGTTGATCGAGCTCACCCAGCGCTTGCGCTATCACGCGTCTTTGAAGGTTACCCTGCGCCACACCTTGCATGACATGGGTAATGTCTTGAAACACAGTTTGCTGTGCTGCCATGCTTTGGTTGATGTTTTGTTTCAAGATGTCCAACTCACCTTTGGCCTCAGCCGTGACTCTTAAAGCAAAATCGCCATTGGCCACACCTTGCATGACATGGGTAATGTCTTGAAACACCAATTGTTGAACTTGAATACTTTGGTTAATGTTCTCTTTCAAGGCACCCAGGTCACCCTTGGCTGCCACAGTGACGCGCCTGTCCAGGTGGCCCTGTGCAACAGCCGTCATCACACTCACGATGTCTTGAAGCGTGGACTGCAAAGATTTCTGCATTTGAGAAACTTTGAACAGGAGGGGAGAGTCGGTTGCGCTGACGGGTTTGCCGCGCGCTGAAAAATCGCCCTCACTGATTTGGCCAGAAAGCTCGGCCACCAAAGCAGACTCTACAGCCTCTCGGCGCAAGCTAACTGCCATGAAAATCAAAACAGCTGCTTCAAAAACAACATAGGCGGCATGCAGAATGATGGTGCCAATGTGAACTTGACCCTCGATCACGGTGATACCGGCCAACTGTTGCGCTTGCAAATAGCCAAACAAAAGATGGTGCACTGCAATCAGACCAGCAGCCGCCACAATGGCGCGCCAATCTCGGTAGTAGAGCAAGAAAGCTAGCAGGGTAAAAATGCCAAAGTGGCTTTCAATCATGCCTTGGCTTTGTTGGATATTGAGCGCAGAAAAAACCATCAAGGCACATGCAATGGCAATTCGTGAGGCCAATGAACCGGGTGCGCTTTTGTAAATAGCCCAAGGCACCAGCAGTGCAGGCAGCCCAACAGCAGCGGTTAAATTCCAAGTGTTTGTGAAAAAGGCGCACACAAAGCAAACTAGAAGCAAAAAGACCATCATGCTCAACATGACCCGGTCGGCCGCAGCACGCTGGGGTTGCAATATTTGTTCTTCGTGCACGGATGCAGAAAATTGATTGTTCAAACTCATCTTATGTAGACCTGCAAAAACTGCCCATGAACACAGGATCATTCAGGAAATACCATCCCATGGCTGCGAGGCTGTAAACCAGCCAGCCAAACAAAAGCAACCAAGTCCATCGGGGGATTGGTTTGACAAGTGGGGAGGGATTGCGCAATTTGAGCCTGTAGAAAGAAGATTGCATTCTAGTGGCTTACTAAAATCCTTCTTCATGTGCATGGAATATACATTCAACGATTAGAATTGCACCAAAAATCGTGAACAGGTGCGCCTCTAAAGGCCCACTTCATTACCAAAGGTTTATGAATGTCAAGCAACGGTCCACTTTTTGCAGTCGATAACGAAAAACTGAGCAAGTTAGGTATCAATTTCTTGAACTCCCAAGAGGGAATGCAGGCCATCCAATCTGGCCAGTTCAAAGGCGAGGAACGACTTTATGTTTCTATGCTGAGTACGCCTTTGCTCAATGCCACCATGTTTTTGCCGCACAAGGTACTCATCCGCGCGGGTGAGCAATTTGAAGAAGGATTTTTCATTGTGAGTGGTGAAGTTCAAATTACACACAAAAACAAAACCTATACCGTGGGCCCAGGTGCCGTGCTGGGATTGTCTGAAGGCATGGTCGGACTGCCATCTCGCTATACAGCAGTAGCCGCCACCTCAATTCAGCTCAAAATCATCGATTTCCACAAAGTGGATTCCATCATCAACGTACTGCCTTCAGAGGTGAGGGCCATTTTGGCCACCATCATCAAGCGCATCCTGACCCCATAAGAGGTGTAAATTGAGCGATTTCAAAACGGAAACATTTGAAGCGGGCCAGTTCATTTGCAAAGTGGGTGATCAAGCGACTCACCTGTATTTTTTGCAGCAAGGCAGTGTTGAATTGGTCAGTGCATCGGGTGACGCTTTTGCTGTCATTACCGAAGGTCAGTCTTTTGGTGAAGCGGCCATTTTGAAAGGCGGCATCAGGGCTGCCTCCATCCGTGCCAAAACAGATGCGGTATGCAAAGGGATTGGAAACGATCAAGCGCGTGAATTGCTAATCAGCTACTCGCCTTTGCTGGTCGTCATCATGGAAGGTCTGTTGCTTCAGCAGGCCATGGCCAACGCCATCAAATTCAGCAAATAAAAAAGCTGACATTGCAATGTCAATAATTTCATTGAACCTATTTCCGTCGTAAGGAGTGATTGATGCAGACAACTCCTTTGGCTGGATTTTTGGTTCGTGATGAAAAGACTTGGCAGCAGTGTCTAGACAACTCATATGCGGCTTTGCGTGCATCATGGCACGGTCAATGGATAGGCTTACCCTTGGTTTTACAGGAATGCGTACGCTACCTCAACATCAACGAGCGCAATGTCTCTGCGGCTGCCTCTCAGATGCTCCAAGCAGCCGAGCGAGTGGCGCAGGAGATTGAAGCCTCATTTGCCAATGATATTTTTCAAACAGAACCGCTTTATCACAACCGATTGCATTTCGCCGATGCCATCACAACCGTCAGTGTTCAAATTGCAATTCAGTCACAGCTCAGTAAAAGTTTCGATGCTGAATGGAGTGCTTGTGCATTGTTGGCATGCATTGCGCACGATTTTGGTCACAGTGGTCGCATCAATCAATTTGAATCTGAACTCGAAAAACACTCTGTCGATTTACTGCGTCCCATACTCGATGAGTGTGGGATAGAGGGGCAGTGGCGCGAGTGGACAGAGCGCTGCATCATTCAATCCGACTTTGCGCTGGTCCAACAAAACCATGCGGCTGTTCAGGGCGCCCCATTTGAATGGGATTTAAAGTGGCTCATTGTGTTTTTGAACGAATCCGATGTCATGGCCAGCGCTTCTACGATCTTTGGCACTGACATGGGCGAGGCCTTGGCCCGTGAATGGAAAAAAATAGATTTTGTGGCGCACAAAACAGTAGCGACACCGGCAGGTCGTATGGGTTTTCTAAAAATCATCACCTTTTCTTCGCCTGCCTCTAAAGAGTTGGGCATCCAAGCTGCCATCGAAAAAGAAATTCAAACCATACAGACAGCCTGAAACCGCCTTTGAAGCGCTGGTTTATTGACCTTTGTCAAGTTCGCGGATGAGCTTGAAGTTGAGAATTGAGTCGTTCAATTTTTGACTTTTACATCACGTCTATGCGCATCACCCCTCTTAACCAAGAAATCGTCATGCGAGAAGGCGATTTGATTGTCTCTAAAACTGACATCAAAGGACGAATTACCTACGGTAACCGCGCGTTCAATGAGTACTCGGGGTTTACCGAAAAAGAGTTGTTGGGGAGTCAGCACAACGTTGTGAGGCACCCCGACATGCCCCGCGCAGTCTTTAAACTGTTGTGGGACCGAATTCAAGCGGGGCAAGAAGTGTTTGCGTTCGTTAAAAACATTCGCAAAGATGGCGCCTATTATTGGGTGTTTGCCAATGTGACACCGTCTTACGATGTGAACAACAATTTGTTGGGGTACTTTTCAGTTCGTCGTAAACCCAACGGCAAAGCGATTCAACAAATTTTGCCACTTTATCGGCAAATGCTACAAATTGAGCAATCTGAGGGCGCCAATGAGGGACTCGCCAAAGCAAGCAACTATTTGTTGGATACGTTGTCTGGTCATCAGATTTCTTACGATGACTTTGTGCTCAATTTGCAGAATTCTTAATGCCACTTAGGCCAATTCAATGTCGGACAGTTGGCGTTCGATATTTTTTTGAATTCCCAATGCGCGACTTGAAGGACTGGAGAACAAAGCCATTCGTTTAAGGAAGAAAATTCTGCCCGAAGGGGGGAGCAGAGCCAAAGAACGGTCTGGTGCTATGTCAGCCCATTCTTCCGAGAGCTGTTGCGTTAAGCTCTTACCCGTTGTTGGCAAGGCACTGGCCAAAATGTCGCACTCTTGGATCAGAACCAATAAGCAACGCGAATCTGAAATATCAAAGGGAATGCCTTGAATCAGTTCATGTGATTCTGCAACGTAGGCAGGGTCCGTTTTCAAAATGATGCGATTGATCAAAGCCTGATCTCTTGTGCTCACACTGTGTTTTTTCATGTACGGCACAAGCGCTTTAACAGTCATGGCTTCAATCTCTGATCGAAATTGATTAATTTGACCGTTGTGCAAGAAATCATGGCTGACCATGATCATCAAAGCCAACCATTCTGCATGGCTCAGGTTTTCATGTGCTGCGCGGCCTGACAGTTTGCGTAAGGCGATCAACATGACAGTGAGGGCTACCACCGTATCGGCGAAGTGCAATCGGTTGTGGTATCTGGGTTCTACATTTTTTCGAGCGCGAAACGCACCATCCTTTTCAATGGCTTGAATGACAGAAAAGATACAGTCATGCAAAGCCTGATCCCGCTTATGCAATTTGGCGTTGGCATTGAAACCCAGTTGGTTCAACGCGCTACTTACAACAACTGCTAAGCCTGGCCATTCATGCGGCCATTTTTTCCTTAGATTTTGCAGTGATGTTTCTAAACTGGTCAGATCCATGGGCGCATTAAAGTCTGAATTTTTCTACTTCGCGGTGTGTGGAGTCAGCTATTTTAGAAAGCTCCATCACCGTTGCTGTGATCTGCTCAGAAGCAGCAGAATTGCTGCGAGCAATGTTGTCTACACTGTTCAAATTGGCGTTGATTTCTTCAACTGCGCTGCTTTGCTCTTCAAGTGCTGACGCAATCCGTTGCAACATGTCATCTGTTTCTTGGGAGCCACTTTCGATCCGTGCCATGTCAGCGCTGACTTCTCGAACAGCTGCAACAGCTAAGCGTGTATCCTCGACTGCTTTTTGCACCAACTGTGCAATTTCTTGTGAACTCTCGGCACTGTTGACAGCCAATTTACCGACCTCATCTGCCACAACAGCAAAGCCTTTGCCATGCTCACCTGCACGTGCAGCTTCAATGGCCGCATTCAGCGACAACAAGTTGGTCTTGTTGGCAATCTTTTCGATCACTTCGGTAATTTTGTTGATCTTTTCTGAGTTAGCAGCAATGCTGTTGACCACATCGACCATGTGGTTCATTTTGCGAATGCCATCCCGCACCAAGTGAACAGATTCTTTTGACTTTTGGCTAGCAACTTCTGTGTTTCTAGAAACGTCAGCTACAGAGGTGGCAGTTTGCCTAACCGCAGCGGCGACTTGGCTGATGGCATGCGTTTGATTCATTGCGCCGTCTGAAATTTGGCCAATGGCTTGGCTGGACTCTGCCGAAGCAGTGGCCACTTGACGCGCATTTTGATTGATCAAGCGCATCGATGTACTCAACGAATCTAAGGACAAGTTGATGTTTGTTTTCAGAGTGAGTAAATCACCATGCCCTTGCGCATGCACCCGGGTGCCTAAGTTGCCCTGTGAAACACCTTGCATGACTGTTCCAACATCACTCATCATGCTGTTGAGTGCCTTCATGGCGTCTGAAGCTTGCGACAAGGCGCGCTGAAATTCTCCAGAAACATTCAGATTGACTTGTTTGGCAAATTCACCTTTTTGCAAAGCCTGCATCAATTCGTTCAGGCCGTTCATGGTGAGCATGATGCTTTCAGCGGAGTCGTTCACCGCCTGCTTCATGACAGCCATATCGCCTTTTAAGGGTGCCTCGACACGTCGGCTGAAGTCACCCGCTGAAACTGCCCCCACAACGGCATTAACTTCTAAGACGGCGTTTTGCAACGATTGCAGAAGGCCGTTCAGTGAAGCAGATGCTTTACCCACTTCATCGTTACTTTCTATCTTGATGCGTTTGGAAAAGTCGGCTGAGTTTTCGATTGCTGTAATTTGCGCTTGCATTGCACGCAAGGGTGTTGCAATTTTTTGTCCTGCAAAGTAAGCGAGGACCAAGCCTGCACCAATGGCAAGCAAAAGTGCAATCATTTGCACCTGTTGAAAGAGCTCAATCCGTTTGTTCAGATCAGATTGAGAATTGGTTGCCGCAATTCGACTAGCAGACTCTACTTTGTTCAATTGATCTGTCAAAACATCAAACGCCTTGTCGGCATCTTGCATCATCATGGCACCTAAGTTGGTGTCCGATGTGGCTGAATCGTATGCATCCCGAACAGCGGCTTCGTAAGCTTTGATAGGTTTCAGGAGTTCACGAATACTGGCGTCTTCAGAACCTTCAATTTCTTGGACCAACTCTAGCATGGAAGACAGTTGTTCGCCCATCATGACTTCTGCAGTTTTTGCGGCCTTCTCGCTTCGAAGATTGAGCAAAGACAAACTTCTGTAGGCTGCGGCGTGTGTGGCATCTACGGTTGCCTCGGCTTCCATGGCCATTCGCTCTGTGGCTATGGCATTGTCTAGCATGTCATTGACATTGGACTGAAGGGACCGCATGTTGGCGAAGCTAAAAATACCAAATACCAACAACAATACCGAGACCAATAGCGGAGCGACCATGAGCTTATTTGCAATGCCCATGTTTTTATAATTTGCGGTCATACCGTATCCTGAAAAATTGACCAAGGCAAAATTGCGGCTTGGCCTGGCGCCAATTTATGGTTTGTAGATGCCGCCACAGACGATCAAGTTGCCCACCTTTTCGCAGTAGGCTTGCTTAGGTTGAACAGTTTTTGTCAATGGATCAGTAAATTTGTAGTCTTGCCAAAATTTTGCTTTAGTGCTTGCCAATTCAACACGCTCTTTGACAAACTCTTTGCCATCAGGGTCTTTCAAAGAAATCAAGTCCTTGCCCACTTGCTTTGCATTTTGACCGTGTGCCAAGCATTTGCCAGTGTTGTCATAAACGACCAAATACAAATCGCGGTCAACAAATGTTTTGCTTGGGGCTGTGATGTCTGCGTAGGCTGCATCGCCTTTGGACTTAACTGCAGCGACGCCTTTGGCAACCATGGCTTCGGCTTCAGCCTTGGTTGCGCGTTCACCTGCAGCATGACTCAGAGTCGGAGCTAAAACAGCGGCAGCCAACAACAGGCTTGAAAAGAATTTAGTAGAAGAAATCATGGTTGATCCGTAAAAGGGGAAAAGTGTAAATTAAGTTAAGTTGAAAACTTTTCAACTTCACGACGGGTGCCGTCGGCAATTTTTGAGAGCTCTATCACGCTGGCCGTAATCTCTTCTGCTGCAGAAGCGTTGCTGCTGGCGATACGGTCCAGATTGAACACATTGGCGTTGATCTCTTCAGCAGCACTGCTTTGCTCTTCCAAAGCAGCAGAAATGCGCTGCAACATTTGATCGGTTTCGCGCGAGGCCATTTCGATGCGAGCCATGTCTTCGCTAACTTCTTTCACAGTGGCCACGGCTTTTGCTGTTTCAGTAACGGCTTGCTGTACCAATTGCGCAATTTCTTGAGAGCTCTCGGCGCTGTTGGCGGCAAGCTTGCCCACTTCTTCAGCAACAACCGAGAAGCCTTTGCCGTGCTCACCAGCACGCGCAGCTTCAATGGCTGCATTGAGTGATAGCAGATTGGTTTTGTTTGCAATTTTCTCAATCACTTCTGTGATCTTGTTGATCTTGTCTGAGTTCACGGCAATGCTGTTGACCACATCGACCATGTCCGTCATTTTCTGCATGCCAATGCGCATGATGGCAATTGATTCTTGTGATTTCTGGCTTGCAACGCTTGTGTTGCGAGACACATCACCCACAGAGGTTGCCGTTTGGCGAACCGCAGCAGCCACGTGAGAAATGGCGTGTGTGTGATTTTGGGCACCATCCGAAATCTGGGCAATCGCGTTGCTGGTTTCATTGGCTGCTGTGGCCACTTGGCGCGTGTTGCTGTGGATGGCGCGCAGGGCTTGACTCATGGCGTCCAAAGATGCGTTGATGTTGTCTTTGAGGGTGACCAAATCGCCACGGCCTTGTGCCGTCACGCGTTGCGTCAAGTCGCCGCGGGCAACGCGGCTCATGACATTGCCTACGCCGCCAATCATTTCGTCCAAGGATTCCATGGCCAATGTGGCCTGGTCGATGGCCTGTTTGAAATCACCTTGAACGTGCGCTGTTGACCGAACAGAGAAATCGCCCTGAGACAGGCCATCCATGACTTTGCGCAAGTCTTGAATTGTCAATTTGATGCTGTCAACGCAGGCGTTCACGGCATTCTTCATGGTTCCAAGATCGCCTTCCAAGTTGGATTCAACACGCTTGCTGAAATTGCCTTGCGCCATGGCTGAAACGGCATTGTTCACTTCTTTGATGGCGTTTTGTTGAGCCTCCAACAGCGAATTAAATGCTTGTGCCGTTTGGCCCACTTCGTCGTTGCTTTCAACTTTGACGCGTTTTGAAAAGTCTGAAGTTTTGGCCACTTCACGCACCATTTTGCGAACTTTCTCTAAAGGCTCGCTAACAGATCGAACAATCCAGTAAGCGAAAACCACGCCCAAGGTCAAACCCACCAAAATCAATGCGATGCTGAAGGTTCGATTGTCTCTGTAGTTTTCGCTGGAAGCTTCGTATTCATCCTTGGCCACTTTGAGTTGAACCTCAATCAGGTCGGAAAATTTGCCACTGATGGGGTCGATGGCAGGGTAGAGTGGGCCGGCGGTAAATTCAGCGATGGCTTGTTTGTCTTCTTGCTTCAAGATGGTGCGCAGTTTCTCCAGCTCAACTTTGGTGGTTTTGAACATGGGTTCAATCTCTGCCACCAAGGCTTCCTCTTCGGGCACCAAAATAGTATTTTTGTAAGCTTGCCATTTCTCGGCAATCACTTTTTCAGCGTCGTCCAGGTTTTTACGACCTTCTTCCCAAGAAATATTGCCATTCCTGACCTTATGTGAGGTGTCGACGATGTTGACAGCGTACATGTCGGCGATGACTTTGAGGTCTCGCAAAGGAACCACGCGATCGTCGTAGACAGTTTGCAGGCTGGACACAACTTGTGCCATGTTGCGCAGGCCATTGATACCAATCGCAATGGACAGGAGTCCCAGCATTGCGACCAAAATCATCAATCGTTTGGCAACGTTTAAATTTTTCAACACGTCTGATCCTTTAAGCAATTCTTAAATATGGCGGTATTGTGTATCAATTTGTTAGTTTTTTTGAATTGAGTTTTTGGGTGTTACTACCAATTTTTTATCCGTACCTTTTTGTAACTGCCTTGTAACTCAATGAGTGGCTTATGGCTAACCCGATAAACTTCCTTTGAATCAAATCAACTTGTTATCGATTTAAGAACAATGTCCAATTCGATACTCCAATTCGATCAAATCCAACAATATCTTGTGATCTAATCTGCAAAATACCGAAAATTTGCATTAATTTTTTGAATTCAAAAATATATAAGGGTGGCTCATGGCGACAATTCTCTTGGTGGACGACGAAGACTTGCTGCGCGAAGGCGTTCGTGAAATATTGGAAATGAATGGTTTTACTGTCATCGAAGCGCCAGACGGCCAAGAAGCTTTGCGTCAATTCGCCTTGGCAGACAAGGTGGACTTGGTTATCTCTGACATTGTGATGCCCAACATGGATGGCGTTGATTTCGTGACGAAATTGCGCGAAACATTTCCCGATGTGCCAATTTTGACCATCTCTGGCGGTAGCCGGGTGGTCAGTGCCCGTTTTGGCTTGGACTCAGCTTTGTTGTCAGGGGCCAACGCCAGTCTTACAAAGCCCTTCACGGCCAAACAATTGATTGAAAAAGTCAAATCTTTGCTTCCTGCCTAATATTTAGCGAACCCCTACTTAGATGTCTTCGTTGAATTTAAATTTTGCTTCCGAGTCAGAAAATCCTGAGTTAGCCATTGAAGCTGCAGCAACAGGCCGTAAAGGCCTAGAGAGCGCCAATGTTTTGCTAGTGGACGACAGTGTCATGCTTCGCATGGGACTGCGTCGTTCCTTGGAGGCCGTGGGCTTGCGTAACATTCGCGAAGCCAACAACGGCAAAGAGGCCATTGAAATTTTGATGCGTGAACCTTTCGACCTCATGCTGCTCGACATGGAAATGCCTGTGATGAGTGGCATGGAAGTTTTGGAAGTCATTCGCGAAACACCCTACCAAGCCTGGCCACCTGTCATTGTGATTTCTGGCGGTGCAGGTAGCTCGGGTATTGATGATGCAGTTCGCTGTATTGAATTGGGTGCGGAAGACTATTTGCCTAAACCCTTTAATCCAGTTTTGCTGAAAGCGCGCGTTACAACTTGTATCGATAAAAAACACCTGCGTGATCAAAACGCGTTGCGCATGCGTCAACTCAAACGACAGCATGAGCAACTGAGCCAAGAGCAAGAAAAAACTGAGCAATTGCTACTGAACATTTTGCCCAAGAAAATTGCAGGACGCCTCAAATCAGGTGAAGCTCGAATTGCCGATGCTTGTCCTTCAGTGAGCGTCTTGTTTGCCGACATGGTGGGATTTACGAAGATGACCCGCACCATCACGGCCACTGCATTGGTTGAAATGTTGGGTGATCTGTTCTCTCGGTTTGACTTGATTACCGAGCGGCACGGCCTCGAAAAAATCAAAACCATTGGCGATTGCTACATGCTTGCCGGTGGCGTTCCAGAGGCCCGTGATGACCATGCCGAGGCTACCGTCATGGCCGCGATGGACATGTGCGAAGCCCTGAAAGAACTGTACGAACGCACCAACGGTGCGCTGAACATGCGCATCGGCATTCACAGTGGCCCTGTGGTGGCAGGCGTGATTGGTGTTCGCAAATTTACTTATGACCTTTGGGGCGACACCGTCAATGTGGCCAGCCGCATGGAGTCAACAGGCCAGCCTGGAAAAATTCATGTGTCCTCTGCGACGGCTGAGTTGTTGGCTGGTAAGTTTGAGCTAGAGGCTCGTGGCATGATTGAGGTTAAGAGCCTGGGCCAAGTTGAAACATTCTTTGTCGGCCCTAAGCTGACAAGTGCGGGTTGAATCAATGACATTGACCGCCGCAAAATTAACGCAACCCGCCTACCAGCGGTTTCCGAGGAGCAAGCAAGTATGGGCCTAAGAGACATTGTCCCAACGGACAAAGAAATCGTGATGCGTGAGGAAGACTTCATTGTTTCCAAGACTGACTTAAAGGGTCGCATCACATATGGCAATCAAACATTCATCCAGTTTTCTGGTTTTGAAGAGCGCGAGATTTTGGGTATTCAGCACAACGTCATTCGCCACCCTGATATGCCTCGCGCTGTTTTTAAACTGCTTTGGAGCAGTATCCAAGATGGCAAAGAAATTTTTGCTTATGTCAAAAACATTTGCAAAGATGGAAGTTTCTATTGGGTGATTGCCAATATCACGCCTTCCATTGATGAGTCGGGTCAAGTTTTGGGTTACTACTCCGTACGCCGCAAACCCCATGCAAGAGCTATTCCTGTGATCGTTGATTTGTATCGCGCAATGCTTGAGGAAGAGCGCCGTGTAGGTGCCAAGGATGCCATCGATGCGTCAACACGTTTGATGCACCAGTATTTGAATGAAAAAGGTATGAGCTATGAACAGTTTGTTCTCTCTCTTCAGTCGGCTTGAGTTAAGCCCTGTCAAGGGTTTGTGGTTGCAAGCTTTGTTTGCAGCGGTAGCTGTTGCCGCATTGCTGCTGAACAGTGTGTCCAATCTAGCGATTGGCTTGGCAGTTTTGATTGTGTTGGTCTTGATTTTGTCTATTCGCGGGCAGCGCAATGAAGAGGTCCTGATTCGAAACATGAAATCTGTTTTGCGTGGCGCAGCCAATGGTGCTTTGGAGCCGCGCGTGACCAACATCAAAGGCAGCAGCGCTTTGGCAGAGTGTGCTTGGAGTTTGAACGAAGTTCTTGACCAAGTTGAGGCCGTTTTCAGAGAGTCATTAACGGTTGTGACGCGCATGAGCGCTGGTAACTTCTCTCGCCAACCACAGCCTGCTGGTCTGAAAGGTATTTATCCCCAAGTGCTGCACAAAATTGCAGACGCGCAAACCAATGTTTCTAGAACAGTTCAGTCACTGCGCGCCGCCATGACGGGCATGGCCAAAGGTGACTTCACACTGCAGTTGGATGCATCCAAAGACCAAGGCGAGTTCAAATTGATCATTGAAAACGCGCAAGTGGCCATCGGTTCGTTAAATGTTGTTTTAAGTGAAGTGGTGCAAGTGATGGACGCCATGGTCAGGGGCGACTTGACGCGCCGCGTCCATGCCAATGGTGAAGGCAGTTTGGGCAAACTCAAGGAAGACATCAACCGTTCTTTGGAAGCCTTGGCAAGTGCCATGCGCAACATTGGCGAGAACGCACAACAAGTGGCGGGAGCCGCCAGCGACACCAGTACGGCCATTGGTCAATTGGCAGACGGTGCGCAAAGTCAAACGCATTACATCAGCGAAGTTGTGACGGCCATACGCCAAACTTCCAGTGCAGTCAGCGACATTTCTAAGAGCACTGAATCGGCCAGCGCCCAAGCGCAAGAATCGGCCAACATTGTGAATGTTGGTCGCGCCAAGATGGAACAAATGGTTGAGGTGGTCAATGGCATTGCGCGCAACTCCGAAAAAATCAACAAAATCACCGATGTGATCGAAAAGATTGCGAACAAAACCAATTTGCTGTCCCTCAATGCGGCCATCGAGGCCGCGCGTGCAGGCGAGCACGGCAAAGGTTTTGCGGTGGTTGCGGATGAAGTGGGCAAACTTGCCGCTAGCAGTGCCGACAGCACCAAAGAAATTACACAACTGATTCAGCAAGCAGTTTCTGAGGCCAATCGTGCCGTTTTGGCTGTGCGTGAGGTCAGCAGTGATATGGAGCGCATTGTTCAAAGCTCTACTCAAACAGATGGCATGTTGCAAAGAATTTCTGCAGCAGTTGAAGAGCAAACCAAGACCATGCAAGAGATTAACAACAGTGTGTCAAATTTGGAAAAAATTGCCCACACCAATTCTTCTGCCTCTGAAGAGTTGGCAGCAAGCATGATCGAATTGTCAAAAGTAGCGGACTCAACGCGCCGTGAAATTGACAAATTTAAGATCTAACGGAATACGACATGGAACTGGTTCTATTTGAAGTTGGCAAGGGGCGTTTCGCCTTTTCAGCCATCGGTGTCAGCAAGGTCTTAGACGCTTTGCCTGTGACACCGTTGCCCTATTCGCCCGCCGATGTTGAGGGACTGGTGAATGTGGCAGGTGCTGTTTATCTTAAAGTCGACTTGGCCGCACGTTTGGGATTTGGCCATCGATCTGCAGACCCCAACGGGAATTTGTTGGTTGTCACTGCACGTGAAGACACAGTTGTGGTTCAAGTTGACCGCGTTTTCAACAAAATCAGTGTTGAGCCTGAAGACATCAATCTCTACGAAGACACCGATGCCAAAGGTTTGGTGCGCGGTGAGTTCTTGTTGCCTGACGGCATGGTTTTGTTGCTCAATGAGTCGATGTTGGGTTTGCAAAACATGGAGCCCGAAGGAGTGCCCGAAGGGGGCAGTGGTCTGTTGGGACAAGTAGACCTTAGCGCTGCGGCAAAAGCGGCTGAAATCTCCAAAAACGATTTGCCCACTGTGACGGTTCAAGACGGCAATGAGACGTATGCCTTCCACATGGACGACGTTTTAGAAATTGTCGAAATTCGTGAATTGACTGCCTTGCCGGGTGCCGGTCCGGAGGTGCATGGTCTGATGCAATTGCGAGGGACCGCATTGTTGGTGCTGTCACTGACCGAGTTGTTAAATTGCAAGCAGAAAACCAGCCCTCGATTTGTCTTGGTGGTTGCCGTCGAGGGTGCCAAGGTTGGTATCGCAGTGGCCGACATTGTGGGCATTGAACGCTACGAAAAAGACAACTTACAAGCCATCTCAGGCGGTGACTCACAACTAGAAGGCTATTTGCCAGGCATGGGTGTGTCTGAAAGCCGGATGACGGGTTTGGTCTCAATTGGTGGATTGATTTCACCCGAGAGCATGGCCATTTTCCGCCGTTATTTGAGTCAACACGGAGTCGATATGGCTGGTGTCACAGAGCAAGAGTTGAGGTCGGTTCGCCGTTTGTTGTCATTCCGTTTGGGAGGGGAGCGCTGTGCGTTGCCGCTCTCATTGGTCGATCGTGTCGAAGAATATGGCTCTGCCGTCAGCTTGCCAGAAGGCGATGACACGTTGGCGGGTGTGGTTCAAATCAAAGGCGAGGTCGCACCTGTTTTGGACATGCGTGACATGCTGGGTGTGAAGGCTGGCGATACCTCGGCTTATGTGGTGGTCCGAATTCAAGGTGCACCTTGGGCCTTGGTTGTTGACAAAGTTGACCGCGTGATTGAAATTGCGGAAAGGGACATTACGCCCGTTCGCACCAGTCAAAATGATTATTTGACCGAAGTCGGTCGTCTAGATGGCGAGTTGGTTTCCTTGCTGTCCCTTGAGCCTCTGGCCAGGGCCGCTTAAAACTGAAGGAAATAATGTGTCCAAAGACAAAATGAATGAACTGTTGGCGCAGATGAACACTGCCGTGAAGAACGCGCGTGGAAATACATCGGCGATGAACACAACAGGAAGTATCTCTAATTCGGTGCACCGTTCGGAGCCTGTTGCCAGCCCCAAAGAGCGCTCTGAAAGTGCCATGCAACTAGAGTTGGTGAACCAACTCATGTTGGGCGTTGAGACGCGTTTTGGCATTAAACCCGGCACTTTGGTTGAACGAAAGTTGGTTCGCATTTTGAAAGAAATGCCCATCAACATTTTGCGTGACTGGGTTAACTCCATGGGGACTTGCTCATCGGATCACCCAGAATGGCAATCATTGGTCGAAAACTTAACGGTTCACGAAACCTACTTTTGCCGTGACCCCGATTTGATGGAGATGGTGGGCAAAGACATCTTGCCTAACCTCATTGCATCGCGAGAAAAAAATCGCCAGTTGCAGGTATGGTCGGGCGCCAGTTCAACCGGCGAGGAAGTTTATGATCTGGCCTACATGTGTTTGCGCGGCCTCGAAAAAGCAGGCAAAGCCAGGCAACAACTCGATGGCCAAGTTGTTTTAGAGCAAGGTTGGTCTTTGTTCGTCATGGGCAGCGATGTGTCCAACCAAGCGCTTCGTACAGCGCGCGAGGGTGTTTATGGTGAGTTGGGCATGGGCTCGTTCCGCAATTTGCCTGCCCACTGGCGTGCCATGTTTGACGATGTCGAAATGGCGCCTTCCAATGCCATGCCAGGTGTTCGCTATCACAAGGTGCGTTCGTGGGTGAAGAATTGTGTGCGCTTTGAGCGCTTCAATTTGATGAACAGCCGTCCACCTGTGATGGGCATGGATTTGGTATTTTGCCGAAATGTGTTGATTTACTTTGACGACACTGTGAAGAAGGCAGTTCAAACCATGTTGGCCCGCTCCATTGCGCAAGGTGGCGTGTTGGTCATGGGCGCGTCGGTGCAAATGTTGGTCCCAGAATATTTTGAACAGCGCTTGGGCAACGGTGGTCCTTGGTACATCCGAAACGGGGTACCCGTATGATCAAATTGTTGATCTCGGACGACTCTGCCTTCATGCGAATTGCCATTCGCAAGATGGTGGAGGGGCACGCCGACATCCAAGTGGTGGGCGAAGCTCGTACGGGACAAATGTGCGTCGAAATGGCTGAAACCCTTCGGCCCGATGTCATTACCATGGACGTCGAAATGCCCGTCATGGATGGCCTTGAAGCTACCCGTCAAATCATGGCGCGTACGCCAACGCCCATCATCATGCTGAGCAGTTTGACAGAACGCAATTCAGTGACCACCATCAAAGCCTTGGAGCTAGGTGCCGTTGACTTCATCGCTAAAAAATCTTCATTTGTTCAACTCGACATTGTGAAAATTGGCGATGAGCTGGTCGACAAACTTCGCTACTGGGCTAAAAAACGCGCACGTTTTTCCCCAGGTGGTATCCAGCCCGAGAGAAGCAGAATTGATACCAGCAAGCCAGTTCATCAACGCAAAACAGAAAACCAAGGTATCCCTGGTTTGATCGTGCTGGGTATTTCTACAGGTGGGCCGGCCACGCTGCCTCAAACCCTCAAGGCGATGGGTAAATTGAAGTGCCCCTTGGTGGTTGCTCAGCACATGCCGCCCATGTTTACCAGTGGCTTTGCGCGGCACCTCAGTACTGAAACCGGCTTGAATGTGGTTGAAAGCACCGATGGGATGGAGGCCAAACCAGGCATGGTCATCATCATCAAAGGGGGCTCCGATGCAGTCATACGTGAGCCATTTCCGGGACGCATCATGTTGTACGAGCGAACCAGTACCGAAGCCAATATCCATCCGAATGCCGATGTCTTGTTTCGTTCTGCAGCAACTGTTTCTTGTCCCGTTGTGGCGGTGGTCATGACCGGCATGGGACGTGATGGCATGGTGGGTGCGCAAGAGTTGGTCGCGCGTAAATCATGCCCTGTGTTGGTTCAGTCCCCCGATAGTTGCATCGTCGACGGCATGCCGTCTTCTGTGATTGAAGCCGGCTTGGCCACGGCAGTTTTGGACCCCGCTGCGCTTGGTGCAAGGTTGGGCCGTATGGCTGGTGTGGGTGCGTTGGCAAACGCATCCCTTAATTAATTTGTTTGAGGTGAAATTACATGTCTAAGAAAAATATCCTGATCGTTGACGATTCTTTTGTGATGCGTGCTTTGTTGCGCGGCATTATCAGTGCAGACCCAGATTTGGCTGTAGTGGGTGAAGCCACCAATGGCTTGGAGGCTTTGCAAACCATCAAAGAACTCAATCCTGACTTGGTTTTGCTTGATATTGAAATGCCACACATGGAC
>JACCDK010236502.1_pt1 | contig 20464 bp, 13 predicted proteins | sample 7445871 | NCBI WGS metagenome assembly JACCDK01 (sample SAMN15323436, study PRJNA562643) | freshwater metagenome | isolation source: river surface water | place: USA:Blue River Watershed | collected 2017-08-15
CATTGCTGCCATCACAATCATTGTCCAAACCATCGCAGATCTCTGCTGCACCTGGGTAAATGATATTGTTGTTGTTGTTGCAATCATTGGAAACTGTTGAGTAACCAGCGCCAGGATTTAAACACAAATTCAAGGCTGTTCCAAAACCATAGCCATCATTGTCTGTATCTACATAATAATTGATGAAAACCAAACCATTGTCAATACCTGCGCTACAATCATTGTCAAATCCATCACAAATCTCAATCGCATCTGGGTTCACATCATCTACAAAATCATTACAGTCATTAGCTGAAAGAGAGAAACCGGCACCCGGATCGGCACAAAGCGTTGCTGCCACTCCAGCGCCAAATCCATCCAAATCAGCATCAACATAATAATTTAAAAATACCAAACCATTGTCTATAGATCCATCGCAGTTGTTGTCCAATCCATCACACAATTCAGCCGCAAACAAATACACCGTGTTGTTGGCATCGTCGCAATCTGTTCCATTGCTCACATAACCAATGCCAGGTGATTGACATGCATTTTGCGAAACACCAGCTCCTTGGCCATCTCCATCAAAGTCAAAATAATAATTCAAGAAAACCAAGCCATTGTCATTATTGCCATCACAATCGTTATCAAAGCCATCGCAAACCTCAGCAATCGATGGATTGTAATCTACATTTACATCATTACAATCACCGCCCAAAGTTGCGTAACCTGAACCAGGGTTAATACAGATATTTTGCAAAGTACTTGTTACCCCAAATCCATCACCATCTTGGTCGACAAAATAATCGTCAAAAAACAAACCATCATCAATGGCTCCATCACAATCGTTGTCCAACGTATCACACACCTCTATACCTGATGGAGAAACAGTTAAATTGTTATCATCACAGTCATTGGCCGCAAGAGAATACCCTTCCCCGGGATCATTGCACAAACTAACAGGCGTTCCTACTCCAAATCCATCGCCGTCACCATCGACAAAGTAGTTAGTAAAGTTTACTCCATTGTCAATTGAACCATCACAGTTGTTATCCAATCCATCACAAACTTCAGGAGCAAAAGGATAAACGTCAATGTCATTATTGTTGCAATCACCACCTAGTATGGTATAACCGATACCAGGCAATTCACAAGCATTGACTGGTACATCTGCACCATATCCATCGTTGTCCAAATCCAAGAAATAATCCAAGAAAACGAGACCATCCTCAGCTAATCCGTCGCAATCATTGTCCAAACCATCACAAATTTCTGCAGCACCGGGATTGAACAATATACTTAAATCATTACAATCATTGCCCGCTGTGACGAATCCATTTCCAGGATTACTGCACAAATTTTGAACGGATGAATTGGTACCATATCCATCACCATCATTATCCACAAAATATGAAATGAAAATCAAATCCTCATCAACAAGGCCATTGCAATCATTATCGAATCCATCACAAATCTCAGGTGCATTTGGATGAGATGCATTATAAGTGTCATTGCAGTCACCTGACAAAACAACATACTCTAAACCAGGATCAGCACATGCACTGACATTGGCTGAACCTCCAAATCCATCACCATCACCATCCAAATAGTAAGTCAAAAAGACCAAACCTGCATCTGCCAGGCCATCACAGTTGTTATCTATGCTATCGCACAATTCAACTTGATCTGGGAAAAGCAAGTTATCTGCATCATCACAATCAGTATTAAAAAGTACATAACCGAGACCTGGGTTCAAACACAAACTTGAACCCACCCCACTTCCAAAACCATCACCATCATTATCCAAATAGTAAGTCAAGTAAACCAAATTGCTATCTATGGCTCCATCACAGTCATCATCCAGGTCATTACAAGACTCTGCTGCACCCGGATAAACGGAGGCATTAACATTGTCACAATCGGTATTGTCCGTAACAAATCCAATAGCAGGTAAACCACATGACAAAGTGGAATCACCCGAACCGAAACCATCTCCATCCAAGTCCATGAAATACCAATCTGGAGAAGTACCTTCGTCAGAAACTCCATCACAGTCGTCATCCGAATTGTTACAAACCTCCAATTGAGCTGGATTAACCAAAGGAAGATTATCATTGCAATCTAAGTTGTTCAATACGTATCCCGTAACATTCGTACAAGAAGATGTGCTTTCAAAGGGATTTCCATAGCCATCCACATCATTGTCTATATAATACAATGCATATGGCGCAGTCTGAACAACAATGAAATTAGATGTCACTGTACCGCTGGATTCACAGGCCAACTCACTGGTTAAAACACATAAAACCGTATCACCATCCAAAATGTTATTGGTGATGTAAGTTCCTCCGTTTCCATTCACATTTACTCCGTTCTTTTTCCATTGATATGAAGGTGAATTACCTGCATTGGATACCGCTGAAGTAAAGGTAATTGGATCGCCTTCGCAAAGCAAAGTGGTATTCGCTGTTATGTTAATCGTTGTATTTGAATTACTAATGATTGACATCGTAATGGCATTGCTCGTTGCTGTATTGGCTGTTTGACAGGTATTGTTTGCTGTCATCACGCAGGTCACAATTTGGCCATTGGTAAGTGTGTTGGAGGCAAAATTGGTACTGTTGGTTCCTACATTGGTACCATTGATTTTCCACTGGTATGATGGTGTTGTACCTGTATTGGTTCCAGCAGCAGTGAAAGTGATATTCGTACCAGAACAAACTGAATTATCTGAAGCAACAATACTCAATGTTGGAGTGACACTGGTGGTTAAAGCAACGGTTATTGCATTGCTTGTTGCTGTTGAAACCGTTTGACAAACATTATTGGATGTCATTACGCAGGTCACTATTTGTCCATTGGTCAAACTGCTCGAACTGAAAGTAGCGCTATTGGTACCAACATTGTTACCATTGACCTTCCACTGATAAGAAGGGGTTGTTCCACCGTTTGTCGGTGTTGCAACAAAAATAACGGACTGTCCGGTACAAGCAGAACCAGTTAGGGCAATAGCCAACGAGGGAGTCAAAGTTGTTGAGACCGTCATGGTCAAGGAATTGCTCGTTGCGGAACTTGCCGTCTGACATAAATTATTGGGAGTCATAACGCAAGACACCACTTGACCATTGGTCAAAGCAGAGGTGGAAAATGTTGCGCTATTGGTCCCCACATTAGATCCATCGACTTTCCATTGATAACTGGGGGTAGTTCCACCATTCACTGGAGAGGCTGTAAAGGTTACATTGGTTCCAGAACAAATCGTCGTGTTGGGGGTTGCAATGGTAACACTTGGTGAAACCGGGGCATTCACACTCATCGTGATGTTATTGCTCGTTGCGTTTGCCGCTGTCTGGCATGTATTATTCGCGGTTAATACACAACTTACAATTTGTCCATTGGTTAATGAACTTGTAGAATAGGTAGCACTGTTAGACCCTACATTGGCACCATTCACTTTCCATTGATAAACAGGAGAAGTTCCTCCATTTAATGCGGTGGCCGTAAATGTTACACTGGCTCCAGTACATATGGGATTAGCAGAAGATGCTATAGAAATTGTTGGCGTAACACTGGTTGTAATACTGACTGTAATATTATTACTCGTCGCCGTTGATGCTGTTTGACAAGTATTATTGGATGTCATTACACAAGACACAATCTGACCATTGGTCAGAGCACTACTGGAATAAGTGGCACTATTGGTTCCAACATTGGATCCGTTAACTTTCCATTGGTAAGAAGGGGAAGTACCTCCATTGGTCGGAGTTGCTGTAAATGTCAACGCTTGTCCTGAACAATTGGATCCACTGGATGCGATAACAACAGAAGGAGTTACAGCATTGGTTACAGTAATGGTCAAAGCATTACTTGTCGCTGTGCTAGTCGTTTGACAACTATTATTAGCTGTTAAAACACATGTTACAATCTGCCCATTGGTTAAGGTAGCTGTTGAATAAGTTGCACTATTTGTACCTACATTACTTCCGTTCACCTTCCATTGGTAACTTGGCGTTGTGCCTCCATTGACTGGAGTTGCCGTGAAGGTTGTACTTGCTCCATTACAAATGGTTGTTGATGCAGTCGCAATGCTTACACTGGGGGTTACAGGATTGGTAACACTGATGGTAACATTGTTACTTGTCGCTGTCGAGCTAGTTTGACAAGTATTATTGGCAGTCATGACACAACTCACTATCTGACCATTGGTCAAAGTGCTGGAACTATAAGTTATGCTGTTTGTGCCCACATTGGATCCATTCACCTTCCATTGATAACTTGGCGTTGCTCCCCCATTCGTGGGCGTTGCAGTAAAGGTTACGTTTGCTCCTGAACAAATGGGATTGGAAGAAGCCACAATAGAAACTGTCGGAGTAACACTCGTGGTAATCGCCGCAGTAATGCTATTACTTGTTGCTGTTGATGCAGTTTGACAAGCATTATTGGCAGTCATAACACAAGTGACCACTTGACCATTGGTTAAAGTACTGGTTGAATAGGTAGCGCTGTTGGTTCCAACATTACTTCCGTTTACTTTCCATTGATATGAAGGAGCTGTTCCCCCATTGGTTGGTGTGGCGGTAAATGTCAACGTTTGACCTGAACAATTTGATCCACTTGAAGCAATGACAACAGCGGGAGTAACTGGAGCGCTCACGGTCATCGTTAAGGCATTACTTGTCGCTGTATTGGTCGTTTGACAAGAATTATTGGTGGTAATTACACATGTTACTACCTGACCATTGGTCAAAGTACTTGATGCGTAGGTAGAGCTATTGGTTCCAACATTGGTTCCATTTACCTTCCATTGATAGTTGGGTGATGCACCGCCGTTAACTGTGGTCGCAGTGAAAGTTGTATTCGCGCCTGAACAAATGGTTGTCGATGAAGTGGCAATGGTCACCGATGGGGTAACTGGAGTAGTAATACTCATCGTGATGTTATTGCTATTGGCAGTCGCACTCGTCTGGCAGGTATTATTGGCTGTTAATACACAGCTCACAATTTGACCATTGGTGATGGAACTGGAAGAATAAGAAGCGCTATTGGTTCCAACATTGGTCCCATTCACTTTCCACTGATAGGAAGGCGCTGTTCCCCCATTGGCAATGGTTGCATTAAAGGTGACATTGGTGCCACTGCAGACAGGGTTGCTCGTAGCCGATATGACGATTGCTGGGGTTACACTTGTCGTCAAAGAAACAACAATGTTATTGCTGTTTGCTGTTGCAGAAGTTTGACAAGCATTATTCGCTGTCATGACACAACTGACCGTTTGACCATTGGTCAAAGAACTGGAAGTATAAGTAGCACTGTTGGTTCCCACATTCGTCCCATTCACTTTCCATTGATAAGATGGTGCTGACCCTCCATTGGTTGGTGTTGCTGTAAAGGTCACTGGCAAACCTGTACATGCTGCCCCAGATAATGCAATTGAAACCGCTGGGGTAACTACACTCGTTACAGTCATCGTAAGTGAATTACTATTGGCGGTAGATGTTGTTTGACAGGTGTTATTGGACGTCAATGTACAAGTCACTACTTGACCATTCGTCAAACCCACTGCTGTATAAGTAGATGAATTGGTGCCCACATTGGCGCCGTTCAATTTCCATTGATAAATGGGTGTTGTGCCGCCATTCGAGATGGTAGAAGTAAACAATGTCGAAGCAGATGGGCAAATTGTGGTTGTCGCAGTAGAAATGCTGATAAATGGTGTCACAGAATTCAACACGGTCATGGTAATGCTATTGCTAGTGGCCGTTGCAACGGTTTGACAGAGATTATTGGCCGTCATGACACAAGAAATAACCTGTCCATTGGTAATAGAAGAAGATGAATAAGTAGGACTATTGGTTCCTACATTCACGCCATTCACTTTCCACTGGTAGGAAGGTGCTGTTCCCCCGTTCGTTGGCGTAGCTGTGTATGTTACCAATGCCCCAGCGCATGAAGGATTGCTTGAAGCTGCAATAGAAACCGAAGGTGTCACTGCAACGCCTTCATCAATCGACAAGTCACAATCATTATCTGACCCATCACATACTTCTGTCCCAGCAGGGCTTATTGAAATATTGTTGTCATCGCAGTCTGTGGAATTTGAAACCCAGCCATTATTACAAGCAACTTGATCGAGTGTTACATTTGGATTTCCAAATCCATCACCATCTTGGTCACGATAACAAACAACCAAAGGCCCAGAAACTTCATCTTCAACAGCATACAATGCGCTGTTTAAGCTATCTTTTATCGCCATTTCACTGACCGAGGCATTAGCATTCAAAGTTGTTATTCCCAAAATGACAACCATCAATACATTCCACAAACGAAAACCCATAATATTTTTTTTTGGTTAAAGAGTTGCCGAAAATACAAAAAAAATCAACTTATAAACATTCACTGGTTTAAAAAAATACAAGTAGGTAATTTATACTTTCAAACTAGGATGATTGACATTTAGCACTCTGACCTCAATGCACTGATTCATATTAAGATACCACATTTTTCAATTAAACCAAAGAAACCATTTGTTGGAAAATCACATCATTCTGAAATTATCGTATTCGGAATAAATGATAACATTCCAGGCCAATTCAAGCTTTTGAAAATGTACACGATGTTGATAAATTGGATCAATTCAAACAAATTGCTCCAAGTTCGTCAACCAAAATCTGCTGGATAAGACAAACAAAAATCAACGAATGGGCAAATTCAAAATGCCAAATCAACACAGAAAAAAATTGAACCGAAGGGCTGCACTGCTTCTGCCCATCCTATTGGGCATCATATTCATGGTCGGAACACTCTTTGGCCTTGGAATATTCATTGTTTTAGATTGGGTTTGATGAACAATGACGATTTGAATTTGGACATCGAATAAGGATTGTTATTTGTCTTATGGCTTTTTGAGATTATTGTACCATAGTATTACTTTACATTTGGATAAAAGTTGAATTTTAAGAAAACTACCTTATTTTTAACTAAACTCCACCACGATGAAAAAGCAATACAATCCTCTAAATATCGCGACTAAGCGCGTTTTTCAAATCAAAACAATATTCTTCATATTCTTGCTCATTCACCTCACTGGGTGCGGATTTCAAGGAAGGAAATATACGTTGGGGAATTATTGGAATAATCGAGTAGCGGACAATAAAGCTCTAGAGACTCATGACAAGAAGAAAGAGAATGATGCGCGCAATGGGAATGTGAAAACAGAAGAGACAAGGCATTCATCTGCTGTTGAAAATGTTGTGAAATCAAATGTGAAGGATACCCTCAAAATTCCACCCTATCAGAAGCCATCTAAAATCAATCCAACAACCATAAGAAATAACCTAATTGCACCGGAGCAAGAAATCCAAAGGGATGAATCGCAAGATATCAATCGCGAAGAGCAAAAATTGCGACGAGCCAAGAACGGTTTTGTGACCTTTTGGTCAATAGAGAGTCTTTTTTATCTCGGGTTGTTGAGTAATGCCATTTCGCCGGATATTTGGGAATTTTGGTTGTTAGTATTCGGTTTTCTGACTGCGTTTTTTCTCTTCTTTACTTTGATTTACATGGCCGTAATGAAAAAACGGTATTCAAAAAGCATGGATTTACTCAAGAATGAGCGGTTAAAATCCAAGATTCCAAAGTTGATGCGCGTGTTTATATGGGCATTACTCATTGAAGTAGGACTTCTGATGTTGGCGTTGGCTATCTGAGCAGAACCTTTTAACCTTCAACAGCAATGATCAGGAGGCATATGGGGATAAAAAAATTTGCACAACAAAATTAAACATCTATATTTGCACCCGCTAATTGCGATGGCACCGTAGCTCAACTGGATAGAGCATCTGACTACGGATCAGAAGGTTTGGGGTTCGAATCCCTACGGTGTCACTAAGAAAACCTAGGTTCCTTCCTAGGTTTTTTTATGTCTTGAACTACAAAAGCGGGAAATGTTTATCGATAATACATCTTTTATCCCCGCTCAAAATCAAAATTTTGAACTCATCTTCTGTAAAACCGATGCATGGCCAAGATATGCGGAAAGCTAACACATGAAATGAAAATAAAAAATATTCCCCATTTACTACAAAGTATCCCATGATTTTGCTCTGGCCAGAAAAAATAGAATCCCAAAAGAAACAGCCAAGCCCCCATTTGAAATGGCAAAGACATGGTCCACATTTTCCAGTTTGACATCTTAAAATCTTGCTTCAAATGCGACCAGCCAGTAAGACTATGGTGTCCAATAAAAAAAATACCAAACGCCAATATCAAAGAGACCTTAGCGGTTAAACTCAACCACAAAATGGTCAATATCCACTGCGCATTCCGCTTCAATATTGCATAGATCAACCAAGGGATAAGTAGAAATGCACCGCGTTCCATTGGTCGAAGACTGATACCCATCCCTTTCAAAATCAAATGTGTTTCTTCAGCATGCGTTCCCAAGACAAAAGCCAAAACACTGGCACCCCATAATATAAATACCGCCGGTGTTAATCCCCATGATTGACCATCCGCTTGTCCAAAATGCCATACGGATGCCAACAAGAAAACCAAAAGAGCCAAAACAGGCCAAACCCACCAGAGTACGGCCATAATCAGCATGGTTAAAACATACTTCATAACAAAAACAACCAACCCCTTATTCCAACTTACTTTGCTCTCCAACAGATGATCCAATGCTCCATGCGGTATCCCTACTGCTAACATTCCAACACTCAACACAGCAATTCCAAAAACATTTTGCCATTCTTGATTCCTAGAAAACAATAACCAGGTTAGAAGAAATAAAAAAATGAAAAAATGCCGCCAATATGGCGATAGGTAATAAATTAAAGCACGAACAAATGTTCCAATGGGTAAACGTTTAAATATCGATGCTTCTTGCCGCAACCCCGTCTCTTCTTCCAAGAACTGAATCACCCTGTGAATTGAAATCCTAGAAAACAACTGAACAAATACACCCTTTCCCTTTGAAGGCCAAAGTGATAAAATCAATAACAACAGGTTGTCATAGAAATCAAAGCGATTGATTATACCTACCCCTTCTTTAACGCTCACATTACTCTGCGAAATAACTGTTTTTTGTAATTCCGTTGCCCACTTTTCAGCATGGTTATACATGTTTTTAAAAGCATAACCCGTGCTGGACTTGATCATTCCTGCTCTAGCTCCCAATGCAATCACTCTAGGGATATTGATTTTCTCAATCTCACAATTGGACATGGGAATATTGCCTATCTCTGTATCCTCAATTTCAAAAGATCCCCATCTTGTCTCTATGTAATTTTCCAAAACAGGAAAAGCCTCTTCCTCTTTCAATCTCTCTTTTCCAAAACGGGTCAATTCAACCAAGGCATGTTGCTTATCAAATGGCAAAACATACATGAATTGGGTAGACCCCATTTGCGGAACGGAAAAATCCATCAACGTCACCGTCTTTTCATCTGGACACGGGCGATCCAACCGAACAAACCAACCCAAGAAACTTTGTGATAAATGAATCTGAGGAAACTTAGGTTCAAAGTATTTGGGCGGACGTGAATCAAAAATGCAATGACCATAATGCCTGTAATTTTCAAGCACAACATACGTTCCATTGGAATCATAAGATACATCTTCAACAGGAGATGAAATCCTTTCCATTCCCATTCGTACCATCACTCTTTTTGCCTCTTGGTAAAGATCCAAACCTTGAATACAACAGTAGGCATATGGATCAAGATACTTTGACTGCCCGTCTTCAAAACCAACTTTGTTCCAATGACGATGTATCAGAAAACCCAAATCACCTAAAATGTCCTCTTCTTCTTTTGCCCAAAAACAAAAAGTTCGGTCATTTTTTTTCTTTTCATCAGGGTCGATGACCAGAACCCTTTTCCCTTCCAATAATCTCCTTTTGCTCAAGGACATCAACATCAATGAGGAAGACGCTCCCATCCCAATAAAGATAAAATCATAAAAAGGATTCGGCGTTTTTTCCATACTTGTTTATTGAATTAAATGGTAAAAAAAAAGGACGAGAATACAATAGCACCCCCGTCCTTTTCCAGTGATTTGAGCAAATCTTAGTCTTCAGTTCTTGAGAGACTGTAAATCACCAAACCGAAACCAATTTTATTGATGGCATCAGCAATGTTGTATACAATATCCATGGCGTGGGTAGCTGCAGCTGGATCAGATACCAATTGGATTCCAAACAAACCACCTGGAGTACCTAGTATATAACCCAACGGATAGATGGCCCATCCCACCAATACAAACCAAGCCAACACGCGAGTTGCTTTGGCTACTTGTGCACCTGCATTTTGAGCCAATGCTGCAACCTCACCAAACCAAATCAAGTAAGCAATGTAGAAATATGCAGCTCCTGAAAGAACACCCCACATTACACTGTTTCCACGATCTATGGTTTCTCCGAAATAACCCGTCACCAACATGATCAATGAAGCGAAAATCAATTTCCACAACAAAGAAACTTTGGCACCTGCTTTCTTGGTAATCAAATAAAACTCAACGCACATCAATGGCACAGTCAAAATCCAATCCACATAACGGAAAAACGTTGGAGAATCGCCCGTCTCCAAATTGTAACCGCGCATGTAGTAATAATGCACAGCAGCGATAAATGTAATCAAACCCGAAACCAACACAGATGTTCTCCATTTGGGAGAAGTGTTGTTGAGTTCAAAAAAGAAAAAGACAGACGCGGCCATCATGGCCATTGTTCCGATGAAGAACGTAAACGCAACATAATTGTCGCTCGCAATTTTTAAATGTTCCATAAGTGTTAGTTAAGGTTTTTTTTCCTACTCTGTTGAGGCTTTTCGGTTACGCCTTTGTTTTGTCATTTAAAAAACAAGGAGATAACACATTTGTTCAATAAAAATGTTAAATTATTAAACAAAAAACAGTTACATTCAAAACTCATATCAGCCGTTGAATTTTGCATAACCCAACTTACCCAGCTTATTGGTTACATGATAAGTATCCAATCCTGAACAAGTGACGCTTTGAGCCATTTCAATGTCGATAGAACCATCGGTTAGCAAACAATCCTCAGGAAATTCCATATGAATCATCCGACCAATGATGATGGTGGTGCCATTCAATAGAATGTCGATTTTTTCCTCCATTCGACAAGCGATTTTAACCCTGCTCTCTTTGACAAAAGGCGCTCGTATCTCTTGTCTGAACTCAGGCGTCAATCCCACCGCTTCAAACTCACTTATTCCTTGAGGATATTTGGCGCTGGTTTGATGTGCCTTTTCATAAAAATCAGGTAAGACATGATTCAGTGTGTAATGACCATTGGATAAAATATTGCCCAAAGTGTTTTCTCCTGGCTCTGAAGGACGAATGACGATTCCACACAAAGCAGGATCAGCACCCAAATGAAAATAAGAACTGAATGTGGCCAAATTATTATTCCCCTCTATACTTTGGGTTCCTAACAACATGAGCGGCTTAAAACCACCGATGGAATTGATGAGATTGCCTCGGAATCTTCTTTCCAATTTTCCCAAGTCATCTGAAGTCCAAAATTTTGATTCCATTCTCAAATTAAATTGTTGTTGTAGGATTAACCACCAATTGCATCATCCGTTCAAAATGCCGCAATGATTTTATGACATTGATAAAAAAGGCTGCTATCATTCGATAGCAGCCCTTTGAAAATAGCCCATGATCTCATTAGTTCTTTACCACCTTGTGATTGCTCATTCCTGATGCGGACTGCAATTGCAAGAAATAAATGCCGGAATCCATTCCGCTAAAATCGATTGTCTTATTGGACATTATTCCACCCTTCTGAACCAATCTGCCTTGCTGATCCATGATGGTATAGTTCAAAACTTCACCATTGATCATCAAAACATCTTGAACGGGATTGGGATACAAGGTCAAATCGTCATTCAACGATTGATCTACACGTGTATCAATGGGCAAAAGCACCGCATCTATCACATGAACTACACCATTATAGGCCAATACATCCGCCAAAGTCACATTGGCATTGTTGATCATCACTCCGTTGGTCAAAGAAACTGTCACGGGTGAACCATTCAATGTATTTACCGGACCAGCAGTCAATTCAGTCGAAAGTACAGCAGAACCCAAGACATGATATGTCAAAACATCTGTCAAATTAGGAAGGGCCAACAAACCATTGATGTCAGTAGACAATTGATCCGCCAAATTTTGAAAAGCCTGGTTGGTTGGTGCAAAAACGGTTAGACTGGCCAAAGGATTGGACAAAACGGGAACCAACTCTTCTTGAACAACTGCTGTAACCAAGGTACTAAAACCATTATCAATGGCCACATCAACAACTGTTTCAACAGGTAGAACAACTTCATTGATAACATGGACCAAACCATTGTAAGCTGAAACATCAGCCAATGTTACTTGAGCTTGATTCACAAAAACTGATCCCGTGCTTGTAACGGTAATCTTCAATGAATTGGAAGAACTAATCGGTTGAACGATTAAACCATTACTTAAAGATGTTGATGGTGCCAAACCCGCGATAACATGATAGGTCAGCACATCTGCCAAATTAGGCAAGGCCAATAATCCATTGATATCAGTACCCAATGCAGAAGCCAATGAAGAGAAGGCTTCATTGGTCGGTGCAAATACCGAATAAACGGTCAAAGGACTGGTCAACGCTGGTAACAATTCCGCTGTTATTACAGCTGTTGCCAAATAAGTAAACCCATTATCCAAAGCAACATCTACCACTGTTTCAACTGGCAATAGCACAGCATTGATGACATGAACCAACCCATTATCTGCACTGACATCAGCCAATGTTACTTGAGCGTGGTTCACAAACACATTGCCTGCGCCAGTTAAAGTCAATTTCAAAGTATTGGTATTGCTCAATGGCTGAACAATGGCTCCGTTGGTAACCGCTGAAGATGCAACTTCAGAACCCAAAACGTGATAAAGCAACACATCAGCCAAATTGGGCAAATTCAGCAACCCAGTGATATCGGTGCCCAGTGATGCGGCCAAAATGGTAAAAGCTTCATTGGTGGGAGCAAATACTGTATACGAAGCCAAAGGATCACTGAGAGCAGGCAACAATTCTGCTGTAACAACAGCCGTTACCAAATAGGAGAATCCATTGTCCAATGCGACATCCACTACTGTCTCAAAAGGCAATAAAACATTGTTTACCACATGAAGAACACCATTATCAACTGTTATATCAGCCGCTGTAACTTGCGCCTGATTGACATAGTATGAACCAAAGGATGTTGCAGTTAATTTCAATGAATTGCCACCACCCAAAGGATCAACGATAGCGCCATTGGTGATTTGTCCAGATAAAACTGGAGCTCCTAAAACGTGATACAAAAGGATATCACTTAAATTACCCAAGGCCAACAAACCAGCGATGTCGGTTTGCAAAGCAGCAGCCAATTGTTCAAAGGCCTGATCGTCTGGAGCAAACACCGTTAGATTCGCAGATGGATCTTGCAAAGCCGACGCTAGTCCTTCCTGAAGCAATGCCGCTTCCAAGTAATTGTGGTTGGGACTGACGGCAATAACATCGTCAAATAAATTTGTTTGTGCACTCAACTGAACCGAGAAAAATGTTGCGGTCAGAAAACTAAAAAGTCTAATTTTTTTCATTTGTTTAATATTTTTTACAAATGTTTAAACAAGGCGGCATCACCAATGTTCAGCCGTAAATGTTAAAATCATGACTTTCATCAATATTTAACAAATCCCTTTCTCCTTAGTTCCAATGCTGCAGCGGAGCAATGTTGAACTGTCCGATGGGAAAGAACTCGCTGCTTTGTGCCATTGGACCAAAGTGAAATCCTGTTGTCCATTCGGACATTCTTAATCGCTGAACGGTAGTTTGCTGCGCTACTTCCCATCGGAATTGAAAAACGCCCACCGCATTTCTTTCTACCATCCCCTGTCCGATCATGTCGCTCGCTGCGCGAATGAATTCTTGGCTATGGCTAATCACGACCAAACGCAATTGTGGAAACCGTTGTATATCATCGGCCATCATTCTCAGCAATTGTCGCTGCCATTGAGGACATAGATAATTTTCTGGATAATGAACAATCACCAATCGTTCAGAGGAAAACAAAATAGAATCCGTTTCGCGTTCAAGAATTTTAATCACATCGGTCCATTGATCAATCCAACCACACACCTTTTGATACCCCATCCCAAAACGCTCCAACCGATCTTCTCCACCCTCGGCACTGATAAACAACTCTTGTCCCAGATAGGTGCCATCTTCTGACTGAATCTTCTTGTGCAGCAATGAAAAGCCAAAATATTCAGAAGCGTATCTTTCTTTTTGCGGAGATGGTTTTTCCATCCCCATTTTTTTCCTCTCACCTGAAAGGATTGGCGTATCCATCAAAAAGTGATTCATTTCTTTTTGAAACTGAGCCAAAACCTTTTCCATCAGTGCAGTCACGGAATCAAATTTTGCGTTGTTCCGAATGGACAAGCGGTGCCTGAAAAATAAAGCGCTCAAATCCAAATAAAAGAACGGTTGGGCTCCTGTTTCGTCTGAGAAGTTTTCTGGATGGGTTTGTATGTATTCCAACAATAAATCAGTGGTCAATTGATCTGAAAAACGAGGTGAAATATCCAACTCATCTTCCCACTCCTGCGAACTTAAATGGCCATGTTCGTGAATGGCTCTGTACAGAAAGGTGGCCAACAAACGATTATTGATCCACCTTTCCTCTTTGGACCAATGCATCAAAATGTTTTGGCCATCTTGAATGATAAACGAATTGATTTCAGCACTTGCCTTCTGGGGATTGGCTGATTCATTGCTGCGAAAGCAATGAGTAATTTTGACTTTTAGGATTACTTTTCGGTATAAGAAATTGCAACTTCTTGTGATGATGACCTCCTTGGACAGATCCCCTTGATTCACCCAACTGCGCCAATCCGAATGATGATCAAAACGTGATAAAATGGGAAAATGCTTCTTGAGTGTCTCGTTCTGAAGAGCGTTGGCTTTAAATAGTTGAATGACATCAGATAGAATGGACTTTCCGCTTCCATTTTGGCCGATAAAAAAATTGATGGGACGGAGGGTGATGTCCACAGTTTTGTCTATGGACAAGAGGTTCTTCAGTTTGATTTGCATGCATTCGGTTTTTACAAATGGAAAACAGGTCATTGTAATGGATTTACAATGGGAAAAATAAATCGATCTGTGTACAAGTTTCGAGCGCCAGCGATAGTAGCGGATATCCCGGAATGCAGGCGTTCCAGCCTGCATGAGGAATAGCAGCGGATAGCGCGGTGACTTTTTTGAAGGCGGAGCCGAAAAAAAAGGCAGGCGCAAAAAAATCAAAGAAAAATTTGGAGGGATAAAATATTTAGATTTTACTTTGCATCATCATCCAGACGACAGCAATGTCACCAACCGAGCCTAACACGCCGCGGTGGTAAAAACGATGAGGACTAACCGTCAAAAAAGTGTTATTCCCCAGATTTTCTGTTGCCTAGGATGTTGTAAAAAACAACAACCATGAAAAACAACATTATTTACCTTCCGCCCTTTCTCATTCACGAAGGGTTCCAACAAGTTGTCGATTATACCGAGCATTTTGTGTTGGTCAAAGAGGAAAACGCACGAAGCATTTACAAACATGCCGTCATTCTGGATGGATCACCCCATGTGGACGACAAGCCGACTTTGGAAAAAACGTTCACCGACCTACAATTGAGTGATTTTGAATTGAAAAGAAATTTTGTTTTGGAGTACGCCTATAACCGTGGTGGTAAAGAAGATTTCATTTGGAGCAGTGTTGTAACGCGTGAGGAGTTCTTGGATCTCGTTGACAAAAGAATGTTTGAAAAACATGTGGTACAAACTTTCAATGAAATGTTTCCTGGAAGATTGGTTCAGGAATTATTGGATCATCAAGTTCAAGTCACGGCACATCAATACGACCTGAACAAATGGTGGGTCCAATGTCCTTTGCCCGTCAAGAGCAGCAAGTTTCATCATGGTTCATGGATCAATGCCGTAACCAATGAATGGCATTGCCTCAAATGCAAGGTACACAGCCATAGTATCCAGCCATGGATAGACAACAATCGTATAAAGGTCAACAATAAATAATCACGCAAACAAAAAACAAATGAATAGAAACATTCAATCGCAATTTCCATTTTTAATCATGGCAGGTAACATGCTGAGAAGTGATTACATCTTTCATCTGGTGATGGCCAAATTTGAGGACGGAACCCGAGAGATATACAAACATGTTGTATGCATTGATGGCCAACCTTATTTTGACAAAGAACCTATTCTCATGGATTCTAACGAAGAGTACCAAATTGATAATGCCACTTACAAACACAACTTCTTGCTGAAGCACGCTTACCAATTGGGGTTGGACAATTGCTCGGACCGATTTGTTTGGAGCAATGCCATTTCTGCCTATGCCTTTCAACTTCGTTATGAAGCTGGAAAAGATGAGTGTTTTCAAATCATGAAGTTCAACCGAAAGAATCCAGGCAACTTGCTTCCACAAATTAGAAGGTACAGCCTTGCCGCTAATCCAAGCAGCAAGGAATATTATCGGTGGCATGTCATCTGCCCTTTTGGTCCAACAATTTGGGATCATGGGTTCTGGATGGATACCTTTAACAATACGTGGCATTGTGAAAAATGCAAAGTTTCAGGAGATAACGCCGAACCCTGGCGACATAGATGGAACGCTTTAAAGCGAAAAAGAAATGGTACAAATACCAATTCATAATTTTCTTTTCCCTTTCGAAAAACAAAAATTTATTATTGGGCCAATCAAAATCAAACTAAAAGAACTAAACCCATATGAAATCAATAAAACAAATTCAGATGAATTGTTTACAATTAAGTTAAACATCAGGGGGCATTTTACCTCCACCAAAAGTCGAATTATGAATATTAGAGCCTTTTGTGAAGATGATGGATTACTTATTTGATTTGTTTTCTGTTACCCACGGATGGCCCGTTTTAGATTAACCCAAGTTTATTGAAATGATAACGAATATTGAACAATTGAATTCACAATACCGTAGTGAAAAACATTTGAATCAGAATAAATCTTTTCGAAATAATTTGTTTTAGCTTTCCAAAAAAACATGGCTAAAATTTCTTCGAAAAAGATCTTTGTTTTAGACACCTCTGTTCTTTTGCATGATCACCACAGCATTGTCAATTTTGAGGAGAACGATGTTGTCATTCCCATTACTGTATTGGAGGAATTGGACAAATTCAAAGTGGGAAATGAAATCAAGAATTTTGAAGCACGCGAGTGTATACGATTCATTGATAAAATGTCAGAGCAATACACACTCAATGATTGGATTCCAATAAAAAATGGAAAACGAGGACGCTTGCGTATTCAGATGCAAACCGAATTGGAATTGAATGAAGATGCGACAAAGATTTTCTCCAGTGCCAAGAATGATCATTTAATCCTAAATGTTGCCGTTGAATTAAAATACAAATACCCAAAGATTAAAGTGGTATTGGTTTCCAAAGACATTAACTTACGATTAAAAGCCAAAGCGCTGAATATTTTGGCAGAAGATTACAAGCATGGCAAGGTCAATGATCAAATGATTGCGTACAGCGGCATTACGACCATTGAGAATGCCGATGCATTGGTTATTCGAAAACTATATCAATCCGGCAACCACAATAAAGTTGCTATTTTGGGAAAAGAAAGAATCAATAATCATTTTTACATTCTAAAGAACAATGAGGCCAGTGTGTTGGCCTATTACTCGGAAAAAGAACAATTGATTCATCGGGTTGACAAAACCTACGCCTGTGGCATCAAGCCCAAGAATGCGGAACAAACCTTTGCCATGGATGCCATCATGAATCCAGAAATCAAATTGGTCACCATTTCCGGCGTAGCAGGAACAGGGAAGACTTTACTCGCATTGGCGGGAGCCCTGGAGCAACGGAACCAATATGAGCAGATTATTTTGGCGCGTCCAATTATTCCACTAAGCAACAGAGAGATTGGTTTCCTACCGGGTGACGCCCAAGAAAAAGTCAATCCATACATGCAACCCTTGTTTGACAATTTGAATTTCATCAAAAACCAATTCAGTGAAAATGAGAAGAAACGCCGTTGGATTGATGAAATGCAAGAGCAAGGTAGAATAACCATCGCCCCTTTGGCATTTATTCGCGGCAGGAGTTTAACCAACAGCATTTTCATCATTGATGAAGCACAAAATCTTACTCCACATGAAGTAAAAACCATTGTCACCAGAGCAGGAGAAAACACCAAGGTTATTTTAACCGGTGATGTCAGGCAAATCGATACACCCTATTTGGACGAAAACTCCAATGGATTGAGTTATGTCATAGAGCGATTAAAAGGGAGTGATTTGTATTGCCACATTACTTTAGCAAAAGGAGAGCGCAGTGAGTTGGCCAATTTGGCCAATGAAAAATTGTAATAAATATTCCAAATCCATGGCTATTCACATGAAATAGGGTTTTATATTTCCCCATGGCTAAAAAGAGAAAGATTAGTTCCATTATTTTCATTGTAATATTTCTGTGTATTGGAAGTGCATTGATATGGATAGCTGTTGATTATACCTGGATTCCCCCGGCCCCACCGGTCATACGTGATCAGCCATTGGCCATTCAGCGTCACCCTTCCAACAGCTACACTTGGGGCATCGATATCTCTCATCACCAGGGTGAAGTCAAATGGAAAATGATGATCGGTGATCACCGGCCTGATTTTATTTTCTTGAAAGCCACCGAAGGAAACCACTTCAAAGACAGTCGCTTTAACGGGTATAAAAAAGAAATCAAAAAATTGGGCATCCTTTTCTCAGGTTACCATTTCATGCGTTTCAACCAAAACGGAAAAACCCAAGCTTTGCACTTTCTAGAAATGGCTCAACCCCAAAAAGGCGAATTGATCCCTGTCGTGGATATTGAATACCAGCGTCATTTATACACGGAAGAAATTGCCCAAAGGAACATTGACCTGTTCATGGAAACCATTCGTGAGAAAATTGGGGTTTACCCCATGGTGTATTGCGAGGAAAAATACTACCACAAATACCTGAAGAAGAAATACGAGAAAAATATTATTCTGTGGATCGCCAACTACAAAAGGAAACCAACTGTTCCGCATGACTTGTGGCAAAAGACTTGCAAATACAGTCACCCCAGCTTCAAAGGAAAGATTGACTTTAACCTCTTACACGATGAGCGAATTGGTTTGGATGATTTGATTTTGCGCTAACTACTCCTCCACATTCAACAAGTGCAAAATGCGGTGAACCATGGGGGCAAATAAAATCCCCGCCATCGTCAAAAAGGCAACGCCACTGTATAAGGCATAAAAGGAAGCAAACCATTTGGCGGCATCATTGGTCAAAATATTTACAGGACCCATACCCGTTAAAATCATTGAACTATTGTACAATGCATCCAACCACCCCAGACCTGCAGTCACGTGATATCCTACAGTTCCAATGGATAATGAAATGGCCACGAAGAAAACAGTATACAATGCAAAGCGCAACTGGCGCTTGATGTAATCAGCATTGCTGATTACTGGACTTTTTTTGTGCTCAAAATTCATGTTGATAGAAATTCAATTTGACATCTTTCATCTTTGCACAATTGTAAACGTGCATCAAGTGTCACATCTTCTAAATCGGCTTTGAGCAATTTCCTTTTCTCTGCTGAAAATGCCTTGATCATCTTGCCTTCACAAAAACGTCTCAACTGCACTTCATCTTCCAAAATCAGCGCAGGAACCTCTACCAATTCTCCTGCTTCATTTTTAGCAGCCATGGTGAAATAACTGCTATTGGTATGCTTGGTTTCCCCCGTCCTTGGATTGTTGGCCTCCACTCGGATACCGATGATCATGGTGGTCTTGCCCACATAATTCACAGAGGCCTTGAAAGAGACCAACTCCCCTACTTCCACGGGATTCAAAAAAGCTACACCTTCCACCGCAACGGTGACACAGTATTCTTGGCAATATTGGGCTGCACAGACGTAGGCTACCTTATCCATTAGAGAAAGCAAAATACCGCCATGCACTTTGCCGCCAAAATTGGCATAGGAAGGAATCATCAATTCCGTTAAAACAACCTCAGAGGATTTTACGGTCTTGGCAAAAATTTTTGTCATACATACAAAGCTAGTCAAATATTGGCTAGGCTTTAAACACTAAATCAATCATGAAAAATGATAAAATCGACTAGTCCATTTATTCCTCAAAAATGACCTTCTGGGTCGCTGTGTGATTGGGCGTTTCAAAGGTCAAAAGATAAGTGCCACCCATCCAATGCGCTTTGTCGTCATAAACATATTCGTTTTTACCTGATTGTGTATTTTGAATGATCGTCTCCTCCACAATTTTCCCGGTTAAATCGCGCCAAGTCAACTTCACGGTTTCGGCTTTATCCAATTGAAACTGAATATTGGTTTTGTTATTAAAAG
>JACCDK011855478.1_pt1 | contig 20450 bp, 19 predicted proteins | sample 7445871 | NCBI WGS metagenome assembly JACCDK01 (sample SAMN15323436, study PRJNA562643) | freshwater metagenome | isolation source: river surface water | place: USA:Blue River Watershed | collected 2017-08-15
CATTATTTATAAGTTCATTAATAATGAAACAAAGATTATCGATACTACAGAAAGATCTTTTATTTTCAAAAGCACCTAATGGCCATGGAAATCCTTTACTAACAATTTTGTATAATAAATTCAAATTACCTTTATTTCCAGGGCCATGAATCATACAGGGCCTTAATATGTAAACTCTTTTCCCTTCTGGAATAGACTTATTTAAAATATACTGTTCGGCAAGAAGTTTACTTTTCCCATAGTGAGTAATCGGATTCGGTGTGTAATCTTCTGTTAATGGCAATTTTAATTTATCTGCTACTGCTTTAACAGAGCTTAAAGTGATAAAGATTTTAGCATCTGAAGATAAAAATGCATCGAATATTTTTTTAGTTAATTCAGTATTGACTTTATAATAATCATTAGGATTTGCTGCATTTTTAACATCATGTGCTTTACCAGCAAGGTGTATTACTACATTACTAGTAATAGAAAAGTTTTCTCCTCGTTTGTGAATCGTAATTGAATTTTGATCTCCAATATATTGAATTAAATTTTTTCCAACAAAACCATTGCCTGTTATAAAAACATGCTTCACTATGAGAGTATTTGTTCTAATTTATCAATCAACATTTCTCTAGAAAATTCTTGTTCAAAATAGGCTCTTCCATTTACTCCAAGTATCTTTCTTTCATCAGAAGATAATAATAAAAAGCTTTTGATTGATTCTTTTAATGCAAAAGCATCTTCGGCATTACAAACAAAACCAGCCTTGGATTCTGTTACAATTCTAGAACCTTCTCCATTTAATGAAGCTATGATTGGTTTACCACATGCCAAATAAGATTGTATTTTAGATGGAATTGTATTTGAAAAAATTGGATTATCTTTTAATGAAACAACTAATGCATCAGCACAACTAAAAAAATCCGGCATCTCATAACTTGGAAATGACCCTAATAAATGAAAATTATTTACTAAATCTAAATCCACTAATTTAGATTCAACTTCGGCTTTCATCCTTCCTTCTCCAATTATAATCCAATGAATTTGAATTTTTTCATTTTTTAATAAAAAAGCTGCATTTAGTAAAGTGTCAAAACTCTGCGCCTCACCAATATTACCAGCAAACATCAATTTAATTCCATTCGGCAATTTTTTTTGCAGTCCGATTTTAGCTTCTATTGGCTTGTAAAATTCATCAGTAGTATTGGGAAAGTAAACTAATTTATCTACTTCAATTTTTTGATTTAAAATATAGGGTACAAATCCCCGAGACTGAACTAAAATTTTTTTCGAATGTCGATAAATCCACCTTGTGAGATTATCAAAAATAGTTATTACAAACTTATTATTTATTCCTCCTGCAGCCGAAATACTTTCAGGCCATAAATCTTGAACCCAAAAATATAACGGTGCTTTAAATCTATACTTTGCGACAATTCCAGGTATACCAACTGTAACAGGAGAAGGTTGATAAACAAATATTTTATCAATTTTTTTAAAAATAAATAAAAGCTTAACCGATGAAAATATAGCAAAAGAAATATAATTTAGGAATAACTGAAAGCCCTTCCCTCTTCCTCGCGGAATTAAAGGAGAACGATAGATTTTTATACCTTTCCATATTTCATTATTCTTAAAAAAAAAAGAATACCCTTTATAAAAATTTCCATGAGGATAATTTGGCTTTGCAGTTAATACATATACTTTGTGGCCTCTTGCTTTTAAGGCTAATGCAATGTCATTAATGATGAAGTTCTCGGGCCAAAAATATTGTGTGAGTATTAATATCCTCATGATTCAGAATAATAATGTGGGTATATTTCACGATGTGATTCAATCCATAATTTCATTTCATGAATCATATTTTTATATGTCCCCACATTGAATTTAAAATCAGTTCTTGTATTAATCAAGCTTTTATCAACAATATATGATCCATCTAATTGTATCTCTAATCCTCTTTCGAATTCATTATTTATTATTTCTAATAATTGAAACTTGGATATTTTTTCATCATTCACTAAATGAAATATCCCATTTAAATCTTCATCAATTGATGATTTTATAGCCTTAAATAATTCAACCGTTGTAATGCCAGTCCAAATAGCATTTGTATACCCTTTTATTACTTTTTTTTGACTGAAAAACCAATGAAACAAACCTATACCATTTTTATTTATCTCAGGTCCTATGATCGAAGTTCTTAAGGTAAGATCCTTACTATTATCAAGTTCACCAAGTGCCTTCGACTGAGCATAAAATCCAACGCCATTTCTTAAAGAGGACTCAAGATAAGATCCTTCTTTTCCAGAAAACACACAATCAGTGCTAATGTGAATAATTTTTGTTTTTGTAGATTTTGTTACTGCCTCTAAAAAATGTGGTAAATATGAGTTTATTAAAATAGCTTTATCAGGATTTTCTTCTGCGGTCTTATTCAATAATCCTACACAATTAATAATTACATCAGCATTTGATTTTTTAATGAATAATTCCAATTCAGTGAAATTTGTAACATCTAGAATTACATCTGGTTTAATTATACTTGAATTTCTGGCAATACCTATTACTTCAAATTGATTTATGCAATTTTTAAGGCCAATTGTAATTAAATGCCCCGCCATACCATTCACCCCAAGCACTATGATTCGTTTACTCATTTTCCTTATTCCAGATTACTTTATTTACAATATTTGTATAACTCTGTATAATTCTTATAACTCGTTTAGAAACATCGGGTATTTCATACTCCCATGGGATTTTTTTAATATTTGAAATATGTGTTTTCAAACATAAATCAATAGAATTTAATATTTCATTTTTTGTTATGCCTCCAAGAACAATAGTACCTGCGTCTATAGCTTCAGGTCTCTCAGTACTAGTTCTAATACTAATTGCTGGGAAATTGATCATTGCAGATTCTTCACTTATGGTACCACTATCAGATAGCACACAATATGCATTTTTTTGCAATTTAATGTAATCAAAAAATCCAAAAGGTGGCATGACAGATATTAAAGAATGAAATTTAATTTTTTTATTTTCAATTTGCTTTAATGTTCTTGGATGAGTAGAAAATATGATCTGCATACTATATTTTTCTGCAACAGCGTTCAAGGCATCACACAATTTTATAAAATTGTCTGCTAAATCAATATTTTCTTCTCTGTGAGCACTAATTACAAAATATTTATTTTTGATTAAATTTAACGTATCCAAAATCATACTTTGTTCAATTGCAGTCTTGTTAATTGAAAGCACTTCAAATAATGGAGATCCAGTAACGAAAACATGATCCTTTCTAAAACCTTCGCTTAGTAGATATCGTCTAGAATGTTCTGTATAAGTTAAATTTATGTCACTTATATGATCAGATATCTTTCTATTTATTTCTTCAGGTACATTTTGATCAAAACATCGATTTCCAGATTCCATATGAAATATTGGAATTTTCAATCTTTTTGCTGCAATAGTACAAAGTACGCTATTTGTGTCACCTAATACCAATAGGGCATCAGGCTTTTCTTTTATTAGAACATCATAAGATTTGCTGATTACATTTCCTATTGTTTCACCTAAATTATTTCCGGCTACGCTTAAAAAATAATTTGGCTCCCTAAGTCCTAAATCTTTAAAGAATATATCATTTAATGAATAATCATAGTTTTGCCCTGTGTGTACTAAAATATGGTCATATATTTTATCGGCTAATTTTATTATTTCTGCCAATCTGATAATTTCAGGTCGTGTTCCAATAACTGTAAGAAGTTTTAATTTTTTCATTGTCATCTAATAATTTTTATATCCTATACTATTCAATAACTCAATTAATTCATTTTCTAACAGACGTTTAGTATTATGAGAATGATAGTCTTCGATACTTTCATTATTACTCGAACCTTCAGTAAAATACTTATTATAATTCAAGTCTCTATTATCAGCTGCTACCCTATAATAATCACCAAGATCCTCGGCAACCTGAACTTCTTCTCTTGAGAGAAGGGTTTCATATAATTTTTCAGCATGTCTAGTGCCTATGATATTTAATTCTACATTTGAATTGTAAATTTTCTTCATTGCATTTGCCAATTCTCGAATAGTTGATGAAGGTGATTTCTGTACGAAAATATCACCAGAATTTCCATTTTGAAATGCATATAATACTAATTCAACAGCATCGTCCAATGTCATCATAAACCTTGTCATATCTGGGTCTGTAATCGTTATTGGTTGGTTGTTTTTTATTTGATCATAAAACAAAGGTATTACCGATCCTCTTGAGGCCATTACGTTCCCATATCTGGTTCCTACCAAAACTGTATTGCCTGAAATTCTTGAGTTAGCAACCATAACTTTTTCCATCATTGCTTTAGATATTCCCATTGCATTAATTGGATAAACAGCCTTATCAGTACTTAAGCAAATAACTTTTTTTACATTATTATTAATGGCGGCCAATATAACATTTTCGGTACCTAATACGTTTGTTTTAACTGCTTCTATAGGATAAAACTCACACGAGGGTACTTGCTTTAATGCTGCTGCATGAAAAACATAATCTACACCTTTTAAAGCAGAATTAATACTACTAAAATCTCTTACATCACCAATATAAAATTTAACTTTTTCATTTTTTAAATCAGTACGCATGTCATGTTGCTTTTTTTCATCTCTACTGAAAATGCGAATTTCATTTATATCTGTTGATAAGAATTTCTTTAAAACCGCATTGCCAAAAGAACCAGTACCACCAGTAATTAACAAAGTTTTGTTTTTAAACATAATTTCTATTTTTTATTGAATTTGTATATAAATCATTATAATTTTGGGCCATATTTTTTGGTGTAAAATTATTTAGGTAAACAAATTTTACATCTTCGCTAATTTTTTCAACATCTAATTTTACTATTAGTTCAATTAAATCTAACTTATGATTTTTTATATCAAATAATTGTCCAATATTTTTCATCTCATTTTTTGCATTATCAAAAATTTCAATATGTGCAGGAATATTTGATAAAAGAAGTGGCAAACCTGCTTCCATTGCTATTAAAACAGATAGAGGCATTCCTTCAGTTAGAGATGTAGAAATGTAATAGTCTGAGGCATAAATATATTCTTCGAAATTACTTTTAAATCCAAGAATTAATATATCATCGCTTTTAGATATTGACTTTAGCTCTGTTTCTAAATCTCCATCTCCGATTATAACTAATTTATAACCTTCATGGTTGGAATTTAAAAAGTTGTTAATTAGATATTTAAAATTTTTTTCAGGAGATAACCTTCCGACACTTATTATATATTTATAATTACAATCAAAACCAAGTTTTATTTTCAACTCTAGCCTACTAAGCTCATTATTATAATTCGATTTACTTCCATTTACAACAATTCTAGTTTTTATTTTATCATTTAACAATAAAGTATCATGAACATATTTTGAGCATGAAATTGGATATTCAATAAGATGTAAAGTCTTTTTAGTAAACAAATTAATTAATGAGCCGGCAAAAAAACCATTCATAGTTTTAGATTGCAATCCAGGATAAATTTGAATTGAATGAAATCTAATTAGCTTTTTACAACTTAAAATATTAATCATTAGTGATCTAGTGCAATGTGAGTGGCAAATTGACACTTGCTCTTCTGAAACTATTCTAGTTATAATATTATTGAATTTTAAAAAATTATAGGTTACAATATTTTCAAGCTCTATTATTTTAATAGGTAGTTTTTCGAATTCCCTTTTTAATGAATTGTCTTTACATGGTTTAAGTGCTAGTAATATAAAATTAAATTGGTTATGATCGCTATTTTTTATTAGATCAAAAATGACCTGTACTGGCCCTTTTTTTTCTAATGATGAAATAACATGTAAAATATTTATTTTAGTACCCATTAATATAATAATTAATTATTTTTTAAAATCCACTTCCATGTTAAATTAACGCCCTCTAATAGATTAACTTTTGGTAAATAGTTTGTGAACTTATATGATTTAGAAATATCAAGCACAAAGGAGTTTATGTCAGAAGTCAATGACTTCTCAATAATACAACTTGAATTACCACCATTTAATTTAGAAACAATAGTTAAAATATCTTTTAAAGTAGTGCCTATTCCACTCCCAATATTAAAAGAACCATTAACTTCATTTGAGATTAATAAGTAAGTAATCATAACTAAATCATCAATATAAATGTAATCTTTTTTAATATCTAAATTACCGTAAATTATCAAGTCTTCATTATTTACTATTTTCCTTAAAAATGTAGAAATAACACCTTGACTTACTGTATTATTCTGTCTTGGACCATATGGATTAGATGGCCTTATTATAAGTGTATTTAACCCATAATTAGTTTGAAATAATTTAAGATAATGTTCCGTTGTTGCTTTTATAATTCCATAAGACGAAACGGGATTAAAATGAGTATCTTCTGTTATTAAGCAGTCGTTATCAACATTACCATATACAGCGCCGCCAGATGAGAAATATACAATTTTCTTAATTTTATGTTTGACCAATAATTCAAAAAGAACTAAACTAGGTTTTAGTATATTATCTATTTCTAAAATAGCCTTATCATTACTATTACTGGGTACAGTTGCACTTGCTAAATGTATAACTACATCAATATCTAAAAGTGCGTTTTCTAAACTATCAATGTCATTAAATGGAAATATACGATAATCCACTTTTATATTGGGAGATCGAAATTTTTCATGTTGGATATCAAAAACTCTAACATTATGATTATGCAACAACAATAAATCTATAAAATGCGATCCAATAAATCCATTGCCGCCGATTAATAAGTAATTCATTTAATAAAAATTGATTTATAAGTTGTTACTGGACTGTTTTCGGAATTTAAATTCAAATATAACGTTGCAAAACAAAATAGTATGACTAATAAATATGAAACGTATATATTAATATATGTGGTGTAGTTTTTTACTACATAATATATTAAAATTGGTTCAACAGTAAATAAAAGTGTTGACACACGTCCTGAAATTAAGGCAATATTATGGAAGCTGATTAGACAAAAAATTCCAAAGGCATAGGTAGAATATAATAATGGAAACTGAATCCTCATTTTGCTTAATGATGTATATTTAATACTCATTAAAAAAAGTATAAACATACATTTATAAAATGTAAAATCCTTTAAAAGATCGCGTGTATAATTAAACCTTTCATCTTTTAAATAAAAAAAGATCTTTGAGGCATCAGGTAAAAAACCAAAAGTACTATCTCCAGTTATGAATTTTGTTAAAAAAAAAGAAATAAGTAGTGAGATAAAAACATGTTTAGGCCTAGTAAAATATTTTTTTACAAAATTATAAGCAAAATAAATAATAGCCCCAGACTGAACAAACAATCCAAATAAATTATAAATATAGAATTTCTTACTATTTATAAAATTTAGAGAATATAAAAAGATTAAGCTTACCAATCCTTGTCTGATTTGATTTAAATCATTATGAAGAAATCTGTGAGAAAAATAAATTAGTATAGGCAAAGCTGCATAGCCAACAAATCTCTTGTATGCTAAATAAAGTAATGTGGCATTTATTATAGAAAAGAAAATAAAAATACTCTGATCTGATTTAAAGGGTATCAGAATTATATTGAATAATATAAATAATGGCTCTTGTAAATAATCAAAAAGTGAAAAATTTCTATTTAAGATATCAGTACTGATTAAATTATAAATATTTCTGTAAGCGTCTTCGTCAAGCCCAACTCCATTTCGAAGTGCAGATATAATAAACAAAATAAATATTGTAAATATGAATATTTGTTTTCTGTATTCATTTTTAACTAAATCAGAAAGTGACAAAATCATTATTAGAATAAAATTAACGAAATAGAACAAGTCTGGCTGTTTTGTGAACTATCAAATAAGAAAGTGGATATAACAATGGAATAATGTATTCACTATTAAAAAAGTAAAAATTAAAATAAATTAAAATCATATAAATTAATGCTGCTATAAAAGATAGCATTAAAAAAGAACTAGGATTAAAATGGCTATAATTTCGAATATTATAATACCAACTTAAAATTGATATTACGTAATATGATAATGAACTAAAAAATATTATTATAGATTTATCAAATCCGCTAAAATACTGATTATAAAAAATTGGTAGAAAGCAAGATATGGTTGTTGAAAATAAAAATATTACAATAACAAGCTCAGCGATCTCCTTTTTTGATACTATATATTTATTATTGAAAATATTATTATACTTTTTTAGCAATAAGGTACTTTCTATCAAATTATACGATGACTGATTTACTAAGATCAACAAATTTAGAGAAATTAGCACTTTTGGATCAAAATGCTTATAAAATAAAATTTTATCGTAATAAAGTACAAACCTATCACATAAATAAGCGATAAAATAATTAAAAGAAAGAAAAAATATAGGCCAAGTGAAAAACAACTGTTCACTTTTAAAATAAAATATTTTCCTATAATCTGGATTTAAATAAATTATTGTGATAAAATTAGAAAATAACCAAGAAAGTAATACTTTATTTAATGTTGGACTTCTATCTATTAGATATAATAGAGTAAAAATCATTATTAATAATAAAGATTTTACAAATGATATATTTATATGTTTTAAGAGATTTGATTCAGCTTGAAAAAGACGTAAAAAGTCATTAATAAAAATTTCGAAAATTGAGATACAAAGTAGAATTATAAAATGATAAATTGTCAGTTTAATTGGTAGTAAAAAGGTGAAAATAGTAAAAAAAAATATTCCACTAGCCAACGATATTGGAGTTATGAATCGAAGATAATATTCTTTTGGTATTTCATTTAATGTGTACTTTTTTATATAATAAACAGGAAACCCTAAACCACTAGCACTTGAAACGAATAAAACCAAACTACTAACTAATGAATAATCATTATAGTCTTTGGTTAATAAAAGTTTAGGAATTATAATTACAAATAAAATTCTTAATGAAACCGATAATCCTCGAAGAAAAAAAGGCTTTAAAATATTTATTTTCATCAAAGAATTAAGAAGTTTGAAGCGGATTGTTCAAAATCGAGTATTGCAATTGGAAAATTAATCGATTGTTATTTGATGTAATGTGTTGTCCTTTATGTAATCCAAAAGTATCTTCAATAATTAATGTGCCTTTTTTCCCAAGATGATAGGTAGAATCACCAAATTTCGAATTTGCTTCAGCATCTGGGATTCGTCTAAATGTTAATGATTTATTCATTCGGTGTGATCCAGGAATAAATACATGTGGCCCACAATTTTCATCTACATCTGTAAGGTAAATAAAAACTTTTAACCATAATAAATTATCAATATCCCTATGAAATAACTCTGCTTCTTGTGGATTAAGATTATTCCCAAAAGTCCACCAAGATCCCATACCAGTACACTTGAAATTTTTTCCAACATATTTGGCAATGTAGGCATTCAATTGTGGCGAATTAGAGATTTCTTTTAAAATTGGAATTTGACCTAAGTCTGATTTTTTATAATATCCAACGTGTGTGCCTAAAGGTGGTGTATGGGGATTAAAAAAACCTTTTGAAGTATCCCATGGATCAGAAACTTGATAATTTGAGAGCTCCTTGACAATATTATCAATTTGAAATTCATTTAAAAAATTTTCAATGATTAAATATCCATTTTTTTTTAAAAATGAATATTTATCTAGAAAATCATCATCTATTTTAACTTTATGCTTTTTTTTGGGAAAAATTATTATCGATAGAAATTGACTAGTAAAGTACCTAAGAATCCAAGGAATTGGAAGTCTAAAAATTCGAAATAAAATTTTATTCATAAATTCTGCTTTTTATTATGTTATTTTTAAATATCGAGTCTTTGGGTATATTTTTAGATACTACACTACCAGCAGCAATAAAAGAATTATCTCCTATAGTAACTCCTGCTAAAATAATGGAGCTCATGCCAATCCATACATTTTTACCAATTATTATTTCACTTCCAATATGATTACCAAAATCTTTTTTCTTTAAGTTGAGATTGCCAGTCTCTAATATACAATTAGAAGAAATTCGTGAATTTGAGCCAATAGTAATTTTTTTAAAAGTTCCAAATAAGCAATTTGGTCCTATTTTGACACCTTCCCCAATAAATAAATTTGAAGGATCTTTTATTGTGACTGGATAGCTAATATCAGACTGTTTATAACCTCCTAAATTAGAAATTATATATTTGATATAAAGCCTACCATAATAATATTTTATTTTTTCTATGAGTGCTAATATTTTAAATAATATTCTCATTTTTTAAAATATTTATTGCTTTTATTTTTGTTTCTTCAATTTCATCATTTGATACAAAATGATCATTCATTACCCATTTTATATATGAGTTATTAACTTTATTATAAAAATATTTAAATAAAAATTTTGGTTTATTAATTGCAATTAAATTAAATAAAAATTTAAATAAAAACAATATTCCAAATTTATTAAGAAAGACAAAATAGTTTCTTGTAAAATTGGAATTATCATTTTTTATAAATTCATTGATCTCTTTTGCTGCCAAAGTTGTAGAGAATTTCTCAGTTGATCCAAAATGAGTTTCAAAAATAGATTTATTAATTGCACTTTTAAATTTAGTTGGCTCTTTTATAATATTTTCTATTTCATCTGGAGAATGCCAATGATAGTCTTCAGAAGGTGGCTGCATTAAATCTTTTCTTAGTTTATCCCATTCAATGGCAAAAGTAGGTATGCCTAAAATAAATGATTCGAATACAACTGATGATGTAAATGTAAATACTATTTCCGAATCATATAAATCTTTATATAATTCACTTTCTGTACTTAATTTTATAACATCATTTTGAATTTTTTCATATTCTATCGCTAACTCACCGGGGTGTTTTCTTATAATTATTTGTTTATTACTATTTCTGCAATAATTTTCAATTTGCAAAATAGAATTAATGAAATTTGAGCGTATTTTTCTATATAAATGATTTGAATTGTCATCATCTTTTAAAAAATATTCTTTTTTTATTTTTTCCCAATCAAAATCAGAATAATCTGCTGCATTAAAATTAGTTATAAATAAAATTTTCCCAGTTTGCGTATAGTTTAATTTTTTTTTTATCGTTTTTAGTATATCGAATTTGGGATTACCTATGACTTTAATTTTATGATTTGGTATACCATGAATATTTAACAATTTTTTAAATGATTCGTTCCAGACTAGGTGTAGTGAAACATCTTCATTAAATTTTTCTTTATTATCTAAGTTAAATTTTTCAAAATAAGAAACTTCTGCTAAAAATTGTTCTGAATGTAATAAAATCAATTTTGAATTATTAAATCTTTTTCTCAACCTTATGTATGGAGTTCTTGTTACATTATATGATGGACTTATAATATATTTTTCTTCACTTTTTACTCTTTTAAAAAATGTTGGCCCTTGCACTGTGAAGAATGCATCTTGGAAATCTATATCATAATCGCAATTAAGTTGTGATCCTATTAAACAAGAAAATAAAAGGTCTCTAGAGGGATGATCAATTAGAAATGTAGCTAGTTTTTTACTCATATATAAATTTAAAACAACTATTATTTAACATCTAAAATACCGTAATTATTTTTTATTTTTAAATGCCTATGAATACTAAATCCATTTTTATTAATTTTATTGGAATCTTTATATCTACCAACATAAATTTGATCTTCACTAGAATCAAGGTCAATACACCATACATAATCATTTTCCCATAATATCTCATTTTTAACTAAATAGTTTATAAAAAAAATGTATGTATAAATTAAAGATTTATTTGAACTTGTAATAGTAAGATCTATCGGATTTTTACCTCTACTTTCATTGACAATTTCTTTTTGGACCATTAACCATTTATGCTCTAAGGTAGAATTAATATAAAAGGGTTCGTTTAAATACCAATCTTGATTATAAAAGCAGGGTTCATATTCGTCTGGGTTAAAACCAAACTGTTCTCTAAAATGTTTGAATTGTAACTTTGCTTTTGTATAATGTTCAGGTATTATTAAAATCAAAAGATGTGTATCTTTATTTAGAGTCAATAAATTTTCGGGAAAAGGAATTATATTTACACTTTCATTTTCTAATAATTCTGGATTTAAAAATTTTATTTTTTCATTAATTGCTTTTAATTCAGATGGTCCAATAAAATTTTGGCCCATAATTTCTTTTGCTCTAATTATAGTTGTGCTTCTTTCCATTCCTGATAAATTATTACATCTTCATAGCTTGCGAGGTGTCCTTTTTTCTTATAAATATCAATTCTTTTAAACTCTTCTTGCAATCTATTAAATCTAGTTCCCCATCCGGTTTCTTTGAACCAAGGTAAATTTCTTGCAGGAGCATTGAAGATTAAAATGGTTTTATCTTCTTTGAGTATTTTATTTAAAAAAGTTAAATAAGCACGATATTGATGATCGTGAGTTGCAACTAAAATTAATTTTTTCCAATTATTTTTTTTGACTAAATCAATTACAAATTCAGCTTGTTCTTTAGTGTTTAAAGATTTATTTTCAACTATTATATCAGATTCTGGTACACCTAAATTAATTAAATGTGGTAAAACGTCTATAATAGGGTAGCTACCATAACTATAATCACAAATTCCCCCACTGAAAATAATTTTATCAGCCCATCCATTTTTATATAAGTCAACCGCTTTTTGGCATCTATTTAATCCATCGCCCTCTAGTAAAACAATAACGTCAGACTTGCTTAACGAATCATTATCTACAATTGCAATAAACTTCTCTCTACTTGTCATTTTTATAAATTTTCCCAAAATATTGGTTGACCCGCATCTATATTTGTTTTCAATGTTCGACCAACAATGTTTTTTTTGAATTTGGGCAAAATTCCAAGAGCAGGTCTTAATTCAACTATATCAGAACTTTCAATAACTTTTCCAGCAGGGATATCTTTTGCAGCATATAATCCTCTACGCTGAACTGTCACTGTCTCAAATTCTTCTTCTACTACAAACTTTTTAGAACTACCCATTGCCTTTTCGAGTGACCTAACCCTTTCAACCATTAACTTAAATTCCGAGACATTCATTGAATGTGGATGGTCAGGTCCTTTATCTGCTTTATTTAATGTAAAATGTTTTTCAACAAATACTCCGCCAAGTGCAATTGAACCTAGTATAACAACATCACCAAATGAATGATCTGAATATCCTGTTAAAACATCAAATGCGCTTTGATATGTTTTTAACACATTAATATTAGCGCTTTCAATCATTGAAGGGTAGTTAGTAATACATTGTAACAATATTAAATTTTTGTTACCAGTTGATTCAATTGTTCTTATTGCATCATCTATCTCTGAAAGTGTAGCGTCACCAGTTGCTAATACAATAGGCTTTTTAGTAGATGCAATTTTTTCGATCATTTCCAACCATGTTATTTCACCAGAACCTATTTTAATAAAAGGCAAGTCTAATTCCATGCACAAATCAACAGCTTCAAAGTCATATGGTGAAGTTGAAAAATGAATTCCAATATTATCGCAATGTTCTTTTACAATGTGATGCCAATCTCTGGGAAATTCAGCATCTTTAAATACTTCATTTACAGGTCTTCCCCAAGTACCATGAACACCTTTTAAGTTCATTTTTTCAAACCCTTTAGGTGCAACTATTTTTTCAGAAATAAAGCTTTGGAATTTAGCACAATCAGCCCCCGCTTCTTTTGCAGCATCACATAGTTTTTTTGCTTTATCTAAAGAGTTGTCAAAATTTGCACCAATTTCAGCTACAAAATAGGCAGGATGCCCATTTCCAACAATTCTATTATTAAATGCAATTTCTTTTGAAAATTTTATCATATTATGGTTTTTTTTGTTTTAATTCGGTTTGATATTAAATAATTATGTATAATTAGATAGAAAAATATTTAGTTAAGTCTTTTAAATCCAGAATGGCAAACACTTGCCCTAATATGTTTTACAACTTGTTCTTGATTTGCGGAAATAAATTTAAATATTTCATTTAATTCATTGAAATACCTATCTAACAACTCAGGTTTATGTTCAGTACATGCATAGAATGAATTGGAGGCAAGTATTCCCTTTTTTAACATCTCTTGAGTCATATAAGTTTTAAACTCTAGTGCCAATGGAGATTTAAAACTAAAAGTACTTAAGGCTGGTAAACCAGAAATTGATATTTCAAGATTATTTAGACTTGCTATTTCGTTCCAACTTTTAGACACAACAGAACCTATTTTTGTGATTATTTCCCATGATTTCATTTTTTCCATAACATCTAGAGTCTTTAATGCTGCTGCTGGTCCAATTCTTTCTGTCCAGAAAGTACTACTAATAAATGTACTTTGTGCAAATTCCATTATTTCTCTTCTGCCAATAATTGCATTAATTGCATAACCATTGCCTAGTGCCTTACCAAACATTGAGATATCTGGCTCAACTTTATATTTTATATGAAGCCCTCCATAAGTTTCTCTAAATCCTGAAGTACACTCATCAAATATTAAAACAATATTATTCTTGGTCGCAAGTTCTCTTACTTTAATTAAAAAATCATTTTCAGGTTCATAGTTTCTCATAACCTCCATAAAAATTACACCAATGTTTTTTTCAGCAATTAATTTTTGAAGTTCTTCAATATCGTTATAATTAAATGTATGAGTTGTATTTAAAAGTGCTTGAGGTACTCCATTTGGCTCTAGACCTGGTAGCAAATGACCACTTAATTCTTTGCTTGATTCTAAATTAGCGGCAAGATACCAATCATGCCAACCATGATAGCCACAGATTGCAACACCATCTTTTCCCGATGCAGCTCTTGCAATACGTAAGGCAACTGCGTTTGCCTCTCCACCACTTCTAGTATATTTAACCATGTCAGCCCAAGGATGCAATTCTATTAATTTTTCTGCTAAATAGACTTCTTCAGGACAATTTAAAGTTGACATGTTACCTGTTCTGATAACGTTTGTAACAACTTCATCAACCTCTTCATTGCCATATCCTAAAGTATTTGTACCAATACCCATTATAGACATATCCATATATTGATTTTCATCAAGATCCCAAACATTAATACCCTTAGCCTTACTAAAATAAGAAGGCCATAAATCAGGTAAAAACATTTCAGATCTTTTTGAAAGTAGCATATTGCCCCCAGGGATAATAGTTTTTGCTCTTTTCCATAATTTTTGACTATTACCTATACTTGCACCTTCGTTTCTTTTAATATTACTATTCTCCATAAACAACTCCGGTTTATTTTTATATAAATTTATAATTTCTTCCCACACAAAAAATTCACGTTCATTAAATTCTTCAAAAACCCTTTGAATAACCTGTAGATCTACTTTTTCGTCAATTGTAAGTCTAATATTTGAAAAATCAACTGAATTTTTATAAACTACAACTTTAAAAAGGCTACGATTATTATAAAAAAAAGGTGTCACATGTTCTCTATCGTGATTTGAGGATGCATTCATCCATGCTTGTTCAAGGGCCTTCATTGTAAATACTTCAACATCTAATCCATCCGGAAAAGTAGCTGGCTGTGTATTACTTGAATAATCTGATTTTGTTTTAATCAATCTTTCTATTACTATATCAACAAGATTAGCGTCTATAAAAGGACAGTCCGCAGTTATCCTAACTATTATATCAGATTGCTCTTTCTTTGCAATCTGATAATATCTATCAAGAACGTCATCTACATTACCCGCATATGCTTTATAGCCCAATTTATTTGCAAAATAAATTAATTCTTTATCTTCCTCATTTGTTGTCGTGGCAATAATAATGTCATCTATCAATTTAGATTTAGAAAGCCTTTTTAATAACAATTCAATAACAGCATAATTTCCCAAATTTTTTAAAACTTTTTTGGGAAATCGCTTAGAACCTAATCTTGCCTGAACGATTGCATGAATTTTCATAAAGGAGTAATAATTAATGTGACAACTTCCAGTTTTTTGTTGGACAATAAGAAATTATAAACTATTTGTTATAAATGAAGCCTCCGATTTCTCTGTATGCAAAACCAAATTTGTTGTGTTTAATTAATGTATCATGAAATGCAGTACCACTTTCCATGTCAATATCATCAACTAGTATTAAGGAATTTTTATTCGATTTTGATATGACAATATTTAGTTCTCCTAATGTATGTTTATACGTATGAAGACTGTCATGAAAGAAAAAGTCAATGTTGTTAGGTAGTTTATTTGAAGACATTAGTTCTAAACTATCTCCTAGATTTAAAATCCAATTATTTTTTAAATAATCTGGGACTAGCCATCCCACTTCTTTTTCATAGGTATGAGTTTTAGAGCCATCATCTAAAATATTATCCTTTTTATTAGGTAAATCAAAACTATATAAAGTACCTGATTTATTATGATTAATAGCTAATAAAATGACTGCACTTGATTTACCATTTGCAACACCAGTTTCAACAATATTTACTGGTTTTAAAATCCTAACAGCTGTATATAAAAGCAGGCTATTAAACCTAACATCTCCTGAATTTCCATCATCTATTTTATCTAATTCATTTAACTTATTTTTAAATTGTTCATGAAAAAAAGTATCATTCTGATAATCATAAAAATATTTAAGAACATCTTCAACTTTGACGTTAAATAAACTTTTAAAAAAATCAAGATAAAAAGGGTCATTAGCAAGTATGTTTACTTTTTCTTGCTCTTTGTACCCTTCAATTAAATTTATGTACTCTACATTTTTTTCAAAAGATTGAAATCCATAATTTAATATTCTACTAAAAAATGGAAGATGAATACTTCCTGATTGTTTTTTTATCATTTTATTTACTTTTTTCAATTACTAATTTTAATCCTTCATTTAAATCTATGAAAGGATAATTATTTATATATTTAAATAGTTTGCTTAAATCCGGACATCTTCTTAAATGATCTCCTGATCGTCCTTCAACAAATTCAAATGAAGGATTTAAATTACAAAGCTTCATAATATTTGTAGCTAGCTCTATTATTGAAATTTCATATGGATTCCCGATATTATATACTTCATTCCATTTTGCATGTATTAATGCGAGCAATGTAAGATTAATATGATCATCAATATAAATAAATGATCTTTTTTGCATACCATCGCCAATTAATTTTAGAGGATACTCACCTTTAAGTGTTCTCAAAACCAACTCGGGTACTACTTGCCCATAAGATGAATTAATCATTTTTGGACCATAAACGTTAAAAATTCTGAATATAATCCAATTTAAACTATATTTTTCAGCGAATAATTTAAAAAGAAATTCCGAATACAATTTACCGGCAGCATAGGAATCTCTATTTTCTGTAATTCTCAAATAAGCCATATCTTCCTCATTTGTTGGGATATTCAATGGCTCGCCATAAACTTCAGATGTTGATGCAAATACTAGTTTAGGTTTATAGTCAGATTTTAAATTTTTTTGAATACTGTTACAAAGTTTTTCTGTAATAATACCGTTTGTATAGGCTACTTCATAAGGTATATCATAAAAATATTTAGTTCCATTTATTGCTGCATAATGAATTATTATATCAGGCAACTCTTGTTTAATAAGATTAGTTAATTTATCATTTTCCTCAATTATGTCAATTTTGTAAAAAGTAAAATTTTTATTTTGTTGTAAATTCTTGATATTTTCAAGTTTACCTCTAAACAAATTGTCAACTACAATTACTTCTTCATTGTCATCAATAAGTTTTTGGGCCATATAAGAACCTATAAATCCAGCACCACCGGTTATTAGATATTTCATATATTATTTGATTGTATGAATAAATTACCTAATGTGTAATATTTTACATTAGGTATGCTGTTGAAATATTCCTTATCAAGCACACTCCACAAATCAATAATAATTTTATTTTTTAAATCTAATTCAAAATTATATAAGTAGTAGCTGGGATGGTTATTTGAAATTATTATCACATCTGAATCTTCTATAAATTTATTGAAACTTTCATAGTAATCACCAAGATTCATTTCTATTATCTCATTTTTATTTGCCGAAAAATCATGTAGATTTAAATTAAATTCTTCATTAATAAAGTATTTACAAAGATTTATTGAATTAGATCCACGTAAATCAGAAGTTACTGGCTTTCCCTTAAAAGCCAACCCTGTTATTCCAATTCTATATGAATTATTAAAGTTTTTTTGAACCCAATTAAAGATCTTATACTCTAAGCTTTCATTGAATTTTCTGGAGTTTAGAACAAAATCTTTTCCATTCGAATTTAATAAGTTTGATGTTAGTATGTATGAATCTTTCTCTAAGCAGGGACCGCCTACAAAACCAGGTTTTGCAATGTCAGATCTAGAATAACCAAAATTACACAACTCGATCATTTTAACGCCATCTATTCCAAATGATTGCGCTATTTCATTGAAATAATTTCCAATTGAAAATTGAATATCTCTATAAGTATTATTGAATAACTTTAATAATTCAGCAGATTCAAGTGATCCAGAGTTTACAACATAAGCTGAAATTTTTGACCAAAAGTCTGTTGCAGATTTTAAACTTTTATCATTTAAAGAACCAACTATTTGTGGTAGTGTGTTTAATTCGGTTAATGCAGAACCCTCAATTGTTCTTTCTGGACAAAATGAAAGCAGTATGTCAGAATCGGATTTTTGTAAGTTTAAAATTAATTTTTTAAAATACGGCAATACAATATTTCTAGTTGTTCCTACCGAAACAGTTGATCTTAAAATAATATGTTGTTCTCCTGTATATATTTTACTTATAGAATCTAAAGCATTATATAATCCATCAAATAGAACCTTGCTTGAATTTTTATTATACGGTGTACCTACTGAGATTATGATATAATCAATTTGTACATTTTTAAAATCTTCTACGCTTTTTTCTATAAATATTTGATTGTCAATATATCTTTTTAAAAATTTTTCAAGCCCAGGTTCAAAAAAATGTGGGATTCCCTTTCTTAATGACTCTCTAGTTGTATTATTGGATTCTGCTCCATAAACTTTGAAACCTTTTCTAGCTAATGCTACTGATAGTGTCAGACCAACAAAACCTAAACCGACAACACAAACGTTATTTTTCATGCTTAATTATTTTTAATTTTTGAAATCCACCCAGAATATCTAGCAGTCATTGTATAGATAAACCATAGTGCCCCTTTAAAATTTAATTCTAATATTGATTTAATTGAATATTTCATAGATTGTCTCATTGGATGAAAAATTGATTTAATTTTTCTCAACATGGTCCAATTGGACTTCTTAGAATTATAGAAAAAATAATCACCTGTTCCATACCAAAAGAATTTATTCCAAATTTCATGTCTGCTCCAATTATTTTTATCGTGAGCTAAAATAGGTGCCAAACCAATTTTATAACCTGCCTTTTTAAGTCTTTCAGCTAATTCTGTGTCATCACTAGGTCCGAGATTATTTTTTGAAAAATTTATTTGCTTCAAAATTGACAAATAATATAAAGAGGGAGTACCTGCAACGCTAATCTCGCCTGGATTACCCATTAAATACTTCCATCTCAAATCTAGCCCGTTATCCCAAAAATTTGATATAGGCTGTTTAACTCTCGTTTGTGCGCTAATTGCACAATATTCACTTTCTTTTAAAAATTTTATCATTTTTTCAACAAAAAAATTATCTATAAGATTATCTGGGCCTACAAATAAAATCAAGTCTCCTGTTGAATTTTCTACCGCAATTCTTCTTGCATATGAAAGACCCAATCCTTGATCTGATAATAATTTTACAAAATTAAAATTAGTTTTAACAAATTCCAATGTGCCATCTGATGAATTACCATCTATTAGCAATACTTCATGAGGATTACAATCTAAAACTTTAGGCAATGAATTTTTAAGTAGCTCTATGCTATTTTTTGTACAAATTGCTATTGTGATTTTTTCATTCATTTTTACTAATACATTTAAATAACGCACATTACTGCGCACCGAGTTACAATCTTTTATAAAATCTGACCATTTATAACAATAAATCAAACACAATAAATGTTTGATTTATATCTAAACTTCTATTTATACCTTACAGTGAATTTCTAAAGGTCCAATGGACCACACTAATCAAATCAAACACTTTTAAGCAACTAATTTTTTATACAGTTGTCCAAAAACCAAATACAATACCGTTAAAAATCCAGCCAAGAATCCCCCTAACACAAACGACTTTATTCTTCCTAGTTTTTCTTTTTCTAATGGAAGAATAGGTCTATCAATTAATTGCACCAAAGGCGTTTCTTTTCTTAAACTCACTTTAGATAATTCTAATTGAGCTACTAATTGAGTTAAAATAGCTGTATTGGCTTGAACATCTACCTGTCTTCTGGTACTAGGTGTTCTTTTTACATTCAAAGCTGGGTTCAAATTGTATACATTATC
>JACCDK011550792.1_pt1 | contig 20442 bp, 19 predicted proteins | sample 7445871 | NCBI WGS metagenome assembly JACCDK01 (sample SAMN15323436, study PRJNA562643) | freshwater metagenome | isolation source: river surface water | place: USA:Blue River Watershed | collected 2017-08-15
AAGAGCCTGAATTACTTTGTAGTTCAGGAGGCAAGCGATCTCCGTCCAAGCCATCGAGATACAAGCTTGGCTTTAGTTCTTCAAAAGGCCATTGCAAGTTTTTTTGACATAGAAGTCCAGGTCATCTCATTTGAACAGTTCGAATATGGATACGTGCGAGACGTTGATTCAGTTACTGAGTTTAGATATATCAATCACTTTAGAAAAAAATACGCTAACTTGATTCTTCCCAGTGTTGAAGCAATTTCATACGGCGCTGATGTTCTGCTTGCCAATTCTAATCTTAAAGAGATGCTGCGAGGACCTCGTAGCTTTAGGGTTATCAATGCTTGGAAAAGTGAAATTAACAAGAATCCCAATATTTCCAAATTGCTGATTCCCGAAATAAACTCTGAATTAATCAGTTTGTTGGATATCCCTGTAAAGCAAATCCCTCGGGATAGATTGGAATTAAACTTAAGAAATTTCTCAAAGTCATCCCAATTTTCGGAATTCATAGAGTGTTCACATGTGGAGACCTATCCCTTGATAGTTGTGGGTCCCGATTACTATGGTTTTGATACACAGAATGTAGATGCTTTGATATCTTCCATTCGTGAGATTCCGAATTCGGATCATTATCAAATTCTGGTGAAACCTCATCCAGCTTCTGATATATCGACTGAGATGATGAACTATTTCGAACACCAATTGGGGCGCCCAACCCTCAATAAAACTCTCAAACTTGATATAAACAGGGTAAAGACCGCCCCGCTTGAGATTCTTATGGCTGCGAACAATGCAAACCTTTACGTTGGGATTTACACAGCTGGGATCGCTGGTGTGGATAGACATAGAGTTTTTTGGGTACCTAGTAGTGACAAATTCTCAGAAAAAATGTATAAGATTAACTATAGAAAATTTCTCGAGTACTGGTCAGATAGTTAAGGAATACCATTAATGAATTTCTTACTCATTGGCTTGGGTTCAATAGGAAGAAAGCACTTATCGGCTCTAAATCATTACTACCCTTACTCTGAGATATTCGTAGTCGACCCCGCGTACCCGCCCGGGAGGCAAACATATAATTCCGTTACTTTCATGGTAAGTAAAGAAATTCCAGCTTCGAGTTCAGTGAATGATGTTGCTATTGTCGCAAACTGGGGCCCAGATCATTTCAAGTCTTTTCTCTCGCTTGTGGAAGCGGGATTTAAGAGAATATTGGTAGAGAAACCACTTGCCGATTCTCTTTACGAATTAGAGAAGATTAGGGAAATTTGCTTTCAAGAGAATATTATTTTGAGTGTCAACCATTCATGGCACTTTGAAAGCTTAGCTTCCAGAATTCTGTCAATTTCTGACTCGCTTGGTTTGGGCGCCCCGGTAATGCTTATAACTAATGGTGGAGCACGCTGCATTTCGACTGCTGGCAGTCACATCATCCACCTTGCAAATCAGTTATTTGCCTCGTCCCCGCTAACTATCTCGGGGTTAGGTCGGAGTGATTTCATAAATCCAAGGAATGCTTCTCTATCATTCTATGAAGGGGTCTTCTCATTCTCCTATCCTGGAAACCAAATGCTTTCAATTACGTACTCAAACCGTTCATCTGTTGCCGGCGATGTTCTGATTTATTGGAAAGACGCAATTGGATATCTGAAAGACGATGAAGTTGAAATTTACGAGAGGCCGCGTAATCGCGATTTTGCTTCAATTATCACTCGTTACGGTGAACCCACAGAGTTGGTGTTTAAAGGCATAGTTCCAGATTTGCAAGAGCGACTTTATCGAGATGTCTATGATTTCTTAGTGAAGGTAAGTTTCTCTGAATCAACCAGAAGCCTGAACGAACATCTAATATCGTCTCACTCATTGATTCAGGCAATAATCGCCACTAAGTTGGGGATTCACACGAGCCCGAATATGCGGCATTCTGCGGAGATAACCCAATTAAAGTTTGGGATTTCATGATGCGCACTGTTGTCATTGGAACATCCGCCATAGCGCGTAATCACCTCGAAGCACTGAAGTCGATTGGGGTGCACTGTGTAGCGATTACTGGTAGAAAAAACCTTGTAAGTTTACAGAGAATTGCCCTTGACTTTGATATTCCTAAAACTTTCACTAGTTGGGAAAAAGCGTTAAGCGATACAGAATTCGATTCACTTGTGGTTTGCACCCCACCAGATGTTTCTTTTGAAATACTCAATTATATCAGCGGGCGAGATATTTCATGTTTGGTAGAAAAACCTGCCCTTCGAACAGAAATGCAGCTGGAAGCATTAAAGAAGCTAGATCTAGATCAAACCTTCATGGCGTTTAACAGACGTCACTACAACACAGTAAATGAACTAAAGGCCCAGATTGCGAGAGAGCCTCTCGGAGAATTAACTATAGAAATTCACGAACCTAGTACTGCAAATAAAGTTGCCAAAGGAGATACTCTTATCAATAACTCTATCCATGTTATTGATTTGATTCTGTACTTAACCGGGTCAAGAGTTACGGATATCCAAGTACAAAGCCATTCGACCACATTTCTTGGGCTTCGGGTGTGCATGAGTGCTAATGGGATTCCTGTATCCCTATCCATAAAATTCGGTATTCCCTCAAATACGTCCGTTAGTTATGAAACTCTTGGAAGTAAATACCTGCTAAGGCCGATTGAACAATTATCAAGATTCAATAATTTTGCTATTCACGAACCAACCCCAACAAGCTCGATAAGAATTTACGAACCATCGTGGAAGGGTTCGGAGTCCCAAGTTATCAAGGAACCAGCTGAGCGTTTAAAGCCCGGATTCTTGAACCAAGCAACTCAGTTCAAGAATTTCTCTGAGAAAGGCAAGATATCACCTGCAATGACTTCTATGGGTGAAGCAGCTCAAACTCTTCAACTGGCTTTGAGTCTTACTCAACTACTATGAGTGAGGTTCAATCGGTGGACTCCCGTGAATCAATTGACTTAACTTCCTTGACGATGGTGTTCATTACTCGTAATCGTCAAGAATTAGTTCTCAAAAACTCAAGATTTTACCAACGTCTTGGAGCGAGCATAGTTGTTTTAGATGGAAGCGATAGTCCAATCGCAGAAAAAGATCAGGGATCCGTTGCTGATCGATTTACATACATCTATTCGTTTGAGAGCTTAGAGCGAAGGTTGTCTCTTGCTGCAAAATTCGTACATACTCCGTTTACCATTGTTTCCACAGACGACGACCTATTGGTGCCAAGTGCATTGCAAAAATCCATAAAGTTCCTATTCGAACATCCGGAAATCTTGTCGTGCTCCGGAAGAGCAATTGGATTTAAGCGATCAGCATCAAAGTTAAATTTTCTTGATTGCTATCCAGAGCATGATGTCTCCAAGAATAGTCTTTTGCCAAGCTCGGTAATCCTAAGAACCTTCTTATACTTCAGGAGTTATAGCTCTCGATATTTCTACTCTGTATACAGAACAAAGGATTGGATACCCATTTACACAAATTTTGTGGGGGAGAGACCTCTACCAAGAAATTATCTCGAGTTCATCATTGAATTTCGTGCTTGCTTGAAAGGATCTCATCATATTTTGCCTAACCTCTTTTGGTTGAGAAATTTCACGAATGCTCCCATTAGAGCAGACGAGAAGTATAGAATTTTTGCTAAACCTGCTGACTACATTGCTGTAGTTCGAGAAACCTTCTCAAAGGCAGGCAAAAAGGAAGGTTGTTCTTTTCTTAACTCTGCAGTTAAGTCATTGTTAATTTCTCTGATTATCTTTGCTTTAGACATAAAGGGTTCTTTGGTTGCATTCAGGAACAAACTTCGTGGTCTAACTGCACTTGAAAGCAGCCGATTGCTCAAGGTCGAAGAGACCTTTGAATTGAAGGTTCTCCTGGAAGCGAAGAGTTCAAGTTATAGCGAGAAAGAGATAGGTGAACTTCTGCGTCTAGTGTAGTGTTCGAGTGTTCCTAGTGCGGAGTTTGGATTGTGAGTAATAATTGATGAATCTATCCACAAAACATGAGTATCTTTACAATTTGAAACTTGATGGGGTGCGAGTACTTGATTTGGGCTGTGGGGATGCTTCATACTGGATTCAAGTCATTGACATGAGCCCCGAAATTCAATTGTTTCTTTATGAGCCTGATCGAAAAGTTCTCGACAAAGCTAAAGGTACGTTGTTGGGTAGAAATGTAACATTCATATCTGATCTTCATTCCTTAGATGAAGAATCTTTTGATGTTATAACCTGTTTCGCTGTACTGGAGCATGTATTTAGTTTAAATGTTTTTTTTAAAGTATTGAAAAAACTCTTGGCGAAGAATGGTACCGCTTACATCAATTACGATGATGGTCATTTTAGAAACTCTATGTATCTCTCTAGAAGTAAGAGTTTCCGCATCAGAAATAGACTCAAGACACAACTATCATTTCTATGGAGATTCCTGGGTTGGTATAGCAAATACCAAAAACCTATCAACGCATACGGCCTGCATGATTTGATTTCAAGGAATGGACTTCGAATTGCTGGAGAGCGATATCATTCCATTGATTCGCTTGAAATTATCAGTGGTTCATTATCTGTTGCAGACCGGGCAGAGTTATTCCCGATCGCATTAAGTCTAGAAGCTTTCTTGAATTCCAAGATGAGCAAGGATCCCAATCGGGATCTGCGAGGGCACAGTGATATCTTCCGAATCTGCAGTTCTAGAACTTTAGTTTTGGAGCATTCGGTAGTCGCTTAAGCTCAATGCAATCCATTATTGCTTTTGGCTGATTCCGAAAAACTTCCTAGTGTCAAAGATGCCTACCGATTGGACCCAATTCTTTCCTGCTGTGACCCCATAAGCCGGGGAAGCGTCAATGTCATCCGAGATCAGTATTCCACCTTTTGATAACTTCCCAAAGGCAAGATCATATTCAAATCGTTGCCAAGAGTATCCGTGGTTGGAATCATGAATCCAAAGTTCAATGTCGTTTATACCTGCAACGTTTTTCTTTAGTGACCTCGGGAAGGGTTTAGAAAGATGATGAAAAAACCAATTTCCATTTCCTGTGTAAACATTCTTACATCTCATGTCTATATCAAAAGAGTGTAGTACTCCCCCTGTCTGTTCCAATGCATTCATGATTACATTAGTTGTGATCCCATTTGCCACTCCCGTTTCGACAATTATTTTTGGCCTGACTCTCAAGATGTAGGCATAAAGGAAGCTTGCAAGGCCTGCTTCGCAGTCGTAAGAACTTCCATATATTTTGCTTGAAAAACGTCTGACCGCTTCACTATATGAAGCTTCTCCTTCATAAATGTCATCTAATTCGATATTCCAAACATTGGATTCAGAATGGACAAACAAATGATTGTTTCCGTAGATTGAAGTAAGTTTTTTGGATAGCCAATTCGAACTTACTCCATGTGAATTTCCATAAAGAAGTAAACTCATTCGCATTTCTATAGCGTCAAGTGTTTTTTGAATCATAGTGGAACCCTATCTTGATAGCTTTCTAAAAACCTCAAACGACTGCACCATTCGGGTTGTCTGTAGGCTCTAGGTTTCAGTTTTCTCCAAACTCTTCTCCTTTTACCTGCCTTTCTAGACTCACGCTCGCTACAATCCAAGAGTGATTGTCATCATCGGCGCAGGTCCTATCGGGATTTATACAGCAGAGCGTCTAATAAGGCTTGGTCACAAAGTCTCTTTGCTTGAGAGCGGGAATTTAGAAAAGGAGTCCTCGCTCATTAGCCGGGATTCTTACTTGTTTAAATCGGAATCAGCTATGCCCCCCAATGTTCATAGGGTTGGCGGAGGTTCCAATTATTGGCATGCCAGATTTGGTGAGTTTTTAGATGAAGATTTCCAAAACATTGACGGGCTTAATGTGGAAGGGTGGCCATATCCAAAAAGTGTGCTTTCCCTGCACTACAAAACCATCAGCCAAGAGTTAACAGGGGCTTCTCTGTCGGATGATGAGTATTTGGATAATTTCATGCCCCATTTGAAGAAAGAGCTGCACCCCGATCTTGCCCTGAGACTATTTCGCTTTGCTGATGAATTTTCATTTGTAGATAAATTAGCGTCGTTTCATGAAAACCAGAATTTCACTTTGATTACAGATTGTCGGGTTGATTCAATCTCGCCGACTGGAAATTCGGAAGGTGCGAAGTATGTCTGTAAGTTGACCTCAAGTAGCGGAATCAAGGAGATTCATGCAACAGAGATAATTATCTGTGCTGGGACGCTTCAAAGCACCAAACTGATTCTCAATTCAAAGAATCTGATTGGGGTTAACGGCAAAAAAATTGTTGGCCGAAACTTAATGGAGCACCTTGAGGGCTTTATTGGCACAATGAAAGTACCAAAGTCTCATCTCCAATTAGCAAATAAGTTCGTACTCTCTCTTACAAACAGACTCACGGGATTCAATGCAGGAGTCGGAATTAAACTTAATTCAAACTTTCAGTCCATTTCCGAACTTCCTTCATTGCATTTAGAGCTACGGAAGCGCCCAAGAATAATTAATGCCTCCGGTCGCATCGGGTCGAGTAAAATTCCGAACCCGCTCCAAATTCTTGAAAGGGTTTTCAAGTTAATAAGTCAGAAAATTCTTGAATTCATAGATTTATTTAGGGGTGTTCGAACATACGGATTATGGGTAAAATCAGAAGAGTTTGGCAATTGGGATTCTCGTGTCTATACCAGCACCCAGACATCAGGTGAAGTTGTTGTCTATGATCATCAGGTTTCGAGACTTACTTACTCCAAATTATTCGAAGTTATCGAAATTCTAGTACCAAAAGTTGCTGAGATGTTTAACGCCAAAATTACACTCTATGACTGGGTCAAGAACCAAAGAAGAAATCCTAGGTTCGAAATGAACTGGCATCCGATGGGTACGCTACCTATGGGTAGTAATGCCGAAACAAGTATCTGTGATCCTAATCTGCAATTACACTCAAACGAGGGAATTTACATTCTTTCCTCCGCGGTTTTCAAACGAGGTTCAAATGGAAACCCTACATTTACTACGCTGGCTTTGGCCTCAAAGTTAGTGGAGGAGAAGTTCTCCTTCTCTAGAACGGGCGCAAAGTAATGTATAAAAAAAGTTTAATTCTAGGAGCTAACAGATTTAATCTGCTGAATCAGTATGAAGTTGACCGTTTACTTAGTTGTGCCCTTGAGCTGGGGATTCAAAGGATAGATACTGCGCCAAGTTATAGAACCAGTGAAAAGAAAATTGGAAACTTTCTCAAAAGAAATCCTGGAACATTCCAGTTGTCTACAAAGATATTCCGAAACCAAGATGAAATAGATGCTAAAGCAGGCCAGGAATCTCTGGAACGCAGTCTGGATCGTTTGAAGGTTTCAAAGATCAGTTGTTTGTATGTTCATGGCACACATCTCAATCCTGTAGATAATTCGTTGATTGGAACTATCAAGTCTTATCGCGAGAAGCTTCTAGTTGATAAAATTGGTTGGTGCGGACATGTGTCTCCCGATTTAAATAATTCTGCTGGCATTTATGAGTCGTTGATGATACGAGTTAACCCTTGGGATACAGCGATTGAGCGTAGAGATGATTTACTCACAGTGCCAGAACTTATAGGAATGAACATTTTTGCGAACGGTTTTTGGGAGTATAAAGAATGGGGAAGACTAAAATCATTTATGTCGGCGTATCTTTTTCGGAGGTTTAATCCTTATCCAGGATTTTACTTATCTCATTCAGAATCTCTTCTCCTCCGTCCTTACGAAGATTTCCAGAAGCTAGTTTCTTTCGCTGAGTCACGCAAATACCTAAATGCAATCGTTATCGGTACCTTAAATCACGCTCATTTGCGTCAAATAGTGGCTTGGATTTCCGAGTTGGAGAATCGTCAGTAATTCTGTTTCTTAGTCATCTTTGATCTAAAACTGTCCTACAATACCCGAATGTCAAGGTTTGAGAAGTTTTATTTGATTGCCGAAATTGGCATAAACCACAATGGTGATGTAGCAACGGCTAAAAGTCTTATACTGGAAGCACAGTCATCTGGGTGCAATGCAGTCAAATTTCAGTATAGAAATCTATCAAGGGCTTATACGGGTCTAAATAAAGAAATTGGAGATGAAATCCTCAGCGCCGAAATTGAAAGAAATTTCATTAAAGTACCTGAGATTATTTCGTTAGTCAGGTTCGCTAAGTCGGTTGGCTTAGATGCAGGAATCAGTTTCTTTGACGAACAGGATATCGCAGATTTCGAGAACTCAATCGCGTTATTTGACTTTTTTAAAATTCCATCAGTAGAACTTACCAATTTACCGCTAATTAGGAAATTATTAACTTTCGAAAAATTTGTTTTTATATCAACCGGAGCAAGTTCTGAATCGGAAATTGAAGAGGTTTTCAAATCTCTGCCGCGTGATGGATGGATGCCATTGCATTGTGTTAGTAACTATCCGACTCAACTATTGAACGCTAAAATTGGATACATAAGCCACTTGACTGAACGTTGGGACCGGCCAGTGGGGTTTTCGAGCCATGATGAGTTCTGGGAGATCTGTCTAATAGCAATCTCTCATGGTGCGACAGTCATTGAACGTCACATAACTCTTGATAAATTACAGGTTGGATTAGATCACACCACAAGTTCTACGCCTGATGAGTTTATGAGATTGTCTTCAATTCTTCGTAATTATTCTGAAGTGATGGGTGGTCGTGGGCCTAGGTATCCAAATCAGGGAGAACTGATTAATCGTCAGAATTTAGGAAAGTCATATTTTGCTAAGCGAGATGTCGCAAAAGGCACAAAATTGGACTTTGAGGATTTTGACTACAGGCATCCTCGCATAGGATTAAGTCTAAATGAAGTCGATGGTTTCCTAATGAGTGAAGTCAAAGTGAAAGTCAATAAAGGAGATGCTCTAACTAAGGCTCATTTTTCTGAATTAACCCCCCTTGCGGAGCGAGTGATTAATCTTTGCAATTTACATGAAGTTTCACTACCTATAAGAATTCATGATTATTCAGAGATATGTCGCAGATTTCCGATTAATAATTTTGAGCTACACCTCTCCTTTGGTGAAGTCGAAAAGTTAGATGCTTTTGTTCCTTTGAACACTAAACACAGAATATCAATCCACTTCCCCGATTACATATCTTCATCAGCACTATTTGACCCGTTCTCAACTGATAAACCCATTAGACATGAATCTTTTAGGGTGATTAAAAGAGTTTCAGATTTAGTCAATCGACTCTCTGATTTAACTAATAAAAAAGTCACAACCGTAACGAGCGTTTCTCAATACGACAACGATAAAGATCGATTTTATTCAAATTGTGCGGAATTACAATCTGAATTGAACACAAGTTCTTTTCAATTCACTTACCAGTGGTTGCCTCCATTCGCCTGGTACTTTGGAGGGACGGAGAAGCTTCATGTATTCAACTCGCCAGAAGATGCAGATCTTATTTTGCGACACCAGTTGGGGATCACACTCGATACTTCCCACTTCTTAATGAGTTCAAACTACTTTAAATTTGATGCTGTGGCCGAATTCTCAAAGCTTCAGCCACAAATTCAACATCTGCATCTGGCAGATGCGAAGAGTTTTGATGGAGAAGGTTTTCAGGTGGGATTAGGTGACCCAGAGAATCTTCCACTTCTTTTGAAGGCTATGAGGTTACCGCTTCCAAAGGTTATCGAGGTTTGGCAAGGCCATCTGAATTTGTATCAAGGCTTCCAAGAAGCCCTCGTGACGTTAGCGGGATATTGGGATGAATAGTAAAAAGGTTCTAATCACAGGCATTGCTGGTCAAGACGGTGCACTCCTTGCTCAAAGTCTGATATCAAAGGGTGTAGAAGTTTCAGGCACTTTTCGTCGAGGATCCGCAAATAATCTTTGGAGATTGAAGGAGCTTGGAATAGAAAACAAAATCACTTTACATGAATACGTAATTGGCAGTAATGCACTAGAATTCATTTCTATCGTGAATTCAGGTTTTGATGAAATCTATCACCTTGCAGGTGACTCATTCACAGCAGACAGCTTCAGGCACCCACTTAAAACAATGACAACCAATCTGACTGGGTGCCTGGAAGTGTTGGAAACGTGTCGAGATTTTAGTCCAGCTACGCGAATTTTCTTGGCGTGTAGCTCAGAGATTTTTGGAAAGAATCTAAATAATGATTTAGTGCTTGATGAATTATCGCCAAGGTTCCCGAAGAATCCGTATGGGGTGTCTCAGTCAGCAGTCCTTGATTTGGGCAATCTGTTTAGGGATTCTTACGGACTTCCAATTTCTACTGGAATTTTATTCAATCATGAAAGTCATCTACGTGGAACACAGTTTCTTACCCGAAAACTCTCAGAAGGAGCAGCTCGGCTTAGGTTGGGGGCAAGCGACCCGATTCAGATTGGAAATTTAAACTCACAACGGGATTGGGGTGATGCCTCGGAATTTGTTGAGTTTTTTCAAATGTTGCTTTCAGCGAATAAACCAGGGAATTATATTTTTTCTACGCATCGGCTTACCAGCGTAAGAGAAATTGCTGAAGCTGTTTTTGTTGAGGCAGGTTTTGAACCCAAGTTTACTGGGGAAGGAGAATTTGAGTTTTGTTTTGACAACAAAGCCGGCAAAAAACTCTTAGAGGTAAATCCAAAATTCTTCAGAGAAAATGAGACTCCCCCCCTTATGGGTTCACACCAGAAACTTTCAACTCTAATTGGTCGAAACCCCAAAGCTGATATCTTGGATTTGGTTAGAAACATGTATCGAATCGACTTATCTCGGCTCCGTAACACAAACCTTTAGGCAGCGAAATGATAGGGTGCAATTATGTCGAATGCGATTTTTATCACCGCTAGAAGTTCCTCAACTCGACTTCCTACTAAAGCCTTAATCCCCTTATACAGTGACGTTCCTTTGGTCCAGCACATCATAAGCAGGGCCAAGCTCTCACGTTTAGCTGATCGTATAGTTCTTTGTACTACCCTCGAAAGCGCGGATGATCAACTTTGTGAGATTGCAAAAAGTTGTGGGATCGATTTTTTTCGTGGTCCTACAGAAGACAAATTATTGAGGTGGAATCAGGCTGCAAAGCATTTTGGTGTTGATTTCATAGCTACGTTCGATGGTGATGACCCTTTCTGTAGTCCTGAATTAATTGACATAGCTTTCAGACAAATTCGGCGCGATGACATTGATTTTATTGAGTCTGCAGAAATCGCTACAGGTGCATTCACCTACGCATTAAGTGCTGATGCATTGAAAAAGGTATGCGAAATCAAAGATTCCGAAGATACAGAGATGATGTGGACCTATTTCAAGGACACGGGACTGTTCAAAATTGCAGAATTGGAGGGAGTGCCATTAAATTTCAAGAACGCTAGGGTTCGCCTGACATTAGACTATCCCGAAGATCTACAATTATTTAAGGAGATTTTCGGACTATTGAAATCCGACCATACTGTCGACTTGGGTTTGACTATTGATTTGCTAATGTCAAATGATAGTCTTCGAGAGATAAATTTCTTCAGGCAAGGTGATTTTCTCGCCAACCAGGCGCGCAATACCCATCTAAAGATAAGAGGTACCTCCAATTGAGAAAAAGAAAGAACCCCTCCAAATACCTCGGTAACGAGATCTCTTATTTGAAAAAGGTACTAAATGCAGAATCTTGGTCTGCTACAGGTGGATCTTGGGCAAATAAGTTGGAGTCGGAGTTTGCAGAACTGCATGGTGTCAATTTTGCTGTTGCAATGAACTCTGGAACATCAACTCTTCATAGCGCTCTTCTCGCACTTGGAGTCGGGCCGGGTGACGAAGTACTAACGCCCGCCTTAACGGTGATTATGGACACCACGGCGATTCTTCATGCAAATGCGGTACCAAAGTACGTCGATGTGGACATAGACACCTTCAACATTGATGTTAAGCACCTCGAGGAATCTATCACCAGTAAGACGAAGGCAATCATTGTAGTGTCCCTGTATGGCTTACCTTGCAATTTGACCGAAATCATGGAGATCGCTAATAAACATGGGATTCCAGTGATCGAAGATAATGCTCAATGCATTCTATCCACATATGATGGAAAAATTGTTGGCAGCTTTGGGGCAATTTCAAGTTGGAGTTTTGAAAATACAAAACATATTTCATGTGGAGAGGGCGGAATTGTTACCACTGATAGCGAAATTCTTGCAGAAAATATGAGGAAAATAGCGGGTCATGGTTTCAAGAACCTCAAGGCCTCAGAGGGTCGCATTCGTCTGAACCAGGAAATTTTTCAAGATCCCAATTATAAGCGGCATGATTCACTCGGATGGAACTACAGAATGCCTGAATTTAACGCTGCAGTTGCACTGGCTCAGTTGGAACGCGTTGAAACTCTTGTGAGATTGCGAGTTGAGTCGGCTCGGATGTTTTTGGATGTCATGTCGGAGTCTGACATCTTTATTCCGCAAGCTGAGTCATCTCGCAGTACGCATTCATTTTATACTCTCGCAGCGCGATACATTGGACAAGAGAAACTTGGGGTGTCCTGGCAAGATTTTCGAAAAGCATATGTTGAATTAGGAGGAGATGGCATTTATGGTGCTTGGAGTGTTCCGTATCTAGAACCACTAATCTCAACAGGAAAGTTTAGGGAATCAAATCCTGCCATTTACGAGAACGTGAGTTTCCCTAACGGGATTTGTCCAATTGCAGAACTTATCCAACCTCAAATCATGCAGTTTAAAACTAACTACAGAGATTTAAAACTTGCAAAAGTTAAATCTGAGATTTTGCGAGAAACCATCAAGAAGGTAATCAGTGGCGCAATTTGATTTGATTGTAACTGGAGCAGAAGGCCACGTCGGCAGTTCAATTGTGAGTTACTTTGGAAGCCAAGGTCTACGGGTGGCGTGTTTGGACCTATCTCTCGGGCATGATCTTACAAATGAGAGTTTTGTAAATGAATGGTTTGAGAATAATTCTGCAGGGTCGCTTATAAACTGTTTTGCTTTGAATGATCATGTAACTTCAGGTTCTCACGGCGGGAAATTTACAGACATTTCTTTGGTAGATTTTCAAAAAATGCTTCAGGTAAACGTCTTGGCCTTGTTTTCTGTTTGTAGATCTTTTGTTAAGAATAACTCATCGGGTTCTGTTGTGAATTTTTCCTCGATTTATTCTAAGGTGTCACCGCGTCCAGAGTTCTATGGGGGCGGTGAAAAGAACATCGCATATGGAGTTTCAAAGGCAGCCGTAAATCAATTAACTCGCCACCTTGCTGTGCACACCTCTCCAGCATTTAGATTTAACAGCATTATCCTTGGCGGGGTTGAGAATGAACAAAACTCAAACTTCGTCAAGAATTACTCCCACAATACACCTATCGGGCGCATGGCTAATGCCTCGGACGTGAATAGTGCAATCGAATTCTTGATTTCAAAAGACAGCTCGTATGTGACTGGTGCGGAAATAGTAATTGATGGTGGATGGTTATCCATTTAACAATTTAGAGGTATAAATATGAGTTTTTTGAGAAAAAATTCTTCTGACATTTCTATTCTGAGAGTCAGTTAGGATTTTGCGGCCTAATCTAGAACGATTACGCCGCTCGGAGTTGAAAGGTGGACGGCAACAATCCCCGATTGGTCGTCATTAGTCGACGGGTCAACCCACTCAATGCCTACATCCCCAAGAGAACTGAGGATGTCTTCCCTAAACCAAGAATCAGCTAATTGATCTTGATCAGCAATAACAATTTTTTCAATTTCAGCAAGTGGTGTTCCATCTTGTGATGGGTGATCAGCAGATAGCCATTGAATAAAGAATGGGAACTCGCGAGTATCAGCAATCTCTTTAACCCCAATTTGTTTCCACTTTAGATCAGTACCATTCGGTCTGGTACGGTGTCCCTCTATTGCGTCGCGGCCAAACTTTGCTGCAATTGGTGCAATATCCTTAGTACTAAAGACCCAAGTGAACCACCCGCCACCTTCGTTAGCTTTCTTTGTTACAGCCTTGCCCCATGAGGTCTGTTCTGTTGCTGGGTGATCGAGTGGGCATACAACTTCGATGTATTGACCATTCTTTAGTGAAGCGGTGAAGTTACGGGTACCAAAACGTGGGTGAATCCCTCCATCAACAAATGCACTACCGAGGCGTGAACCGAGGCGTTGTACTGTGTCAGCTAGTTGGTGGTGGGCGGTCACATAGGACACATGATCTAAACGCATGGTGGAATTCTGCACCATCTGAAGGGGTGCTCCGTACCAATTAGGCTTATAAGTGCTGAAGTGCTCTCGAATTACAGTAAAGATAATTTTTTCTCCGTACAGTCGCTAGACTAGGTATATGGGGGTCGTGTCATGAAAGCTGTTATTTTGGCCGGAGGACGGGGTACGCGACTTTCTGAGGAAACTAGCGTGAAACCTAAACCATTAGTTGAGGCTGGCGGTCAACCGCTCTTGTGGCACATTATGCAGAATTATTCCAGGTTTGGAGTCACTGAATTCGTAGTGTTGGTTGGTTACAAGGGTCAACAAATTCGAGAATACTTTTCAAACTTCTGGCTAAGACAGTCTGACGTTACTTTCGAACTTTCAACCCCAGAACGTGAAATACACACTATACGCAGTCTTCCTTGGAAGGTGACTGTTATGGATACCGGGATAAACACAAACACGGGGGGGCGCTTAGCCCATCTAAAAGGACTCCTGAATGAAGATTTCTTTTTGACTTATGGCGATGGAGTCTCGGATGTAGATATCAATAAACTGAGAAGTTTTCATCATTCGCATCAGCAGATTGCAACCTTAACGGCAGTGCAGCCGCCAGCCAGATTTGGAGCGTTAGAACTCTCAGCATCAAGCGTTGTGGGATTTGAAGAAAAACCAAAAGGAGAAGGAGCCTGGGTAAATGGTGGATTTTTCTGCCTCTCCCCTAAAGTTTTTGATTTTATAGAAGGTGATTCTTCCTTTGAAGCTGAAGCTCTGCCCAGGATTGCTCTGGCAGGACAATTACACGCATTTAAACATGATGGATTTTGGCAGCCGGTAGATACGGTTCGAGATTTAACGCGTCTTGAAGAGCATATCGAAACAAAGGGATTGCCTTGGCTCTAGATGCTGCGATGTGGAAGGGACGGAGGGTACTGGTCACAGGCCATACCGGATTCAAAGGTACTTGGCTGGTTGCATTACTAAATAAATTGGGGGCCGAAGTATACGGGTACAGTCTTGATTTGAATCTTTCGAATAGGTTGTTTTCAGAAACTAACAGCTCTAGTTTACTTGAGGGTGAATGTTTTCAAGACATTAGGGATTATGAAAAAATCAAAGAGTTTATCCAGAAAGTTCAACCAGAATTTGTTATTCATATGGCGGCACAATCATTGGTGCGAAAATCATTCGAAGAGCCGTTGCTGACAATAACCACAAATGTAATGGGGACGACAAATCTTATTCTTGCGGCTTTAAGTACTGATTCTGTCGAATTGATTTTAAATGTTACGACCGACAAAGTTTATAAAAACGATAATTCGAGCATACCATTCAGTGAAAATGACAACCTAGGTGGAGATGATATTTACAGCGGATCAAAAGCGGCAGTTGAAGTACTCTCACGAGCCATGAATTTTTCCCTGAACAAGAAGAGAATTCCGCTGATTAATGTCCGAGCAGGAAATGTTATTGGCGGTGGTGACTGGGCTGAAGACAGACTCATTCCAGATGTCGTTAGGTCTGTGAGCTGCAAAGGAAAACTAACAGTTAGAAACCCGGCATCAACAAGGCCTTGGCAGTACGTACTAGATTGCTTGAATGGATATTCGACTCTGATTCAGCACAAAATTGAAAATCCAAAATTAGTTTTCCCAGATGCTATTAATTTCGGACCATCGGACTCGATGTCAGTCCGGGAAGTTGTGGAGATATTCTCCAAGAGATTCAACCTCTCTACAGAAACGCCAGTTGATGCTGATACAGCTCCAGAGAAAAAGTTTCTGCGGCTTAATTCAGATTTGGCGGAAAAAACAATTGGTTGGAGGGCTGTTCTGAGTGTGTATGAAGCAGTGGATAGGACTGCAGCATGGTACGAATCATATCTATCTGGAATTGATGCAAAGCAGCTCGTAGAAAATGAGATTGATTGGTACTTGGAGTCACTTTCATGATCTGCAGAGGTTGTGGTGCTTCCAATTTGTTGGCGTTCATTGATTTAGGGTTCTCTCCAATTTCGAATGAATTAATCCCCTTCGAAAATTCGAATCTTCCAGAAGTTAACTATCCTCTTGCTGTTTTCGCCTGCGATTTATGTGGTTTTGTTCAAATCCCTGAAATTGCAAGTCGTGAAGTCTTGTTCCCTGAAAACTACGTTTATTACTCATCTTTTTCTAGCAGCTGGCTTCAACACGCTCGTGAATACGCAAAGAAAATGTGCCGAGAGTTGAATTTGACTTCCTCAAATCTCACAGTGGAAGTTGCTAGCAATGACGGGTATTTACTACAGTATTTTGTCGATAGAGGCGTCCAAGTCTTAGGCGTAGAGCCATCGAAAAAAGTCGCCGAGGTCGCACTGGCAAAAGGAATTGAAACCAAAATTGCCTTTTTTGGTGCAGATTTAGCTCGCGATTTGAAAAATCAGGGTATCCGGCCATCACTTATGGTCGCCAATAACGTACTCGCCCATGTCCCTGATATAAATGATTTTGTTGCGGGTTTTAGCATTTTGCTGTCTGATGAAGGCATCGCGACATTTGAATTTCCCCATTTGAGCAAGTTAATTGAAAATAATCAGTTTGATACGATTTATCATGAGCACTACAGCTACCTAAGCCTGGAAGCGCTTAATCTTGTTTTTGAGAAACATGGTCTGCATATCTACGACGTAGAGCTGTTATCGACTCATGGAGGGTCTCTTCGAGTCTACGTCTCCCCCATCGGCTTAAAGACAAAGAGGGCTGCAGATCTGTATAAGGTGGAAGAACTAGAAAAGAAATGGTCTCCACGTTCACTTGAGGTTGTTAAAGAATTCCGCGCTAAAAGCTTTTCTGTCAAATTAAATCTTCTTGATGAGCTCATTCGACTGAAGCGGCAAGGCAAAAAGGTTGTTGGATACGGGGCGGCAGCAAAGGGAAACACATTGCTCAATTACTGTGGGATACGTAGCGACTTGATCGAATACGTAGTGGACAGAAATCCTGCTAAACAGTCGATGCTTCTTCCCGGATCGCATATTCCAGTGCTCGATCCAAGTGAACTATTAAAGATTAAACCTGATGTGGTTTTGATCTTGCCTTGGAATCTTGCTGAAGAAATCCATTCTGAATTGAAGGTTATGTTGCCAGATTCTGTCAAATACTTGATAGCAATCCCTGAACTCAGGTACTTATGAGTCTTGAGTTAACCCCCATAGGTGATTTTGGGGCATTTGGGATTAAGAGTGGAAGAATCTCGGATGCTCGTGGGTTGATGCTAAGAGTTTACCAAAATGGTTCCTTGTTTCCAGATTTCAAAGTTAGGGAGGTTTCATGGGTCTTGAACCCTAAGAAGCTCACACTTCGAGGCTTGCATTTTCAGAGAAATGATTTCTCTGAAACAAAGTTAGTTTTTTGTACTCTTGGAAAGGTTCTAGATGTTGGTGTTGATCTAAGGCAAGAGAGTAAAACTTACTTGAAGCACTTTGCTCTTGAAATAGGACCAACGAGTGATTTTCAAGGAGTTTTATTGCCTAAAGGATTTGCCCACGGCTATCTAACGCTTAAGCGCAATTCCAGTCTAATCTACTTGATGGATAATTCATACAGTCCGAAAGATTCGGGTGGGCTACTTTGGAATGATGAGGCCCTACAAATTGCCTGGCCTAAGAGACCAAGAATAATCTCTGAAAGAGATAAATTGTGGCCCAAAATAAGCCAGTAGCTGCAGATTTCTTAATCATAGGCTGTACGAGTGAAATAGGCTCACGGTTGCTTAGAAGTTTACTCTCCCTTGGTTACAAGGTTGATGGAATCCGACATGAGTCTAATTGTAAGGTTGTGGGCGAGAATCACAAATGTGTGAGTATGAATCTTTTTGCAGTTGATCCAAACACATTAGCTCTTACTGCTACTGCAAGAAAGGTTATCCTTGCTTCTTGGTACACGAAACATACAGATTTTTGGGAATCTCCTTTAAATCGTGAGTGGGGAAAAATGTACCGACGGCTCTGTCAGTCATTTATTGATAATGGGGTAAAGGGATTTGTAGGAATTGGGAGCTGCGCAGAATACTCCTGGTCTAATCCTGACAAGATATCTGAATTGGCCGCTACTTCGCCAGTTTCACTGTATGGTCAAGAGAAACTGGCTTTGTTGAATTGGTTGAATGAAAAAACTTCGGATCTTCTCTGGGTTCGGCCATTTTTCGTGTACGGCCCAAATGATCACCCGGATAAATTGATTAAAGGGGCGATTTCCAAGAAGGCATCAAACACCATACTTTCAATTCAAGAATCCCAAGTTTATGTTGATCATGTTTTTGTTGATGATGTAGCTTTGTTGAGTGCGAAGTTGATCTCGATTAATGCTAAAGGAGTATTCAATATAGGTACCGGAGAGGCAATTTCTCCAATTGAGGTCGCCCACATAGTAGGTTGTGATTTTGAAGTTCTCAAAGACGCATCTGGTTGTCAGGAGAGCCCCAAGCCCAAAATTGTGGCAGCTGACAACGAAAAAATCACCCAAGCTCTCGGGAAGATTGAGTGGACAAGTCTGAACTCGGGAATTTCGAATATAATGACGGCTGCAAAATTCCCAAGGCCTTAGAAAAGGGTAATGTGACAAAGTCAGAAGCCTACGCAAGTGAAATTCCCGACCATGAGACTTTTTCAACCCAGCGGGAAGCATGGAAATCAAACATGGCTTCTGATTCAGATTTACGAAGGAAGGCAATAGAACTCACCGTCTTAGCCAATTCCCACAACTATGGCTATCAGTGGCAATGGTGCGGAGTTCCTATCATCCGACACCCTGATGATATTGTGTTGCAGCAGGAAATCATGTGGGACCTGAAACCGACTCGAGTAATTGAAACCGGTATTGCAAGGGGTGGAAGTTTAGTTCTCTCTTCTTCACTTATGGGGATGTATACCAAATTCGGCAAGGTCCTTGGCATTGATTTGCAAATTCTGGATCACGCATTAGAAGCTCTATTGCCTTGGACAAGCCCCGATCAAATTGAGGTCTTGGAATCTGATTCAACATCAGACCTGGCGCTTCAGAATGTCAAAGATTTTCTCATAGGTAGTGATGGCCCAGTATTGGTTGTCCTCGATAGCAACCACTCGCACGAGCATGTGTTAAAGGAATTAGAGTTGCTTTCTGCCCCATTGCCAATCGGAAGCATCATTATGGTTGCGGATACAATCGTAGAAGAGATGCCGGAAAATTACTACGAAAATCGACCGTGGAAAAAGGGATCGAATCCTTTTACGGCTGTAAATGAATTCTTAAGTTCAAATCAGAGTTATATTCGAGATGCTCGTTGGTCAAGGAGAAGTCTTATGGGGGAATGTCGAGATGGAGTCGTCATAAAGATTTCTTAGCTGGCGCTCTGGTGGGAAAGGTATGTGCCTAAACCTTGGCCAGTCGGCACATTAGTGCCTCGCAAGTCACCAAAGGGGCTACATTCATGGCCAAATGCTCTCGTGATTTCATAATGGCAAGCATTTTTTGTGCCGATGAATGTACTGGAACGCTTGATGCATATTTCTCTATCTCATCTCGCATCTCTGAGTTAACCATTGACTCTGTGGCACCTGATTGAGCAATCATCACATCCCGGTAGAATGAGGCTAGATCTAGGAGTGCACCATCAATTGAGTCGCGAACCATTCGGGTGGCTCGAGATTTCTGCTCTTTTTCAAGTTCTTTAACCGCTTTTGATCCACCAGTTGCCATGCCACGGCCCGTGGCGCCTTTTCCATAAGCTTCTTGAAGTTTTTCAATTTCAATTTCATCTCGTGATTCTGAATTTAGATTTGCTTCCTCGGTTGCGAGATCAACAAGTGTCTGTGCTGCCTGAAGAGCGGAAGCAAGTGAGCCCAATTGCATAGGTAGTTGCATGATTACTTTGCGATTACTGCGTGCAACTTCATGCGTAGCCAGATATCTAGCACGTCCAATATGTCCCTGGCTTACCTTGGCGGCAAACTGCGCCATATCTGGTGAAATTTTGTCTCGATTAATCAAGACTTGGGTTACCGCTTCAATAGAAGGAGTCCGAAGATGAAGGTGGCGACAACGTGAGCGAATAGTTGGTAATACATCATGAAGCGTTGGCGCACAAAGCAACCAAACAGTTCTTGTTCCTGGTTCCTCGATTGCTTTTAGAAGTGCGTTAGCTGCAGATTCAGTGAGTCTGTCAGCATCTTCCATCACAACTACGCGCCATCCACCCATAGATGGTGCCCAAGCAACTCGTGTGAGTAATTCGCGGATTTCTTCTACTTTGATTGATAAACCCTCGG
>JACCDK010254469.1_pt1 | contig 20431 bp, 22 predicted proteins | sample 7445871 | NCBI WGS metagenome assembly JACCDK01 (sample SAMN15323436, study PRJNA562643) | freshwater metagenome | isolation source: river surface water | place: USA:Blue River Watershed | collected 2017-08-15
ACCGCAAATCGCTTAGCAAATTTTGATGATGCAAACTTGAGAAGAAGTGCACGCGCAGCAGTTGCGGCATCTGCTCGAGTACAACGTGCAATGGAAATTTTGGGAGATACAATTCCAGATCATTTGAAAGAAGCTGGAGAGCTTCGCATTAATCATGGTCAAGCATCATTAGAAGAGTTGGGTTCACTTGCAACTCCACCAATGACTAAGGATGCAATTGCTGGACGAATCCGTCGCTTACTAGCGATGGCCGATAAACGCGCGGCAGAGCTTGGAATTCCCGATACTGAGGCTGGATTATCGCCAGACTTACTTAACTAGAACTTAACTATTCGACCAGCCTGCGATAGGCTATGGACGTACCCCAGCGTTGTGGATTCTAGGTTTCAGCCCTATCTACAAATTAGCTGGGTTTTTTTCATGTGAAAGGTAATCACCTAAATGGCATCAAAAGTCACAAAAGTAGGTATTAACGGATTTGGTCGCATTGGCCGTAATTTTTTCCGCGCCGCGCTTAATAATCCGAATATCGAAATCGTCGGTATTAATGATTTAACACCGACAGCAACACTTGCACACCTTCTTAAGTACGACTCAATTTTAGGTCGTCTTCCAGTAGAGGTAAGCGCCAATGAAGGTTCGATTACCGTTGGCGGTAAGACAATTAAAGTTTTTGCAGAACGCGATCCAGGTGCACTTGGCTGGGCAAGCGTCGGAGCAGAGGTAGTAGTCGAATCAACAGGTATCTTCACTAAGGCGGCAGATGCTCAGAAGCACATTACTGCTGGCGCGAAGAAGGTAATCATCTCTGCACCTGCAACAGATGAAGACATCACTATTGTGATGGGTGTTAACGATGGCCAGTATGACCCAGCAAAGCACAACATCATCTCAAATGCTTCTTGCACCACAAACTGCCTCGCACCATTTGCAAAGGTGTTACACGAAGAATTCGGAATTCTCCGTGGCCTTATGACGACAGTTCACGCATACACAAACGACCAGGTAATCCTTGATTTCCCTCATAAAGATTTACGTCGCGCACGTGCAGCTGCTACAAATATCATCCCAACTTCAACTGGAGCAGCTAAGGCAATCTCGCTTGTGCTTCCAGAACTTAAGGGCAAGTTAGATGGCTACGCACTTCGCGTGCCAGTTCCAACAGGCTCAATTACAGATTTGACTGTAGAGCTTGCAAAGGAAGTTACAGCTGATCAGGTAAATGCTGCGATGAAGAAGGCAGCCGAAGGTCCACTTAAGGGCATCATGGCTTACACAGAAGATCCAATTGTCTCTTCAGATATTGTTACTGATCCACATTCGTCAATCTTTGATGCTGGACTAACCAAAGCAATTGGATCAACTGTGAAAGTTGCATCTTGGTATGACAATGAATGGGGATACTCAAACCGTCTCGTAGATCTAATTGGTCTAGTCGGTAAGAGCCTTTAATTGCTGATGACAGCACTAGCTAACCTTGCTGTCAGCGGTAAGCGCGTCTTCCTTCGCTGCGACTTAAATGTCCCTCTGAAGGAAGGCGTTATTACTGATGATGGACGAATTCGCGCATCACTTCCAACAATTAAGGCACTCCTTGATGGTGGTGCATCAATTGTTATTGCGGCTCATTTGGGTAGACCTAAAGGTGAAGCCAAGCCGGAACTATCTTTAGCACCAGTTGCAAAGCGACTTGGTGAGCTACTTGGAAAAGAAATTAAATTTGAATCAGTAGCCACTGTAGTTAATTCTAAAATTCAAGAAAATGCTGCGGCGCTGCAAGCAGGAGAGATTCTCCTTCTTGAAAATATTCGTTATGCGGCAGCTGAAACTTCTAAAGATGAAGCAGAGCGCACAGAGTTTGCAAAGCAGTTGGCCTCTCTTGCCGATGTTTATGTCGGTGATGGCTTCGGGGCTGTTCATCGTAAGCACGCATCAGTATTTGATTTGCCAAAGCTACTTCCAAACGCTGCAGGCGTATTAGTTGCTGCTGAGGTCGAAGTATTAAAGAAGTTAACCATAGATCCAGTTCGTCCATACGCAGTGGTACTAGGTGGCGCCAAAGTTTCAGATAAATTAGCTGTAATCGAAAACTTGCTCGGTAAAGTTGATGTCATTGCCATCGGTGGTGGAATGCTCTTTACCTTCCTAAAAGCACAAGGCAAAGAAATTGGTAAATCACTTTGCGAAGATGAGATGCTTGATACCGTTAAAGGATTACTTGCTACTGCAGAAAAGAATGGCGTACAACTTTTACTCCCTACAGATATTGTGGTGGCTCCAGAATTCTCGGCTGATGCCAAACCAACATTGGTCAGCGCAGATGCAATCCCTTCAGATCAACTTGGCCTAGACATTGGGCCAGAATCTGCAAAAGCATTTGCAGATGCAATTATCGGTTGCAAGACTGTTTTCTGGAATGGGCCGATGGGCGTATTTGAATTTGCTAATTTCGCTAACGGAACCAAAGTCGTCGCTGAGGCGCTAATCGAAGTTCACCAAAAAGGCGGAATTTCAGTAGTCGGTGGCGGAGACTCAGCAGCAGCGGTTCGTAAGTTAGGTTTTGCCGATGACCAATTCGGTTATATCTCAACTGGCGGCGGTGCATCCCTTGAGTATTTAGAAGGTAAAGAACTTCCAGGACTTAAAGCATTAGGTTTTTAACAGTTTACAATAGGAGAGAAAAATGCGTAAACCATTAATGGCAGGAAATTGGAAGATGAATTTAAATCATCTTGAAGCAATTGCAGTTGCACAGAAGTTGGTCTACTCATTAGATGACAAGGATTACGACGCAGTTGATGTAGCGATACTTCCACCATTTACAGATATTCGATCAATTCAGACATTGGTAGATGGAGATCGTCTCCGTCTTCAATACGGTGCGCAAGACTTATCGCCAGAGGCAAGCGGCGCATTTACTGGTGATATTTCAGGTTCAATGTTGGCAAAACTTGGTTGCTCTTTTGTTGCTGTTGGCCATTCAGAACGGCGTTCAATTCACAATGAGAGCGACGCTCTTATCAATAAGAAAATCAAAGCGGCGCTTGATAATGAAATCACACCAATTTTCTGCGTTGGTGAAGAACTTTCTATTCGTGAAGCTGGCACACATGTTGCGCACGTGGTGGCGCAAGTTAAAGCCGGCCTTTCTGGTTTTCATAAACCAGAGTTAAAGAAGATCGTGATTGCCTACGAACCAGTGTGGGCTATCGGTACTGGCAAGACTGCAACCCCCGATGATGCACAAGAAGTTTGTGCAGCTATTCGCCAAGCAATGTCAGAAATTGGTTCGGATGAAATTGCAGAAAAGTGCCGGATACTTTATGGGGGCTCAGTGAAATCCTCTAATGTTGTCGAAATTATGAAACAACCTGACGTAGATGGCGCTTTGGTGGGCGGTGCGAGCCTGGATCCTGAGGAATTTGCGAAAATCGCCAAGTTCCATGCGGCGCAAAGCGCGTAATTCTCACGCTAGAATTTGCACTCTCACGCAATAATCAAGGAGTCATTCAAATGGTATTAGCTCTATCAATCTTGCTAGTGATTACTAGCGTCTTGATGGTTCTCCTAGTTCTTCTTCATAAGGGCAAAGGCTCTGGCCTCTCAGATTTATTTGGTGGTGGAGTTTCATCTACCTATGGCGGCAGTTCAGTTGTTGAGCGCAACCTTGATCGAATCACTATCGTTGTTGGTGGACTTTGGTTTGCAGGAGTAGTTGCACTTAGTTTGGTGCTTAAATAATGGCAGGTGGAAGCGCAATTCGCGGTAGCCGTGTCGGCGCCGGTCCTATGGGCGAAGCCGAACGCGGCGAAGCTATTGAAAGATTTGTTGTTTCTTATTGGTGCGCAAATGGACACGAAGTTCGTCCATCATTTGCCCAAGAAGAGGGCGTAGTAGTTCCTGAGGAATGGGATTGCCCAAGATGTGGTTTCCCAGCAGGACAGGATAAAAATAATCCGCCTTCACCTATTAAGAATGAGCCATACAAAACTCACCTTGCTTATGTAAAAGAGCGCCGCACTCCAGCAGAAGCTACAAAGATCCTTGAAGATGCGTTAAAGAAATTGCGCGGAGAAGATGATTAAAGCTTCTTAGCGGCATTAAGAATTTCTGAAATACCAGAAGCCCGGTCCGTTAGATGAATTCTAACTACCGGGTATTTTCTTGCCCCGAGCGCTCTAAATTCACCAAGCGCCTGCGCCATTACCAAAGTCTGAAATGTAAATTCCTTACCAGCGATTGCAAAATCTTCTTTTACGTCTCCGGTAATAATTAAGAACGATCCATTCGGTTGCCCAGCTTTATGAAACTGTCCTGTGGAATGTTGAAATCTTGGACCCCACCCAAATGTGACTGGCTTGCCACTTTTCTCTGCCAGTACTTTTCTAAGTTCTACAAGCTCAACATCTTCTTTGCGATCTAAATAGGCAAGAATTGCTATGTAACCGTCACAATTTGAAATCAATTCTTTTAATGCTTGCTCAGGAGTATGTGTTGCAGGAAGTGCAGAAGGTGCTGGAAGCTTGTTACTCCACTCTGTTAGTAATTCAGATGTTGCGTTTTTGGCCTCAGTTACATTTGGTTGATTGAAAGGGTCTATTTCAAGGGCAAATCCAAGTAGAGCGGTAGCCCACTCCCACGTAATGAAATGCTCACCAAGATCACCAGAGACAACTAAATCGCCACCAGAATTAAAAGTAATCCGCATTTGCGCAGATCCGATTGCTTCGTTTGGTGAAGCGATTACAACTGGAACTCGACCTTTTTGATCTTTGCCAGTTGATTCAGCAATTAGCTGTTCGATCCAATCTGATAAACCAGGAATTTCGGGAGAATCAGTAAAAGCTACGAATTGCTCTGAATTGCTAAACATAAGGTAGGCAAGGTCTATCGCTACATTTTCATCCTTTTGCAATTCAGCCTTTTGGGCTGAAGCGCTATCTAAAAGTATTGAAGGATCTACATCAAGTAACGCTGCAGGTACTAAACCAAATGCACTAAGTGCTGAAAATCGTCCACCAACATTTGGATCAGCATTAATTACGGTATATCCACCTGCGCGAACTTCTTGATCTAAGGGAGAGCCAGGGTCGGTTACAAAAATTAAATGTGATTTAGGATCTAAACCTTGGCTAGTTAAAGCCGATTCCATCGCAGCTCTTTGAGATGCAGTTTCAATGGTTGATCCGGATTTTGAACTAACGACAACGACTGAATTTGAAAGATCACGCTTAAGAGCATGTGCTGCATAATTTGGGTCAGTTAAATCAAAAATAAATGCGCGCTTTTTATAGGTGCCTGCTATAACTTCAGGCGCTAAAGATGATCCACCCATTCCACAGAGAATTAAATCTCTACCCTTAAATTTCGCAGCTAGCGCATCTAGCGCCGGAAGAAGATCACGTGAAGATTCTGGTAGATCTACCCAATTTAAGCGCACTGCCGCTTCTGCCTCTGCTTTCGGACCCCAAAGAGTGGAATCTTTCTTTGATAGTCGTGAATTAGCAGCGCTCAACTTTTGATAAAGCTCGCTACCTCGGTCAATTTTTGAAGTTAAAGGACCAGATAGTTTGATCATTATTTCGCTTTCTGAATCTCTGCCTCTACTGCATCTAGTAGGACATCCCAAGAAGTCATGAACTTGTCGACACCATCGGCTTCAAGTTCGTCAGTAATCTTATTTAAATCTATACCAAGAGCAGCTAGTGCAAGCAGTTCATCTTTGGCGCTTTGAATATTTGGAGTTATCGTATCTTCGGCTTCGATAACTGCAGCAATAACGGCATCCAAAGTCGATGGCGGCATCGTGTTAACAGTGTTTGGTGCTATTAGTGAATCTACATACATTGTTGAGCGATAAGCAGGGTCTTTTACGCCGGTTGAAGCCCAAAGCGGACGCTGATGATTGTGTGGAAAGTTCTTGAACTTCTCTAAATAAAGTTCATATGCCAATCGTGCATTTGCAATCGCAGCTTTACCTTTTAGCGAATCATCATTAAGCAGTTTATCAACTGCAGAATCAACGCGACTTACAAAGAAAGAAGCCACCGAATGCACGCTCTTGGGGTTTGCACACTTCTCAATACCGGCTTGATAGGCATCGATTACCTCTGCATATCGGGTTAGAGCGAAAATTAAAGTAACGTTTACGCTGATTCCAGCTGCAATAACTTCAGTAATTGCAGGCAACCCAGCTTTAGTTGCTGGGATTTTGATCATTAAATTTGGTTGATCAATAATCGACCAAAGTCGTTTTGCTTGTGCCACCGTTTCGGCGGTGTTATGTGCAAGTCTTGGGTCTACTTCAATACTTACCCGACCATCCACACCATTGGTTGCATCGAATATTGGTCTAAAAAGTTTGCAAGCTTCACGAACATCTTCAGTAGTTAATTTCTCGACGATCTCTTCTGCAGATAATGACGTACTTGCCGCTATTGCGCTTTTATAGCTAGCATCCTTTGTGATTGCTGCTTGGAAAATAGCTGGATTAGTTGTTACGCCAAAAACTTCTCTACGCGCAATTCGTTCCGGCAGAGTAGTGGTAAGTGCCGCTCTGGATAAATCATCCAACCAAGCGCTAGTTCCTGCAGCATAAAGATCTGTTAATTTCATAGCGCCGCCTTAATTCGATTTGCCACCTTTTCACCGGTAAAGCCGAATTCATCAAACAATTTGCCAGCGGATGCGGATGCGCCAAAGTGATCGAGTGAAATCACCACTCCAGAATCACCAACATACTCACGCCATCCTTGAGATACGCCAGCTTCGATGCTCACTTTTAGCGCGCTCTTAGGCAGCAAATTTTCACGATATGTAGCATCTTGCTCTGCAAACCACTCCAAGCAAGGAGCAGAAACTACTTGAGTTGCAACGCCCTCTGCTTCTAATAGTTCGGCGGCTTTAATTGCAACACTTACTTCAGAACCAGTTGCGATGATTGAAACTTTTGGATTTGCGACAGATTTAATTGCATATGCTCCCATAGCAACACCAGCAGCATTTGCTGGTAGTACAGGAAGATTCTGTCTAGAAAGAAGAATTCCAGATGGTTTCTTTCGCTTTAACATCTCTAACCAACAAGCGGCAGTTTCATTTGCATCTGCTGGTCTAATTACGTTGAAATTTGGAATGGAGCGTAGTGCGGCGAAATGTTCGATTGGCTGATGGGTTGGTCCATCTTCACCAACTCCGATTGAATCATGTGTCCAAACAAAAATACTTGGAATATCCATGATTGCTGCCAGACGAACTGATGCGCGCATGTAATCAGCAAACATTAGGAAAGTTCCACCGAATGCCCTTGTTAGGCCACTTAAAGTTATTCCATTAATTATCGAACCCATCGCATGTTCGCGAATTCCAAAGTGGATGATGCGACCATAAGGATTAGCGTTCTTCATCTTGCTAGTAGCTGGCAGGAATGATCCACCATTTTCAATAGTGGTGTTGTTGGATTCGGCTAAATCAGCAGAACCACCCCAAAGTTCAGGTAATTGCTCAGCTAAAGCATTAATTACTTTGCCACTTGCTGCTCTTGTCGCAATCTCTTTATCTGAAGGAAATTCTGGAAGTGAAATAGCAGGTAACTTTCCTGCAATAAGGCGATCAAGTAATTGACCTTTCTCAGGATTGGCAATCTTCCATTTTTCAAGTGCAGTGTTCCATTCCGCATGCGCTTTGCCACCGCGCTCTACAACTTTTCTGGCATGAGCCAATAACTCTGCTGGCATTGCAAATTTTTCTTCAGGGTTTAAACCAAGTGCAACTTTAGTTGCTGAAATTTCCTCATCGCCCAATGCAGAGCCATGAGATTTTGCAGTTCCTTGAGCTTTTGGTGCGGGCCAAGCAATAATCGTATGTAAACGAATCAATGAAGGTCGATTGGTCTCTTGCTTAGCCCGTTCAATTGCAGCATCAAGTGCTTTGATATCTACAGAGCCATCACTTGAAGCAGATACTTCTTCTACATGCCAACCATAAGCTTCATATCTTGCTGAAACGTTCTCGGTAAAAGCAACATGAGTATCACCTTCAATCGAAATTCGATTGTCGTCATAAATGACAATTAAATTTCCTAATTCTTGAGTGCCAGCAAGGGAGGAGGCTTCCGCAGAGACACCTTCTTGCAAATCTCCATCAGAGCAAATTACATAAACTTTATGATCGAAAAGATCAGAGCCTGGGTCTAATAATCCTTTTTCAAACCTAGCGGCCATTGCCATGCCAACTGCAGTGGATATACCTGCACCCAATGGTCCGGTGGTCATTTCTACGCCAGCAGTGTGACCATATTCAGGATGTCCAGGTGTGAGTGAATTCCAAGTGCGGAATGACTCTAAGTCTTTCATCTCTAAGCCGTAACCACTTAAAAATAATTGAGTATAAAGAGTTAAAGACGAATGTCCACATGAGAGCACAAATCGATCGCGCCCGATCCATTTAGGATCTTTAGGGTCATGAATCAAATGCTTTTGAAATATTAAATAAGCAACTGGTGCAAGAGACATTGCAGTGCCTGGGTGGCCATTGCCAACCTTTTGAACAGCATCAGCTGCGAGCGCTCTTGAATATTTAACAACTAGGTCGTCTTCATTTCCCCAAGTAAAAGACATTTATAACCTTTCCCGCTACTACTTCATTTAACTTCAATGAACTTCAATCATCGTTGATATAGCAAACTGATTCGGGTTCGCCAGATGGCAAACCAGAATAGAGATGCTCCAACTAAATGGAGGCCGACTAGAACCTGGGGAAGCCCCTGCCACCACTGAATTAAGCCTATTAAGCCCTGCCCAAGAATTACTGCAAGCAACCAGTTGGCTACGCCACGGGGAAATTTGATGGCGATAAAAAGCGCTAGCAAGGCAGTGATTGCTACAAGCGAGCTATGTATTTTTGCGGCTAGATAAAGATCAAAATCAAAACGTGGCGCTTGCCAATCTCCGGCATGTGGTCCGCTTCCGGTCACAATAGTTCCCGCAAATATAGTTACAAAAGCGATTGTTGCCAGCGCCTTGCCAAATTTGTTTCCATTTTGAATATCTGAATTTAAATCTATCTTCTCAAATGGTCTGACTTTGTATTGAAGCGAAGCAGCGCCAGCTATCAAGAACATCGATAGAAGCAGATGGCTAGCCACCGTAAATGGATTTAACTTTGTAAGAACCGTGATTCCGCCCAGAATACCTTGGCCGAAGATGCCTAGAACTTGAAAGATCGCTAAATTCCGTAAATCTGCCCGTTTCCAAGCGGTAAGCAGAGTTGCAATTGCTGCAGCTAAAAGGGCAATCGTTAGCATTCTATTTCCAAACTCGATTGCTGAGTGATAGAGCGATTGGCTCTCATCTGGAATAAAGGAATCCTGGGTGCACTTGGGCCATGTAGGACAGCCAAGGCCAGAGCCAGTTACGCGGACTAAGCCCCCAGTTACAACGATCGACATCTGAAGAGCTAGGAGGGTGGTAGCGGCGTACCAGAGCTTCTTCGACCCTGCTGCCTTCGCTGAAACCATGTGTGCATAGTAACGAAGGTAGATTTGGCTTCTTTACTGGAATTACGACACAATATCGTTGTGAAAATCAAGGACGAACGAACTCGCGAAGGCGTGGCTCGCTCCATCCTGGAGAATGGCCCATCAACTGCTGCAGAGCTTTCCGAGCGCCTCGGAATTACCCCAGCTGGAATCAGACGCCATTTAGATGCCTTATTAGAAGAGGGCACCTTAGAAGCACGCGAACCCCATGCAGCATCTGCGCGCGGACGCGGTCGAGGTAGACCATCCAAAGTCTTTGTAATGACAGATAGCGGCCGTGAAAGATTCGAACATTCTTATGATGATTTAGCAATAAGCGCAATTCGATTCATGGCAAATAAAGATCCAAATTTTGTTAAAGAGTTTGCCCAAAATCGTGCAGATGATTTAGAGAAGAAGATCGTTAAGAAGTTTGAAAAGAGTAAGGATAAAGTCAAGGCGCTCGCAGATTTTCTAACTGATGAGGGCTATTCAGCAACATTCAATAAGACTTCCCACAAATACGGAACGGGATATGAGATGTGCCAACATCATTGTCCCATTGCACACGTTGCAGCCGAGTTTCCAGATCTCTGCGAAGCTGAAACTGCAATTTTTTCAAAAACGCTAGGCACACATGTTCAAAGACTTGCAACCATCGCACACGGAGACGGTGTTTGCACAACTTACATTCCGCTTGCAAAGGCAGGTAAATAATGACAATCGCACATCCAGAACTAGAGGGCATTGGTAAGTACGAATACGGCTGGTCTGATCCAGATGTCGCCGGTTCAAAAGCTAAACGCGGTCTCAACGAAGAAGTGGTTCGTGATATTTCATCAAAGAAGAGTGAACCACAATGGATGTTGGATTTACGTCTCAAAGGTTTATCGTTATTTGATAAGAAGCCAATGCCAACTTGGGCTGCTGATTTAACCACTATCGATTTTGATAACATCAAATACTTTGTTCGCTCTTCAGAGAAGCAGGCGCAAACTTGGGATGATCTTCCAGAAGATATCAAGAATACCTATGACCGTTTAGGAATCCCTGAAGCAGAAAAACAGAGACTAGTTGCAGGTGTTGCAGCTCAATACGAATCTGAAGTTGTCTATCACTCAATCAGAGAAGATTTAGCGGCGCAAGGCGTTATATTCCTCGATACCGATACTGGATTAAAAGAGCATGAAGATATCTTTAAAGAGTACTTCGGCACAGTTATTCCAGTCGGTGATAATAAATTTGCTGCGCTAAACACCTCAGTTTGGTCAGGTGGCTCATTTATCTATGTGCCAAAGGGCGTACATGTAGAGATTCCATTACAGGCTTATTTCCGAATCAACACTGAAAATATGGGTCAATTCGAACGCACTTTAATTATTGCTGATGAAGGCTCTTATGTTCATTATGTAGAAGGTTGTACTGCGCCTATCTATTCATCAGATTCACTTCACTCTGCAGTTGTTGAAATTATCGTAAAGAAGAACGCTCGTGTTCGATATACAACAATCCAAAACTGGTCTAACAACGTTTACAACTTGGTAACCAAGCGCGCCACCTGCGAAGAAGGCGCAACCATGGAATGGATTGATGGAAACATCGGCTCAAAGATCACCATGAAATATCCAGCTGTATTTTTGATGGGACAGCATGCAAAGGGCGAGACACTTTCAATTGCTTTTGCTGGTGAAGGTCAACACCAAGATACTGGTTCCAAAATGGTACACGCTGCTCCAAATACTTCATCGACTATTATTTCTAAATCAGTAGCACGTGGTGGTGGCCGCACTTCATATCGAGGACTCGTCCAAGTTAATGAGGGTGCTTTTGGTTCTAAGAGCACCGTAAAGTGCGACGCGCTGCTGGTTGACACAATTTCTCGTTCCGATACATATCCGTATGTAGATGTGCGTGAAGATGATGTTTCTATGGGCCATGAAGCAACAGTTTCTAAGGTTTCAGATGATCAGCTCTTCTACTTAATGTCTCGTGGTTTAACTGAAGATGAAGCGATGGCCATGATTGTGCGTGGATTTATCGAACCAATCGCGCGCGAACTTCCTATGGAATATGCACTAGAGCTAAATCGCTTAATCGAACTTCAGATGGAAGGAGCGGTTGGTTAATGTTAAATACCAACATTATTCACACTCCAACCGGTAGAGAAGAAGCTTGGCGTTTTACTCCGCTTGCTAAATTAAAAGGTTTACATGATGGCACTGCGGTAATTGGAGAAGTGCATTCCTTGATCTCAAAGCAGTTACCTAACGGCGTAAAGTTTGAACGAGTGGCATCTACAAATCACACCACAAATAGCGATGATGCAATTGTTCAGCGAGTTGTTGGCGATTCCACGATTGCTCAATTAACAATCGATGGTGAAATCAACGAGCCAATTATTTTTGGTCGAAATGTAATAAAAGATGCGGAATATTCAAGAGTTCAGGTCTTTGTAAAGAAATTTGCGAAAGCAACCTTGATTTTTGAAAACACCGGTAACTCTTTAATCGCAGAAGATTTGGAAATTGTGCTTGAACCTGAATCAAATTTAACTTTTGTAACACTGCAAGAGTTCGATTCAGATACAGTTTCTGCAGCTCGTCATCACGCAATCGTTGATAAGGATGCAACTTTTAAGTCAATCACTGTAACTATCGGTGGATCACTAGTTCGAATTCTTCCAACCGTAGAATTTAAAGCGCCGGGTGGAGATGTTGACTTGCAAGGCGTCTATTTCGCATCTGCCGGCCAGCACCTCGAACATCGCTTGCACGTTGACCACTTAGTTCCAAATGCCAAGTCACGCGTTAATTACAAGGGAGTGTTGGCAGGCGAATCTGCCCGCACTGTTTGGTTTGGCGATGTATTTATTCGAGCGGCCGCAGAGGGAACTGATACGTACGAACTAAATCGTAATTTGCTCTTAACTGATGGTGCTCGTGCAGATTCAGTACCTAATCTTGAAATCGAAACCGGCGAAATTGTCGGAGCGGGACATGCTTCTACAACAGGACGATTTGATGATGAACAACTCTTCTATTTAATGTCACGTGGAATCAATATTGATGATGCGCGACGCTTAGTAGTTCGTGGTTTCTTCAATGAAATCATCGGTCAAATCAACAATGAAGAGATCGAAGAGCGTCTAATGAACCATATCGATAAAGAATTAGAAAAGGTAGGCAAGTAATGTCTGACCTACTTTTAGATGCAATTGTTGAAGGTAAACCAGTAAAGCTGACTAAGAATGGCAAAGATCTTTGTGTTGCTCGAGTTGGCAATGAAGTTTTTGCAATTGAAGATAATTGCAGCCATCAAGATGCAGCGTTATCAGAAGGCGAACAGAACGGCTACAAAATCGAATGTTGGTTACACGCCGCAGAATTTGATTTACGTTCAGGCGAAGCGCTCTGTCCGCCAGCTACACAAGCAGTAAAAACTTATCCAGTTTCAATTGATGGCAACAACGTCATAGTAGAAGTTCTATAGGGTTATAAGGAGAGAAAAGATGAGTAAATTAGAAATCCGCGGTCTACAAGTAGTTGTAAATACCGAAAACGGCCCTAAAGAAATTTTGAAGGGCGTAGATTTAACAGTTAATTCAGGCGAGACTCATGCAATCATGGGTCCAAATGGTTCTGGTAAATCAACACTTGCATACTCAATTGCAGGTCATCCAAAGTATGAAATCACTGGCGGAACTGTTCATTTAGATGGCCAAGATATTCTTGAAATGAGCGTTGATGAACGTGCAAAAGCTGGGCTCTTCCTTGCGATGCAATATCCAGTGGAGGTGCCAGGCGTTTCTGTATCAAATTTCTTGCGAACTGCAGCAACAGCACTTCGCGGTGAAGCTCCAAATCTACGTAAATGGGTTGGCGAAGTGAAAGATGCAATGGCAGCGCTTAAAATGGATCCTGCCTTCGCTGAGCGCAGCGTTAACGAAGGTTTCTCTGGTGGTGAAAAGAAGCGCCATGAAATCATGCAGCTTGAATTACTAAAACCACGAATCGCGATTCTTGATGAGACTGACTCTGGTTTAGACGTCGATGCGCTAAAGGTTGTCTCCGAAGGAGTAAATCGCGCAAAGGCAAATAACGATTTAGGTGTATTGCTAATTACTCACTACACCCGCATTCTTCGCTACATTAAACCTGACTTCGTACACGTATTTGCAAATGGTCGAATCGTTGAAGAAGGTGGCCCAGAGCTAGCTGAGAAGCTGGAAGAACAGGGTTACGCGGAGTACGCATCTAAGTAATGCTTGATGTATCCGCTATCAAGAAGGACTTTCCGATCTTTGATCGAACAGTTCGTGATGGCCAACGCCTGATTTATCTTGATAGCGGAGCAACTTCTCAAAAACCAAATTCAGTTATTGATGCCGAAAGTAATTTTTACAGATTTAATAATGCAGCCGTTCATCGTGGCGCCCATCAATTAGCAGAAGAGGCAACTGAGAATTTTGAGAATGCACGTTCAATAGTTGCAGAATTCATAGGCGCTAAGAGTGATGAAATTGTCTTCACTAAAAGCGCAACCGAATCAATAAATTTAGTTGCTTATGCGCTCACTGAAAAGATCAAACCAGGTGATCGAATCGTGGTCTCGGAAATGGAACATCATGCCAATTTGGTTCCTTGGCAACAGTTGGCAAAACGCACCGGGGCAGAGTTAGCTTGGTTTGAAGTAACTCCAGAAGGTCGTCTAGATTTAAGTAATATCGAAAAAGTCATTACTTCAAATACCGCAATAGTTGCAATAACACATCAGTCAAATGTTTTAGGAACAATCAATCCACTTGAGCAGATCGTAAAACGTGCAGAAGCAGTTGGAGCTGAAGTTTTATTAGATGCCTGCCAATCGGTTCCGCATATGTCAGTTGATGTTCGCAAACTTGGCGTAGATTATTTAGCCTTTTCAGGACATAAGGCGCTTGGCCCTACTGGAGTCGGAGTTCTATGGGGCAGAAATCTGGAATCTTTACCTCCATTTCTCTTTGGTGGATCCATGATTGAAAACGTAACAATGACCGATGCAACCTGGGCACCTGCACCTAAAAAGTTTGAAGCAGGCGTTCCAAACATGGCACAAGCAATTGGGCTTGGCGCTGCATTAAATTACCTTTCAAAAGTCGGATTGAATTTAATTCACGAACACGAAATTTATTTAACGAAAGCGCTAATCGCAGGACTTGGCGATATCGATGGCATTAATATCTTTGGGCCTAAAGAGATAGATTTAAGAGGAGGGGTAGTTTCATTTACCCTCGATGGAATTCATCCACATGATCTTGGCCAGTTTTTAGATTCAAAAGGAATTGCAGTTCGAACCGGACATCACTGTGCATGGCCATTGGCAAGAAAGTTTAAGGTCCAAGCCACAACTCGAGCTTCTCTCTATTTATACAACGAATTATCAGATATTGATGCTTTGTTATCTGGAATCCATGATGCAAAGAAATTCTTTTTGGAGAGATAATGGAATTGAATTCTCTCTATCAAGAGGTCATTTTGGATCACTACAAAAGACCTCATCACAAAGGTTTAATTCCTGGTGATATTCAAGTTCATCACATCAATCCAAGTTGTGGCGATGAAGTTACCCTCTCCTTAAAAATTAAAGATAATAAAGTTGCTGAAATCACTTGGGATGGGGTTGGTTGCTCCATTTCGCAGGCAAGCGTTTCCATAATGAGTGATTTATTGATTAACAAAAGTATTAATGAAGCTGCGAATATCTTGGATTCCTTTGTGAGCATGATGCAGAGCAAAGGCGCGGATCCAGGAGATGAAAACACACTAGAAGATGGCGTAGCGCTGTCTGGAGTCTCAAAGTATCCAGCTCGTATAAAATGTGCACTTCTGGGTTGGATGGCATATAAAGATGCAGTAACTCAAGTAGGGGAGAGATAAATGTCTGCAAAAGTTGATGATGTAACTGAGGCAATGAAAGATGTGGTTGATCCCGAACTAGGTATCAATGTCGTAGATCTTGGTTTGATTTATGACATCATGGTTGACGATAACAACATTGCGGTTCTTAACATGACCTTGACTTCTGCTGCATGTCCACTTCAAGATGTCATCGAAGATCAGACTAGGGCAGCGCTAGCTGGCATAACTGATGATGTAAAAATCAATTGGGTCTGGATGCCACCTTGGGGACCAGACAAGATCTCTGATGATGGTCGCGATCAACTTCGCGCGCTCGGATTTACTGTTTAATTTCGGTTAATCTACTTTTATGTCAATGCATGCTGGCTGGATGGCCCTGCGCACGCTTTCTAGCGATCAATCAGTAAAACATGCAAAATTAAAACCAGACACTTTAAAAAGAATTATTAAATACGCTAGGCCGTACCAAAGTAAATTCCTGCTCTTTTTTATCGCTTTAGTTCTTGACTCAGTTTTAACTGTAGCTACGCCATTATTACTCAAACGTTTAATTGATGAGGGCGTGATTCCAAAGAATAGCGCCCTAGTTACGCAATTAGCGCTCTTAGTTGGTTTTATTGCAATTGCATATGCCGCAGTAAATATCTTTATTAGATGGTATTCGGCAATTATTGGTGAAGGCTTGATTTATGACTTGCGTAGTCAAGTCTTTCAACATGTTCAATCTCAATCGATTGCCTTTTTTACTCGAACCCAAACAGGCGCATTAATTACCAGAATTAATTCAGATGTACTTGGAGCCCAACGAGCTTTTACTGCAACTTTTTCGGGAGTAATTAGTAATGTGATTACTTTGATTTTAGTCATCGGTGCAATGATCAGCTTAAGTTGGCAAATCACCCTTTTATCTTTGGTATTACTACCAATTTTTTTGATTCCTACGAAATATGTGGGGCGGCGCCTAGCTGAATATACCCAACAGTCCTACGAACTAAATGCTGAAATGGCTAGCACCATGACTGAGCGATTTAATGTTTCAGGTGCGCTACTCGTAAAACTTTACGGAAATCCAATTAAAGAGGCTAAGAACTTCCGCGGTAAAGCCAGAAAAGTTGCAGACATTGGAATTAACATGGCGATGCTTAATACATTCTTCTTTGTCGCATTGATTTCAGTAGCTTCAATTGCTACAGCTTTTGCATATGGAGTTGGTGGCCATTTCGCCATTGCCGGCACTATGACCGTTGGAAGTTTGATTGCGATTACCACTTTGCTTGCCAGGCTTTATGGTCCACTTACCGCGCTTGGTACGGTCCGTGTTGATGTTATGGGCGCGCTAGTCTCATTTGAAAGAGTTTTTGAAGTATTGGATTTGCAACCAATGGTTAAAGATAAACCCGATGCGACTAATCTGGATGCCCAAAATCCAAAGATTGAATTTAAGAATGTTAAATTTGCATATCCAACTGCATCCGAAATCTCATTAGCATCGCTTGAATCAGCTGCTAAACCTGAGACGATTGAAAGTGGCGAAATTTTAAAAGGAATTTCATTCACAGTAGAGCCAGGTACTTTGACTGCATTAGTAGGTTCATCTGGCGCGGGCAAAACCACTATTAGCGCACTACTACCTAGACTTTATGATGTTACCGAAGGTGCAATTGAAATAAACGGATCTGACATTAGAGATATCAGCGGGGAATCTCTGCGAAATTCCATCGGTGTCGTGATGCAAGATTCACATCTTTTCCATGACACGATTATTGAAAATTTAAGATATGCAAAAGCTGAAGCAACAATCGAAGAAATGGAAGCTGCTTGCAAAGCGGCACAGATTTGGGAGTTGATTGAATCGCTTCCTAATGGGCTAGAGACAATGGTCGGAGAACGTGGCCATCGCTTATCTGGTGGTGAGAAACAACGATTAGCAATTGCTCGTTTACTTCTAAAGGCGCCAAGTATCGTAATTCTTGATGAAGCTACGGCACATTTAGATTCTGAAAATGAATCGCTAGTGCAAGCTGCTCTCAGGGCAGCGCTAAAGGGTCGAACAAGCATTGTGATTGCACATCGTTTAAGTACCATCAAAGAGGCTGATCAAATCTTGGTACTAAATAATGGAATTATTGAAGAGCGCGGTACCCATGAAGAATTGGTAGAAAAAGGCGGGCTTTATAGCGAGCTTTACTTGCGTCAGGATTTATCTTCTACGAATTAAAATTCGTGCATAAATAATCAAGCCTGCAAAGAATATCCACTGAAGAGCATATGCCATATGTGGACCATCAGACAGTTCTGGTAACTCTGCCGGAGTATCTGGCGTAATTCCATCACCGCTAATTAAATCTATATAAAAATCCTCTGTTTCAACTTTTGACTTAAGATTCCAACTGCTTATTAAATTTCCGCCTGGAGGTAATGCAAAAAAAGATCCACGGGGAAGAGATGAATCCAAACGAACTCTTCCAATAAGTTCTATCTCTTCGGCAGGAGTTGGAGGCAACTTCGGCCGTTCTAATGCAGTCTCTCCAGCCTTTACCCAACCCCGATCAATCCAAAATTGCTTACCTTGACTCTGGAATAGAGTTAAATATTGGTAGCCGTATTTACCTTCGGAGTTATAGCGATTACGAAGTAGTACTTCTTTCTCTTTTATAAAAAATCCTGTTATTTTTACAGTTCGCCATTCAAACTCTTTTAATTTAGAAGAGTTGCGGAGATCTTCCAATGCAATTGGCGGCAATGAGGTATTTGCTTCGATTTCAAAATTCTTGGCATGTCTTGCAACGCCTCTTTCATATTGCCAATTAGCTGCAACTAAACAGAGTGCAACTAGGGAGAGCGCCAATATTGTTTTAAGAAAAGCCCAAGGCTCTCTACTTGCCTTAGAACTCAATTTGTTTTTGATTTTCAAATCTTTCAGAGGGCTTAAATGATTGTGATTGGCCAGCGTTTGCAATTACCACTGCAAAGTAGGGAAGCAGAACTGCTCCCGCAATTAGAAACCAGCGGTAAGGAGATGGAGCAAGTACTGCACCAATAAAGCATGCGGTGCGAATTGACATTGAAATTAAATATTTTTTCATGCGCCCAGGAATCTCCTCACTATGCGCATATTTCGCGCTAGATATTGAGATTGGCTTCTCGCTCACTCGCTAAGAATAAGACTTACGCATGGGTAATTGGTAAGTTACCCCTCGTGAGCACAGACACTAAAGTGGCCTTAGTTACCGGCGGCAACCGTGGAATTGGTTTAGCGATCGCCCAGTCGCTTAAGGATGCTGGCTTCAAGGTAGTGGTGACCTATCGCTCAGGTGATGCCCCAGTCGGTTTTAATGCCGTGAAAATGGATGTCACCGATTCAAATAGCGTAGATCAAGGCTTTACAGATTGCGAAGAGAAATTCGGAATACCAGAAGTAATTGTTTGCAATGCTGGAATCACTAAAGATGGTTTAGTAATGCGCATGTCAGATGAAGATTTCAATAATGTTATTGATGCAAATTTAAATGGCGCTTTCCGAACCGCTCGTCGAGCAACAAAAGGTTTATTAAAGTTAAAGCGTGGTCGATTAATTTTCATTGGTTCTGTCGTTGGCGGAATAGGCTCTGCAGGGCAAGTTAATTATTCGGCAAGTAAATCCGGCTTACTAGGGATGGCAAGATCTTTCGCCCGCGAGCTTGGCAGCAGAGGCATTACCGCCAATGTAATCGCACCGGGATTTGTCGAAACTGACATGACTGCAGAATTAACTCAAGCGCGGCGAGATGAGATTGCAAAAGCAGTCCCAATGCAACGATTCTGCACTGCAGATGAGATCGCGAAAGTCGTATCATTTATCGCATCTGATGCAGCTAGTTATATCTCTGGGGCTTTAATCCCAGTTGATGGTGGATTAGGAATGGGGCACTAAATGGGCATACTTGAAGGTAAGAAAATATTAGTAACTGGTGTTTTAACAGATACATCAATTGCATTTCATGTAGCCCGTTTAGCACAAGAAGAGGGTGCGGAAATTGTGCTCACCTCTTTCGGTCGTGCAATGAGTATTACAACTCGAATTGCAGGACGTTTGCCAAAACCAGCGTCAGTTATTGAATTAGATGTTACAAATGATGAACATCTTGCAACACTTGCAAGTAGAGTTAAAGAACATCTTCCTCATCTAGATGGAGTTGTTCATTCAATAGGTTTTGCTCCTGAATCAGCACTTGGCGGAAAATTCTTAAGCACTGAGTGGCCAGATGTAGCCACTGCGGTGCAAGTATCTGCATATTCATATAAATCGTTAACAATGGCTTGCAAACCGCTTTTCCCGGCAACTGGTGCTTCAGTTGTTGGTATGGATTTTGATGCACAAGTTGCTTGGCCAAAGTACGACTGGATGGGTGTTGCAAAAGCTGCGCTCGAATCTACAAATCGTTACCTTGCAAAATTCTTAGGCCCAGAAAATATTCGATTTAATCTTGTAGCTGCTGGACCAATCTCAACCATCGCAGCGAAATCAATTCCAGATTTCCAACAGTTTGAACATTTATGGGATTTACGTTCGCCACTTCGTTGGGATGTAACTGATCCAATTCCAGCAGCTAAAGGTGCGATTGCGTTACTTTCAGATTGGCTACCTGCAACCAGTGGTGAAATCATCCACGTTGATGGTGGTTTCCACGCTATGGGCGGCTAGTTCGGTTAATTCCGTCCGGATTTGGCGCTTTAGCCGCCCTCACTTAAACTTCTCTCATTGACCGGCTATATGCCGCAAGAGGAGAAATCCCACCTAAACCGCTTCGGCGGAATGGTAAAGTCAAAGAAGTTTAAAAACTTCTCTGCTCTTTTCTTGCGCGTTTGCATGTTAATAACCACGTAAGAAGGAGAAACCATCAGCACAGAACCACGTATCAACGATCGCATTCGCGTATCGCAGATTCGTTTAATTAACTATGACGGCGAACAGGTCGGAGTAGTAGAAACTGCAACAGCGCTTCAAATGGCGGATGAAGTTGGGTTGGATCTCGTAGAG
>JACCDK010231558.1_pt1 | contig 20430 bp, 22 predicted proteins | sample 7445871 | NCBI WGS metagenome assembly JACCDK01 (sample SAMN15323436, study PRJNA562643) | freshwater metagenome | isolation source: river surface water | place: USA:Blue River Watershed | collected 2017-08-15
AGAACCTGGTCGATCACGATTTCCTGGCCCACGTCCGCAGCAATCTGTTCTACTTTAATTTTTTCGCCAGCAGCAACACGATACTGTTTGCCGCCGGTTTTTATGACCGCGTACATAATGACCTTTTCGAAATTTCCGAAATCTTCAATGGAAGTTCCATAGGAGGAACCCTAAGGAACCGCGGATTTTAGCACGGTCTTTTGGGACTTGCCAAGCCCCCCTTACAAGATGCGCCACCAAGTGTGAAAAGCAGGCTTCTTCGCTCTCTATAATCGGGCAAATTCCAGAATTCTGAGCCAAATTCCCCAAAATCCGGGCGTTGGGTGGTTCTGGCCCCCTGTCACCCCGTTGAATTAAGCCATTTTGTCTACCTCCGCGACCCCTGCAGCAGCCTCACCAGCCTCGGCTTTGGCCCTGGTCGCGCAAGACATGGCCAAGGTCGACGAGGTCATCGCCGAACGTCTCAGCTCCGGCGTGCCTTTGGTCGGGCAAGTGGCCCAGTACATCATTTCGGCAGGTGGCAAGCGCTTACGCCCCGTCATCTTGCTGCTCACTTGTGGCGCTTTGAATTACCAAGAAGCGCACAAATTCAGCTTGGCAGCGGTGGTGGAGTTTATTCATACCGCCACCCTTCTGCATGACGATGTGGTGGACGAATCCACACTTCGCCGCGGCAGGCCCACCGCCAACGAGAACTTTGGCAACCCCGCCAGCGTCTTGGTGGGCGACTTTTTGTATTCACGCGCCTTTCAAATGATGGTGGATGCGGGCAGCATGCGCATCATGCAAGTTCTGGCCGATGCCACCAATGTGATTGCAGAAGGTGAAGTGCTTCAGCTGATGAACATGCATGACGCATCCTTGGACGAAGAAGCATATTTGCGCGTGATTCGTTCCAAAACCGCCAAGTTGTTTGAAGCCAGCGCACGTTTGGCTGCCATATTGGCCCAAACTTCGCCAGAGCTAGAAGAAGCGTGCGCCGAATACGGCCAAGCCCTAGGCACTGCCTTTCAGGTCATTGATGATGTCTTGGATTACGAAGGCAATGCGGCAGAAATGGGCAAGAACCTAGGCGATGACTTGCGTGAAGGCAAAGCCACTCTTCCCCTTATTCTGGCCATGCAACGGGGCACATCGGCTCAAAGAGAACTGGTGCAAAAAGCCATCGAAACGGGTTCAGTGGACCAACTCAACCAAGTGATTGAGATTGTTCGTGAAACAGGTGCCTTGGATGGCAGTCGCCAAGCGGCCATGGCAGAGGCGCAACGCGCCATCAATGCTGTGCAGCTTTTACCCACAGGCCCTTACAAGGAAGCGCTGATTGCATTGGCGTCTCAATTGCTGGTTCGCAGAACCTGATTGTCAACAGGCTGATGCATCAGGGCGCCACTTCACGCAAGAGGCGCATCCCCAATAAGGTATAGCGGCTGTCCGGCGCATTGATGTTGCGATAACTGCAGCGCGCGTAAATTGGCCAAGTGTGCCAAGACCCTCCTCGTCTCACTTTCAGATGTCCTGCGTTGGGGCCTTGCGGATCGATGGCGGGTGAAGTTTTGTAGTAATTGTCTGCGTAATGATCGCTGACCCATTCCCAAGCATTGCCCACCATGTCGTGCAAACCAAAGGCATTGGGCGCATAACTGGCCACCGGTGCCGTGAAGGCATGACCGTCGTTGCCGGGCAAAGCCTTGTCTTGCCAACGCTGCCAATGCGGCGTGGCTGATGCATCAAACAAATTGGCCCACTGCGTCAAAGTTTGGGGGTCATCGCCGTGGGGGTAACGTGTTTGTGTGCCGGCTTTGCACGCGTACTCCCATTCCGCTTCAGTTGGCAAGCGATAGGTCACACCTTCTTTTTGTGAAAGCCATTTGGCCATGGCCATTGCATCATGCCAAGTGACGTTGACCACCGGATGATCATCGGCTTGGGGAAAGCCTGGCGTTTTCCAACTGTAGACAGGGTCTCTGCCCGCAAATGCATCGGCTTTTTCAGGTCGATTTCTGTCATGGCTGATGCTGTAGCCATAAGCGCCCGTTTTGTCACGAATGGATTCTGGGACGTAGCCAGAGAGTTGCAAAAAAATTTCAAACTGCGCACGCGTCACTTCTGTTTGCCCTAAATCAAACGCTCGAGAAATTTTGACGCGATGCAATGGCATCTCGTCGGACAACTCGTCCAATCTTTTCAATTCCAGTTGAGGAAAATCTTTTTGCAGTGCCGCAATTGTTTCATCGCTGCCCATCATGAATTCGCCAGCTGGAATTCGAACAAACTTCATGCCCAAGGAATTGACACTGACGGCTGGCAAGGGCGTTGCAGACTGTTGCGCAAAAGCAATGCTAGCGATACCCATTGCAAAACTCATGGTCATGAGCCCTGCCCACCTGCCTTTTGACAAAATGTATTTGAAGTTCATGTGGGGGATGTTAACAACTGCGCAAACCGGTTCAAATCAACATTGCCGCCACTGATGATGACACCCACGCGCTGACCTTTTAACTGCGGGGCTGCTTGTATGGCTGCCGCCAAAGACAAGCAACCCGTTGGTTCGACCACCATCTTCATGCGCTCTGCATAAAAGCGCATGGCATCAATCAGTTGTGCATCGGTGACCGTGTGAATGTCATTGACCAAAGCTTTGATGATTTCAAAGGTGATGGCCCCCACCATGGGTGTTTGTGCGCCATCAGCGATGGTGATGGGCGTTGGAATTCTGACCCGTTCACCCTTTCGAAATGATTGCTGGGTGTCATTACCCGCCTCAGGTTCGACGCCGTAAATTTTGCATTTCGGTGAGCGCGCCTTGGCAGCCAGCGCACTGCCGCTGAGCAAACCACCCCCGCCCAAACACACAAACAAGGCGTCAAGTTGGCCCACTTCGTCAAACAACTCCAATGCAGCGGTACCCTGGCCTGCCAGCACATCTGCGTGGTCGAAGGGCGGAATGAAAGTTAGACCTTTTTCTTGCGCCAATTGCATGGCTTTGGCACTGGCGTCTTCAGAATATCGATCGTAGCCCATCACCGTGGCACCATAGCCTTGCGTTGCAGCCAATTTGGCAGGCGATGCGTCGTGCGGCATGAAGATGGTGGCGGGAATATTCAGAATGCGTGCTGACAAAGCCACAGCTTGCGCATGGTTGCCAGATGAATAAGCCACCACGCCTGATTGACGCTGAGCTTCGTTCAATTTGGCCAGCGCATTGAACCCCCCTCGAAACTTGAATGCACCCATGCGCTGAAAGTTTTCACATTTGATGAAAACTTGCGCTTGCAGCTGATGGTTCAGACTGCTTGACTGCAGAACAGGCGTCTTGTGGGCAACACCGTGCAATCTTTTGGCTGCCGCCAATACATCGTCGAACGTGGGCAAGGCTTGATGCATGAGATTTACTCTATTGAACCAATAATTGTTATTGTTTAAGCTCGATTGAAATCAAATCGAGGAGACAGTGTGATCAGTTTCAAACTCAATGGTAAACCGACTCAGTCCAATGCTGATCAGTCAGAACCCTTGCTTCACATCTTGGCCAATGACTTAGGAGTTAATGGTCCAAAGTTTGGCTGTGGTCTGGCGCAATGTGGGGCTTGCACCGTTTTGGTCAACGGCAACCCCCTGCGCAGTTGCGTCATCCCCTTATCGACTCTTGAAGGACGTTCTGTCACAACCCTCGCAGGCTTGTCTGTCAATGGCCAGCCAAGCAAACTGCAACAAGCATTTATCCATGAACAAGCAGCCCAATGTGGTTATTGCACATCTGGTGTGATCATGCAGGCGCAGTCCTTGTTAGACCGCAACCCCAAACCCACAGAGTCTGAGGTCAGGGCCGCGCTAGATGGCAATCTTTGCCGCTGTGGTGCACACAACAGAATCGTACGTGCCGTCATGCGCGCTGCGCAAGGAGTTTGAGATGAGCAGCCAAGTCACTTCACGTCGCCAATTTCTCAAGTCTACTGGGGCCATTACACTGAGTTTTAGCATCCCTTTGATGGATGTGCATTCACAGTCACCTGTCGGCCAAGACAAGCCCAGACTGGCAGGAGATTTGCAGATTCACCGAAAACTCAATGCCTGGATTCGAATCGACAGTGCCAACAAAATGGTCGAGTTACGCATTGGCAAAGTCGAGCTGGGCCAGGGTATCTTGACAGCCGTGACGCAAGTGTGTGCCGAAGAGCTCGACGTTGATTTCGCCCAAATCAATCTTATCTCTGGCGACACCGCATTGGTGCCCGACGAGGGCGTCACAGCGGGTTCTTTTTCAATGCCCTATTGCGCCACTGCAGTTCAAGCGGCTTCCGCAGAAGTCAGAGCCATCTTGTTGAACTTAGCAGAAGCCAAGTTGAGTCAAGCTGCGCAGCAAATGAAAGTCGAGAATGGCGTCATTCGCGCAAGCAACGGTGCGCAAATCAGTTATTGGGATTTGGTTGTCGGTGAATCCCTCAATCGCGAGGCGACGGGCTTGGTCAAACCCAAACCATTCACAGCGTATCGGTACATCGGCCGTTCAGTCCCTCGCCCCGACATTCAGGCCAAAGTGATGGGGCAGGCTATTTTTGTTCAAGAGCAAAGACCCAAGGGCATGCTGTTTGGTCAAATTGTGCGGCCACCCAACCATGGCGCCAGACTTCTGGCGGTCAATTTCAATCTGGTCGAAAAAATGCCTGGGGTGGTCAAAGTCGTTCGCAATGGGAGTTTCTTGGGCGTCATCGCAAAACGCGAGGCTCAAGCGCAAGTTGCTGCACAAGCGCTGCAAAATGTTTGTGAATGGCAAGTGCCCCATGTTCTGCCCAAAACGCAGGAAATGCAAACTTGGTTGCTACAAACCAAACCCAATGTGGTCATCCCCACCAAAAAACAAGACAGATCAAATTCTGCTAGCGCTGCGACACCCATTGCACGCGTTGTTGAAGCCCAATACTACCGGCCATACCACATGCACGCCTCGATCGGCACCTCGGCAGCTACTGCCGTCCTCAGTGCAGAGGGTGTGCTGACTGTCCAAACACACAGTCAATCGGTTTTTCAAACTGGCGAGGCCATTGCCAAAATGCTGGGCATGCCCAAGGACAAAGTGCGCATGCAGCACGTACAAGGCTCTGGCTGCTACGGACACAACATGGCCGATGATGCCGCTGCAGATGCCGCGTTGTTGGCCATGCAAGTGCCAGGGCAATTGGTTCGTTTGCAATACTCGCGCGAGCAGGAACATGCCTGGGAGCCCTACGGCTCTGCCATGGTCATGAAAACCAAAGCAAGCCTAGATGCGCAAGGCAACGTCCTCGATTGGGATTTCACTTTATGGTCAACACCCCATGGCACCAGACCTAGCGGGAACCCCGGCAACCTCTTGTCGGCAGCCTACCTTGAAAAACCTTTTGCAATGCCCAAACCCGTCAATGGTGGCGGCCCCAATTACGCAGCCGATCGAAACGCCATTGCTTTGTACGACTTTCCTGGCCACAACGTCACCACGAACTTCATCACAGAAATGCCGCTGCGCGTTTCTTCAACCCGAGGCCTTGGTGCATACGCCAATATTTTTGCCATCGAGTCCTTCATGGATGAACTGGCACACGCAACGGGCGTCGATCCAGTCGCGTACAGATTGCGATTTTTGAAGGACGAGCGCGCGCGCGATGCCATTGTCAAAGCAGCCGATCAATTTGGTTGGTCAAAATGGCGCAAAACGCCTGGCCGTGGACGCGGCATTGGTTTTGCAAAATACAAAAATATTGCCGGTTACTGTGCTGTCGCGTTGGAGGTTGAAGTGAATCGCCAAAATGGTCGAATTCGTGTTTTGCGCGCAGTGGCCAGTACCGATTGCGGCCAAATCGTCAATCCAGACGGCATCAGCAATCAAATTGAAGGCGGACTGATTCAGTCGCTTTCATGGACACTCAAAGAAGAAGTCCAGATGGACAACACCCGCGTTTTGTCGCGCGATTGGAACAGCTATCCCATCCTAACGTTTTCGGAAGTTCCGCCTGTAGAAGTGGTTTTGATTGACCGCCCTGGCCAGCCATTTTTAGGTGCGGGAGAAGCCTCTCAAGGCCCGACTGGGGCCGCTTTGGCCAATGCAGTCTTCGACGCCACTGGCGTTCGGTTCAGAACTTTGCCATTGACACCCGACAGAGTGTTGCAAGCACTTTAAGGGGCGATTGAAGTCATGACGGGCGCGTGGCCGAAGCCATCAGCTTGCCGAGCTTGTCAAAATAATCGATGCTGGTTTGGGTTGGCACTAAAAATTTGACTTTTTGATTTTGCTCGGTCTGAAGGACTTGGATCAATCCCGCTTTCTTAAGAATTTCAATGCGTCGATGGATGGTGGCTGGGCTGGCTATCTCACTGAGCTCCATGGTTTGGGTGACAACGAGTGGCTGTCCCTGAGCGCTTCGGATGGCAATGGCTTCTAGGAGTTTTTTCCCAATATCGTCAATGCCAGAGAGATCAATGTTTGACTTTCGCAATGCCTCAGCCAACACCAAATAGCGAAGATAAATTTGTTTCATGGTGAGTCGCTCTGGTTGAATAAGTTGTTGACCAAAAATTAAGCATCCAAGTTTGACTTAGGATTTCCAGGACCCTGAACCAATAACTTGAAGACCCACAAAACAAGCAAGGTGCCAACCCAATTGCTCAAAGCCATGACACCAAGGCTAATGAAAAAATGCTCGGTCAACCCTTGCGCAAAAAACCATATTTGATGCAACAGCGCGCTAAGGGTAGCGAAAAGTATCGATATTTTCAACAGGGTTTGCGGGGAGACGACTTTGAACTCTCGGTCCAATTGCAAAAACCTCACGCTCAGAATTCTGGCCAACCAAGGTGAGAAGCCAGCAATGCATCCTGTGATAACGACAAACTCTAATCCCAAGTCTGGATGGTCTTGAAAATTCCAAAGAATGCCACCTAAAGCGATACCGATAGCGCCCGACTCCAGTGCCAGCAACACCAAAATAAAACGGATACCACTGGGAAAGAAAACCCAATGAACATCAAATGAAAATTCGGTCTCACCCCAAAGCCATTCATTCAGCCAAAGCGACAAATAGTAAAAAGAAGCCGCAACAGCAATGATCAGTAGTTTTTTGAAACCGTTCATGTGGGTGCGTTAGCAATTTTCTGAAAAAGCAAGTCTGAATATTGTTGGACAATTGCAACTGGCTCTTCTGGCGGGACGGTACCAACGCCCATTGGAGGATAAAACCATTCGAGCATGGCATGGTCTGATAGTCTAACGCGAGAGATGAGTTGCGTGGTTACCAAAAAGCGCCTCGCCACCACAACCCAAGGCACGGTCACCCCCAATTTGACTTCCAAGTTTTGTGTGGCTGCATCGATGATGACATTGCCGGCTCTGCAGACCACGTGTCCATTCCATTCCTGCGTAGGTTCAGATTGATTCAAAAATCCGACGACAAAGTTTTGCGTTTGGTTGGCATACCAGAGCTGACAAGGCATGAGTTCATTGACGATAGAGAATTTGCTCAAAACGGCCTGCGTAATTCGGGAAGTGAGGGAGCAATAAGTTCTGTATTCGGAGGGCACTACTTGATAGTAGGCCAAACGAAGTTGGTCCACGATTCGATCTTCTGATGCAGTGAGGATGTGCACGAACTAAATATCTATCAGGAATATAAGAAAAAATATTATACGAATGATAAATATACTTTTAAATAACTGTACAAAAAATTTATAGAGCCCGCACTATTTCACTTGCGCCAAACACTGGTGCTTCATGTCATTGGCTTTGATGCTGTAACAATAACTCTGCTGGCCCAAGACGTTGGCCAAACACATGTTTTTGGTATCTGCGTCTTTGACTGAATAGCAATAAGAATTTTGTTTTTTGGACATGGCCAAGCACACGTTCTTTTTGTCTGGGCTTTGAATGCTGTAACAAGAGGCATCGTTGGCTTGTACGGCACTGGCGCACAACAAGCTCAAAAAGATCCAGCAGGTGAGGTTTTTTTTCATCGAAATCTCCTATTTATGGGAACGCTTACAGTCTTAACCCAGTTCAATCAGAATTCGTTGACACTTTGCATGCGCGGCATCTATTAAACTCAAGTCTTTAATACCTAGCAAGAAAGAAGACCCCTATGGGCGCGCAGTGGAAAGCAAAAGGCAAAGCACAAGCCGCAGATGCCAGAGGTAAATTATTTGGTCGTTTGGCAAAAGACATCATGATGGCCGCCAAAGGGGGGGCAGATCCTGCCGCCAATTCAAGGCTGCGGCTGGTTGTGGAACAAGCCCGCAAGGTCTCCATGCCCAAAGACACGCTTGAGCGAGCCATCAAAAAAGGCGCTGGCTTACTGGGCGACCCTGTCAATTTTGAGCGTGTCATTTACGAAGGTTTTGCACCCCACCAAGTGCCAGTGATGGTGGAAGCACTGACAGACAACCTGAACCGCACTGCCTCGGAAGTTCGGGTGTTGTTTCGCAAAGGCCAGTTGGGTACCTCGGGTTCTGTCTCTTGGGATTTTGACCATGTCGGCATGATTGAAGCTGAACCTGCCAAGCCCGATGCAGATGCAGAACTGGCTGCCATTGAGGCTGGCGCTCAAGACTTTGAAGCAGCCGACGAAGAGGGTGTCACCGTGTTCATTACAGACCCCACAGATTTAGATTTGGTCAGCAAGGCATTACCTGATCATGGCTTCACGGTGTTGTCCAACAAGTTGGGCTACAAGCCCAAGAACCCGGTCAATCCCTCTAATTTGTCTGCCGAGCAACTGGAAGAAGTTGAAAACTTCTTGGCAGCGATTGACGGCAACGACGATGTCCAGGACGTTTTCGTTGGCTTGTCAAATTAACGGCGATTGCAGCGCTGTCATTTAGCAGATGGCTTAATTTGGAGCTGGATTAATGTGCAGGTGGCTTGGGTTTATCGCCACCTGTTGCCTTGTTCAAGCAAACAATTTTGCCGCCCTTTTCTTTGTATTCAAATTTGGCACACCCATCACCAGGCTCTTTCTTGGCAACGGGTTGAGGCAATGAATCGGGTGTTGCTTTAGCCCGAGTGATCTTTTCGGGTACAGCTGAGCGCTCTTGCTTTTTCTTGTCATCCGCTTTGGGTGCATCGGATGCACTCGCATTGAATGCGAAAAATGCAACCAAGATCAATGCATATTTCATGTTCACCTCTTACATTGCTGAGATCTCTTCTTTTCGAATTGTGAACTTTTTTTGGCCTAAGGTCACTCTTTTCGATATGCAATTTGAACGACAAAAGCTCGAGTTCGTGCTTTGATCAAATGTTTTAAGATGAATCTCCCACATAAAAGAGGAATTTGAGGAGCCCCAAATGGCCAACTTACCAAACAACCTGTTGCCCGAAAGTTGGCACAGATACTTTGCCATTGAAGCCAACAATGCAGCTTGGACATTGTCCGAGTCATTGGCAGACATCAGTCTTCGCACCGAAGTACTTGACACAGCCCATGCTTCTGCCTGGCATTGGCGTGTGGCAGGTCAGGAAATTAACCACATGCGAAGTGTGATGCTGCTGGCGCTTGTACATGCGCGCATGAACATGGGCCCAAGTGCATGGGCTTATGCTGAGCACATGCGGATGTATTTCACTGAAAAAAACGATACACCCGATTGGGAGTTGGCATTCACCCATACCATTCATGCGCTGGCTGCTAAGTCTTTTGGCAAGGCAGCTGAATACCAAGCTTCAAGGCAAGCTGCCATTCAAAGTTTGGGGGCCATCAAGACCCCAGAAGACAGAGAAGTGGTCATGAAAACGTTTCAACTGATTGCCTAAAAAATAAAGCAAAGACATGTCAAAAGAAGTCAAAGGCGCTGCCTACTGGGATCAACGTTTTAAAGCGCCCGCTTACGCTTACGGCGAAGCCCCTAATGATTTTTTGGTGTGGGCTGCACCGCAGGTCAAATTGGGCAAAGCCTTGTCCTTGTGCGAGGGTGAAGGCCGCAATGCCGTGCACCTGGCCAAAATGGGTTTTGAGGTCACCGCGGTTGATTTCTCAAGTGTCGGTCTGCTCAAGGCCAAAGCACTTGCCGACTTGCACAAAGTCAGCATGCAATACGTCGTCTCAGATTTAAAAGACTTTCATCTTGAAGACAACGCATGGGATTTGGTGGTCAGTGTTTTTGCGCAACCCGAAGTAGCCGTACGCCAAAGAATTTATGCGCAACTGGGTCAGTCATTGAAGTCGGCAGGTGCATTCATTCTCGAATCCAAAGTCAGTGAAGACGATAGCAGTGCAAACCGATATCCTGGCGTCACAACACTTTGCAAAGACATCTTGCCATTGCGCGTGGCATTTTCAAAGCAGGCTGAACGTGAATTGCAGGAAGGCAGTTATCACGTGGGCATGCACACCACTGCACAAATACTTGCATTTAAGACCTAGCTGGTTTTAAGCTGAAATTTGCGCGCATCATGGCATGCACTGACATGATGAAACGGCTCGCAGATGGAACGCAATTTTTCCGATACGCAACGCGCCGCCGTTGAAGCGCCGGTCGTCCACTATTTGCAGCAAGCTTGGGAAAAAGCTTCACAAATGCGTGCCTCCGACCTTCATTTCGAGCCTTTCGAAAATTTCTATCGCGTCCGTTTGCGCATCGATGGCGTATTGCAAGAAATACCGCCACCACCCTATGCATTCAAAGATCAAATTGCATCACGCATCAAGGTATTGGCCAAGTTAGACATCGCTGAAAAAAGATTGCCCCAAGACGGTCGCATGACTGTGGGTCTCAACAATTTGCAACGTCTCAATTTACGGGTTAGCACCTTGCCCACCTTGTTCGGTGAAAAATTGGTGGTCAGAGTGTTGACCACCGACCTTGCGCAATTGCAATTAGACCAATTGGGATATGGCCCAGACGAAAAACAGCGCATGCTGACTGCCATTCATAAAACACAAGGGCTAATTTTGGTCACTGGCCCCACGGGCGCTGGCAAATCGCAATCACTTTATGCCTGCCTGCACCTGTTAAATCGCCCTGAAATCAACATTGCCACGGTTGAAGACCCTTCAGAGATTCAACTCAGCGGCGTCAACCAAGTCAACATCAAAGAACACATAGGCCTGAATTTCGCCAGCTCACTCAAAGCTTTTCTAAGACAAGATCCCGATGTTCTCATGGTGGGCGAAATCAGAGACTCCGAAACGGCCGACATCGCCATCAAAGCATCGCAAACAGGGCATTTGGTTTTGTCTACTTTGCACACCAACGATGCAGTGGGCGCTTTGGTCAGACTTCGCAACATGGGTGTGGCCGCCTACAACCTTACCGCTAGCGTCAGCCTCATCTCTGCTCAGCGTCTCATTCGGCGCTTGTGTTTGCACTGCCGCAAACCCATCCATGTATCGCAACAAGCACTGAGCAAATTGGGCTTTCAAGCTGCCGTCAAAGACTTGACATTTGTGCCAGCTTTTTTCAATCCACAGGGCTGCTCACAATGCCACAAAGGCTATTGGGGGCGTGTTGGAATTTTTGAAGTCATGCCTATGAGTGCAGGTCTGAGGCAAATGCTTCTGCAAGATGCCAGCCATGCACAGCTCGCAGTACAAGCACAAAAAGAAGGCGTGCAATCACTGCGTCATGCTGGCTTGCTACAAGCGGCCATGGGCATCACCTCTTTGTCCGAGGTGCTTTCACAAACTGAATGCACGGCATGAGTCAATCAACTGCCATGGTTCGTGCCCTGGCTCGGCGCTCCCCCAGCCAACAAGTTTCTTCTTACAGCATTCCTGCCAAAACTTTGGCGGTATTCACAAGGCAGTGGTCAGCCCTGATGCATGCCGGTATTCCTTTGTTACAAGCTTTTGAATTGCTAGGCCAAAGTGCGGTGGGATCGGCGCGCGCTCAAATCACTTTGCGACAAATTGTTCGTCAAATACAAAAGGATGTGAACGCAGGATGCGCTTTGCATTCATCCTTTCAAAAACATCCCAACGCTTTTGACGCGCTTTACTGCAGCTTGCTACAAGCGGGTGAGTCGGCGGGTATCTTAGACCTTCTTCTAGATCGATTGGCCAACACGCTCGAGGCCAACCTGCTCTTAAAAGACAAAGTACACAATGCCCTTGTTTATCCAGCTTGTATCTTGGCTGTCGCCGTGGGGGTTGTCATGGTCATCATGGTTTGGGTCATTCCCATGTTTGAAGAGGTTTTTCAAAACATGGGGGCCTCACTCCCTCGTGCCACAGCTTATTTGGTCAGTGCCAGCCGCTGGACAGCGCAATGGGGTCTGGTATTTATTGTCTTCATGCTTGGCGCACTCAGCTTGTGCTGGCGGGCAGTCCGCCGCTCCCCAATGCTGCTATGGCATTGGGAGTCTATCGTCTGCGCAATGCCTGTCGTGGGGCCATTGGTTCAAAGCAATCGCACCAGCAAATGGGCTTTGACACTTTCGGCCTTGCTTGAAGCAGGCATTCCCATCACAGACGCTTTGTTGCTCGCTGCAACCGCCTCCGGCTCTACGCAACTTCAATCAGAAGCTGTGCAATTCATTCGGCACATTCAAGAAGGTAGCGCATTGAACGTGGCCATGTCAAAATCAAAATTGTTTCCAACAGTTTTGACGCAAATGTGCGCCATAGGAGAAGAAACAGGCACACTTCCGAATCTTTTAGAAAAGGCGGCCCACCTCATGTTGGCCGATTTGAATCGACACATTGCCCAACTGACCACCCTGCTAGAACCTTTGCTCATGGTGCTCTTAGGAGGTGTCATTGGCGGTATTTTGATTGCATTGTATTTACCCATTTTCAGTTTAGGACAGGTCTTTTGATACCCTCTTCCCAATGGCCCAATTTGTTGACACCCCCAGGTGCCATGGGCTGGGTATTGCCTCAGTTTGAAAATGTTACTTCTTTGCAAATACTCTTTTTTGCAGCACTGGGGCTGGTCATTGGCAGTTTTGTGAATGTGCTAATTCACAGGCTGCCTCTCATGATTTTGGCAACAGATACGCCGCACCCCAAGCCCTTCAATCTCATAACGCCTCGGTCACATTGCCCACATTGCCTTCACGTTTTGAAATGGTACGAACTCATCCCCGTGCTGTCTTATGTTGTGGCCAAAGGGCGCTGTCGGTATTGCAGCTTCAAAATTAATTGGCAATACCCCTTCGTTGAAATCACCACCAGCCTTTTGTTCGTGCTTTGCTTGTTTCAATTTGGCGGGTCGGTTCAAGCGCTCATGGCTTGTTTTTTCTCGGCAGCCCTGCTGGCCTTGACCTGGATCGATGCCAAAACTTTTTTACTGCCCGACGCCATCACCCAAGCCCTCCTCTGGGTCGGACTTATTGGCAGCGCCATGTCTCTTACGCTAACCCCACTGATGCAGGCTTTACCAGGTGCCGTGCTGGGTTACAGCATCTTGTGGGCTGTGGGTTGGGGCTTTCAAACTTGGGCAGGCAAAGAGGGTATGGGTCAAGGCGACCTCAAACTGTTAGCCGCTTTGGGCGCGTGGGTCGGAATTTGGAGCTTGCTGCCGGTGTTGTTAATTGCTTCTGTTTCTGGACTGATTTTTGGCATCGTCCAAAAAATGCGGGGGCAACTGGGTGACAATGGTCACTTCGCTTTTGGACCCTTTTTAGCCCTGTCTGGATTCGCATGTTTCTTTCTAGGAATTTCCATGGGAGTGTGAGCCTGTGAAGTCCCAGCCTGTTCGATTGGGGCTCACGGGCGGCATTGGCAGCGGCAAAAGTACCGTTGCGGACATGCTGGCCCAAGCCGGTGCGGCCGTCATGGATGCAGATGCCATCGCCAGGTCACTGACACAAGCAGGTGGCTTGGCCATGCCTGCCATCTTGGCAGAGTTTGGCGAAAAGCTTATCACCGCAGAAGGTGCCATGGACCGGGAAGCCATGCGTGCTTTGGTTTTCTCCAATCCACAAAGCAAACGCCAACTGGAAGCCATTGTTCATCCTTTGGTCGCGCAAGGCCTGCAAACTCAAACGCAGGCAGCCTTGGATGCTGGCAAAGCTTGCTTGGTATTTGATGTGCCCTTGTTGGTTGAATCGGGCGAGCGCTGGCGCCGCCAAGTTGACTGGGTGTGTGTGGTCGACTGCCCAACAGAAACCCAAATACAACGAGTCATGGCACGTAACGCACTGCCAAGACCAGAAATTGAACGCATCTTGGCGCAACAGGCCAGCCGCGAACAGCGCCTCGCCACCGCCGATGCTGTGATCTACAACGAAGGCATTGATTTAGCCCATCTCCAGCGCCTGGCTCAAGAAATGATGGCCCGCTTCGCGCTATGATCTTGGTACTGAAAGACGCAGCGTGATACTCTACGAATACCCCCTCAACGAACGCATACGCACTTATTTGCGCCTGCAACATTTGTTTGCGCGCTTCAACAAGCTTTGCCAACGTACAGAGGCTTTAGACCATCACTACGCCCTCACCACGATTTTTGAAATCATGGAAGTGGCTTCACGCTCCGAACTCAAGTCAGAAATTCTCAAAGACATCGAGCGTCACAAACAACAGCTCAATGCATACAGAGGCAATCCCTCCATTTCAGAAAAAGCACTCGACCTCATCATTGAACAGCTTGACATGCGATTTGAAGCACTCAACAGCATGGTCGGCAAAATGGGCAGTGCCCTCAGCGAAAGTGATTTCCTCAACAGCGTTCGCAGTCGCACTGCCATTCCCGGCGGCACCTGTGAATTTGATTTACCTGCCTACCATGCGTGGCAGCACCACAGTGTGGAAGCCCGTCAAGCCAACCTGTTTGAATGGTCTCAGCACTTTGCGCCCCTGGCCACGTCCATTCAGCTCATGCTCAAAATGCTGCGTGAATCGGGCAGCACACAAAAAGTCATGGCCACGAGCGGCCAGTTACAACAAAACCTACCTCAGGGTCGCAATTTTCAATTGCTGCGTTTGCGCATCGATGACAGTTTGAACCTTACCCCCGAGATCAGCTGTAATCGTTTGTTGGTCGTCATTCGCTTGATGCAACAACAAGAAGACGGCAAGTTGATCACCAGTCGTGACGACACCCCGTTCGAAATGACACTCTGCGCCTAAACTTTCAAGGCCACCCCACACCTTTTCTGAGAAGCCGATGAGCGAACCCTTGTCCAAGCCCCGTCATGTGAAGTGTCCAACGTGTGGTGGCCCCAGTTTGTTCAGTTCACAAAATGCTTACCGCCCCTTTTGCAGTGCGCGGTGCAAAGGCATCGATTTGGGTGCCTGGGCCAATGAGAGCTTCAGAGTGCCCGAAGACAATCCGCCCGATCAAGAGAATTTTGGCGACCCCAAGCTACAGTAAATCAGCTTGAATGCGTGGTACCCACAAAGCCGCGTTCTTCGGCCAACCAGGTCAACACGGGAATGGTGCCCGGCAAAACAGGCCCTACTTGAACAGGCAAGCTCTGCCAAGCAAAGTGCTGACCTTCGCGCATCTCAAGTTGACCTTGCCATTGACGCACTTTGCAAAAATTCAATCGCACCAATGCATGGGGATAGTCGACCAATTGCTGCTGCCACAATTGCACATCGCCAATGTGCAAACCCAGCTCTTCATGCAACTCGCGGCTTAGTGCTTGTGCCACGGTTTCGCCGGTCTCGAGCTTGCCACCCGGAAATTCCCAATAGCCTTCATACACTTTGCCAGGTGGACGAGAGGTTAGCAAAAACTGATTGTCAGCATTGATGAGAATGCCAACAGCCACGTCGACAGTGGCACGGTCTGCCCCGCCTTCTCGCGGCGCATGCCCATCGGCGACCAACAAAGGCTTGGGACTGACTGTCAACAGACTGCTCACAAAGCACGTGGCGCGCTGGCGGCTTGACTTTGACCCATCCGGCCCATGTAATCGCGCGCGAATTGATACGCCACGCGACCGCTGCGTGAACCACGCTCAAGCGCCCAAACCAAGGCTTCTGGGCCTGAGGTTTGAATAACTGCATCAGAGGCGCCAAGGGATTTGAGCCACTGCGCCACGATGGTGAGGTACTCGTCTTGCGAGAAGGGGTAGAAGCTGATCCACAAACCAAATCGTTCGGACAAGGAAATTTTTTCTTCAATGACTTCACCAGGGTGCACTTCACCATCTTCGGTGTGGGTGTAGGTGAGGTTGTCCTTCATGTGTTCGGGCAACAAATGCCTGCGATTGCTGGTGGCGTAAATCAACACATTGGGTGTTGCAGCAGCAACCGAGCCATCCAGAATGGATTTCAAAGCTTTGTAACCGCCCTCACCATCTTCAAAGCTGAGGTCATCGCAGAAGATGATGAATTTTTCTGGACGCCCCGCCACCACATCAACGATGTCAGGCAAATCAGTGAGGTCATCTTTGTCAACTTCAATGAGGCGCAAGCCTTGTGCGGCATAGGCGTTCAAACAAGCTTTGATGAGCGACGATTTGCCTGTCCCGCGTGAACCTGTCAGCAGCACGTTGTTGGCAGGCAAGCCCTGCACAAACTGCAAAGTGTTTTGTTGCAGTTTTTCTTTTTGACCGTCAATTTCTTGCAGGTCATCAAGTCCCATGTCGGACACGTGACGTACGCCTTCCAACACCCCGTGACCTGAAGCGCGTTTGCGATAGCGCCAAGCAATGGCTTGCGTCCAATCGGGTTCACTTAAGGGTTGAGGCAACACGCGCTCTATGCGCTCCATCATGAGCACTGCGCGCTCTAAGAGTTTTTCAATAGCGTCGCTCATGAACGGTAGTCCGCATTGATGGACACGTAGTCGTGGCTGAGGTCACAAGTCCAGACTGTGTCAACAGCGTTGCCACGACCTAAATTGACGCGAATGGTGATTTCACTTTGCTTCATGACACGCTGGCCATCGGCCTCTTGGTAAGCGGGATTGCGGCCGCCGTTTTGCACCACACACACATCGTCTAGGTGCAAACCTATGAGATCTTGATCGAGGTCTTGAATGCCGGCATAACCCACTGCCGCCAAGATACGTCCTAAGTTGGGATCGCTGGCGAAAAACGCTGTTTTGACCAAGGGCGAATGCGCAATGGCATAGGCAGCCAAAAGGCATTCTTCAGAGGTTTTGCCGCCTTCAACCTGAATGGTGATGAACTTGGTTGCACCCTCACCATCACGCACGATAGCGTGGGCCAACTGTTGCGCGACTGCCAACATTGCAGCGCGCAATGTTTTGCCATCGGCACCATGCCAGTCGGAGATGACAGCATGCGCAGCTTTGCGCGTGGCCATGACCATGAAGGAATCGTTGGTAGAAGTGTCACCATCGATGGTGATGCGGTTGAAAGAATTGTTGGCCAAGTCGGTGGCCAGTGCCGGCAGCAATGCTGGGTCGATGTTGGCATCGGTGGCCAAGAAGCCCAGCATGGTGGCCATGTTGGGGCGAATCATGCCAGCACCTTTGCTGATGCCCGTGATTGTGACCGTTTGACCCGACAACACCACTTGCTGACTGAAAGCTTTAGGCACCGTGTCGGTGGTCATAATGCCTTCAGCCGCTTTGGCCCAATGTGCAGCCTGCGCGTCGGCCAAAGCTGCAGGCATGCCCGCCACAATGCGATCAACAGGCAGGTCTTCCATGATCACGCCCGTTGAGAAAGGCAGAACCTGCTGGGGCTTAACGTGAAGGATTGTTGCCAAGGCTTGCGCAGTTGCGCGCGCATCGGCCAAGCCTTTGGCGCCTGTGCCTGCATTGGCGTTGCCCGTGTTGATGATCAGCGCTCTAATTTGCGTATCAGCGCTGGCCGTCACTTGCTTTAAATGTTCACGGCAAACTTGCACGGGTGCTGCGCAGTATCTGTTTTGCGTAAAGACGCCCGCCACAGCGGTGCCTTCGTCTAACAACATGACGGTGAGATCTTTGCGGCCCACTTTGCGCACACCCGCTTCGGCAACGCCCAAGCGAACACCAGGCACAGCCAAGACATTGGCAGGATTTGGGGCTTGAAGATTCACTGTCATAACAACCTCTTAGGCCAACTTGCCGTGGCATTGCTTGTATTTTTTCCCGCTGCCACAGGGGCATGGATCGTTGCGCCCCACGGGTGCCAAGAGCGTGCTCTGAAATTCTGAAGCAGATTGTGTTTGCTGACCGCCTTGTTGGTCTGGTGCGGTGTAAGTGACGTTGCTGATGTTTTCGGCACGCTCTTCCAAAACCTGCGCTGCCTCTTCAATTTGCTGACCCGATTCAATGCGCACATTCATGAGCACGCGCGTAACCTCGTTTTTAACGGCGTCTAACAATTGGCCAAACAGCTCAAACGCTTCACGCTTGTATTCTTGCTTGGGTTGCTTTTGGGCATAGCCTCGGAGGTGAATACCTTGGCGCAAATAATCCAAAGCACTGAGGTGTTCACGCCAGTGAGAGTCGATGCTCTGCAACAAAACCACTCGCTCAAAAGGCACGAAATTCTCAACACCCACGGACTCCAACTTAAGCTTGAATGCATCGTTGGCTGCTGCCAGCACCATGTCCAAAATTTCATCGTCGGTGATGGCAGTGGCCGCTGATACTTTCTCGCGCAAAGGCAACTCAATTTGCCACTCGTCTTTCAAGACACGTTCCAAGGCGGCCAAGTTCCACTGCTCTTCGACGGATTCTTCTGGCACATATTGGCGCACCAAATCCGTGAAGCTTCCTTCGCGCAATGCTGTAATTTGCGCGTCCATTTCGGTGGCGTCCAAAATGTCGTTGCGCTGTTGGTAAATCACCTTGCGCTGGTCATTGGACACATCGTCGTATTCGAGCAATTGCTTGCGAATGTCAAAGTTGCGCGCTTCAACTTTGCGCTGCGCGCTTTCAATGCTGCGCGTGACCATGCCCGCTTCAATGGCTTCACCTTCTGGCATTTTCAGACGGTCCATGATGGCGCGCACGCGATCACCCGCAAAAATACGCATGAGCGGATCGTCCAGGCTCAAATAGAAGCGTGAAGAGCCTGGGTCACCCTGACGGCCCGAACGGCCACGCAGCTGATTGTCAATGCGGCGAGATTCGTGGCGTTCGGTAGCGATGATGCGCAAACCACCTAGCGCTTTCACTTGCTCATGGATGGTCAGCCATTCTGTTCGCATGGCGGCCACTTTGTCTTGGCGAGCTTGCTCGCTCAGGCTTTCATCGGCTTCAACCGCTTGAATGTCTTTTTCAATGTTGCCACCCAACACAATGTCGGTACCGCGTCCCGCCATGTTGGTGGCGATGGTGATCATGCCAGGGCGACCGGCTTGCGCCACGATGTCGGCCTCGCGTGCGTGCTGCTTGGCATTCAAGACCTGGTGCGGCAACTTGGCTTTGGTGAGCATCTCAGAAATAAGTTCTGAGTTTTCAATGGAGGTGGTGCCCACCAACACGGGCTGTCCGCGGTCGTGACATTCACGAATATCGGCAATGGCTGCGGTGTATTTTTCTGCTGCTGATTTGTAAACGCGGTCAAGTTGGTCTTCGCGGCGGCTGATGCGATTGGGCGGCACCACCACGGTTTCCAAACCGTAAATTTCTTGAAATTCGTAAGCTTCTGTGTCGGCCGTACCCGTCATGCCGCCCAATTTTCCATACAAACGGAAATAGTTTTGGAAGGTGATGGAGGCCATGGTTTGGTTTTCAGCCTGAATGGCCACGCCCTCTTTGGCTTCTACGGCTTGATGCAAGCCATCGCTCCAACGGCGTCCCGTCATGAGTCGACCCGTGAACTCGTCAACGATGACAATCTCGCCCTCTTGCACCACGTAATGCTGGTCGCGGTGATAGATGTGGTTGGCGCGCAAAGCTGCCGTGAGGTGGTGCATGAGCGCAATGTTGGCGGGATCGTAGAGGCTAGCGCCTTCGGGAATGAGGCCCGCGCTGGCCAAAATGCGTTCGGCGTTTTCGTGACCCTGCTCGGTCAAGAACACTTGGTGAGATTTTTCATCGACCGTGAAATCACCAGGCTTGGTGATGCCCTCACCGGTGCGGGGGTCGGCTTCGCCTTCTTGACGCGTGAGCATGGGCACCACTTGGTTCATGGCCATGTATTGCGCCGTGTGGTCGTCGGCTTGTCCACTGATGATGAGTGGCGTGCGCGCCTCGTCAATCAAAATAGAGTCAACCTCGTCGACGATGGCAAAGTTCAAACCGCGTTGCACACGGTCTTTGGCTTCGTAAACCATGTTGTCACGCAAGTAGTCGAAACCAAACTCGTTGTTGGTACCGTAAGTGATGTCTGCGTTGTACGCTGCTTGTTTTTCTTCGCGCGACAGTTGGGGCAAGTTGATGCCCACGCTCATACCTAGGAAGTTGTAAAGCTTGCCCATCCACTGCGCATCGCGACTGGCCAAATAATCGTTGACGTTGACAACGTGGACGCCTTTGTTGGCCAAGGCATTGAGGTACACCGTCAACGTGGCTGTGAGGGTCTTGCCTTCGCCGGTGCGCATTTCAGAAATTTTGCCGTTGTGCAAAGAAATACCGCCAATCATTTGCACATCGAAGTGGCGCATC
>JACCDK012166481.1_pt1 | contig 20428 bp, 22 predicted proteins | sample 7445871 | NCBI WGS metagenome assembly JACCDK01 (sample SAMN15323436, study PRJNA562643) | freshwater metagenome | isolation source: river surface water | place: USA:Blue River Watershed | collected 2017-08-15
CCACAGTACGGGCCGCGGTTCAAATTCTCATGTTTCTTGATCAATTTAATTGCTGATGACTTAGGTGCGCCACTTACCGAACCTGGCGGCAAGGTTGCTTTAAGTATTTCGCGCCAAGTGATGTTTGGGATCAACTCTCCTTTTGCCTCGCTTATTAGATGCGCTAACCCCGGAAGCTCCACTATTTCTAACAACTTCGGGACGGTGACAGAATCTTTAATGGCAATTCGCCCGATATCGTTCCTCATCAAATCCAGAATCATGATGTTTTCAGATTCATCTTTCTCTGGAAATCTACCAATCTGGCCAGCTTTTCTAGTTCCCTTTATTGGTGAAGTCCGAATCACGGCACCCGAACGCGACAAGAACCTCTCTGGTGACGCGGAAACGATTTCGAGATTTGGTAATTTTAAATATCCGCCAAATTGTGCTGGATTTTTCTGCAGAAAGCCCGCCATCAATCCAGAGATCGGTTCAGTACTTTCAAGTGTAAGTATCCTGCAAGCATTAACCTGATAGATGTTCCCTGCAGCTATCTCCTGTCGAAAACTCTCGACCATTTTGCAATAGCTATCTTGTGAATGTGAAGATACCCAGTTGTTGTTGGATAAAGGTTGGTATGAGTAGGGCCAATCACATCTTTCAATTTTGCCAAATTTGGCAAAAGTTAATTCGCCATCAAAGGTTGTAGTTACCGCCCAAAATCCCGATTCCAATTTTCCGGGATCGTTAGTCACATCCTGTAAATCTGTCGCCAACTGACCGTCCATCCAGAAGAGAGGTTCATTTACTTGGCTAACCATGCTCACCAATTTATCGCGGAATTCCCTATTAAAGCCGCCTTTTGCCTAGCGCTTGGTAATTCGATAGATTTTGCTCCGCTTAATGCGGACGTAGCGCAGTTGGTAGCGCGGAACCTTGCCAAGGTTCAGGTCGCGGGTTCGAACCCCGTCGTCCGCTCCAATTATTTACTCGTCTAGATTCTCTTCTAACGAGAAGATGCATCTAGCTAGATAATCGAGAAGTAAGCAAGGTTTGGTGGAATGGCCGAGAGGCGAGGCAAGGGACTGCAAATCCCTCTACACGGGTTCAAATCCCGTTTCCACCTCGATATGAATGTATTGCGGTAGATTTATATCTGCCCCGACCCGGACGATTGGCTCAGCGGTAGAGCACTTCCTTGACATGGAAGGGGTCACTGGTTCGATCCCAGTATCGTCCACCAAATTGATTTAAATTCCACTCTAGGAGCGCTTTTAGACATGAAAAATTTCACCAAGGGCGAAGCGCTCGCTTTAGATGAATTCTCTGATTTTCTAGCTTCTAGACGAAGCACTCGCGATTTCCTGCCAGATCCGGTCTCTGAAGATTTAATAGATGCGCTTCTAGCTGATGGACTGACTGCTCCCAGCTGGTCTAACACTCGACCATTTAAGGTTGCAGTCGCGACTGGTGAGACTAGAGATCGAATTAGTTCTGAATTTCAAAGCCGTTGGGAAATATTATCTAAGTTCATAAACGGCAACTATCTAACCAAGCTCAAAATTCTTTTAACTAGAAAAGGTTTACCTACTAGTAATCGGACAATCGTTCGCCCATATGTAAAAGAATTGAAACCTCGCGCCGAACGAGTTGGAAGAGAGATGTATGGGCTCCTTGGAATCCAACGTGGAGATCGCAAAGCACGAAACGAACAATGGGGGAAGAACTACGATTTTTTTGGTGCACCTGTAGAACTCTTTATATATATCCACAAAAGTCTTCACATCTATGCCGCTTCTGATGCTGGTTTGATGATGGAGAACCTGATGCTCTCTGCCCATGCCCGTGGACTTGGCACCTGCGCTCAAGGCGCGGTGAATATCTGGGATGATGTAGTTCGAAAGGAATTTGAGATACCCAAGGATTATCGTCTGCTCTGTGGACTTGCTATCGGTTATCCAAGTTCGGCAAAGATAAATGAATTTAAGGCTCATCGCTTAGATGCCGCTGAGATCAAATTCGTAAAAAAATCAGACAATTATTAATTCATTAGTAGTGAAGGTAGAGAAGGAAAATGAAAGCCGTAGTCGCACAGGATCTTGTAAAAACGTATGACAAGGGCAAGGTACGTGCGCTCGATGGATTGAACCTGGATGTGGAAGAGGGCACAGTCCTTGGAATTCTCGGACCTAACGGAGCAGGAAAGACCACGACCGTTCGGATATTGGCCACATTGTTAAGACCTGATTCGGGATCAGCTCAGGTAGCAGGTATTGATGTGCTGAAAGATCCTGATGAGGTTAGAAAAGTTATTGGATTATCTGGGCAGTACGCAGCTGTTGATGAAATCTTGACGGGATGGGACAACTTGGTCATGTTTGGCAAGTTGTATCACTTGTCAAATAAAGATGCGCTACGAAGAGCGGACGAACTTCTGGAGCGATTTGCCTTAACAGATGCCGGTAAGCGGCCGATCAAAACTTATTCTGGTGGTATGCGAAGGCGATTAGATCTTGCAGCATCATTGATCGTTAAACCAAAAGTACTTTTCTTGGATGAACCTACAACTGGTTTAGATCCACGTGGTCGCCAAGATATGTGGTCAGTTATCAAAGAGCTAGTACATGATGGCACCACCCTTTTGTTGACTACTCAATATCTTGAAGAAGCAGATCACCTAGCTAGCGAGATTGCCGTGATTGATACCGGAAAAGTTATTGCGCGCGGAACTTCGGACCAATTAAAACGTCAGATTGGTGGCGAACACCTAGAAGTAGTGGTTTCTAAGAAAGATGCACAGAACGCTCTGGAGATTATCGAAAGAATTAGCGGACACCAGGCAGTTTTTGATGATGGTCTCAATTCGATTTCGGCACCAGTTTCAACTGGCACTACCGCTCTTATCGAAGTGATCAATGCGTTAACTGCAGCTGGCATCCAACCTCTGGATCTTGGGCTGAAACGACCATCACTTGATGATGTATTCCTTGCGCTTACTGGTCATAAAGCAGAAGAGGTGGTCGAAAAGGTATGAGCATGATTAGGGATACTGCAGTAATTACGCAACGCCAACTCCGGCTTTTAACGCGCGTACCGGAAGTTCTAATCTTTTCTACTATTCAACCAGTTATGTTCGTATTGCTTTTTAGATACGTCTTTGGTGGATCAATTAATACCGGACAACCGGGTGGATATGTGCAATTACTAATGCCTGGAATCTTTGTGCAGACTGTTGCATTTACCCTTGCCGGGACCGCTGCGGGGCTTGCCGAAGATATGAAGAAAGGTTTGATCGATCGCTTCAGATCGCTACCAATCTCGCAATCGGCTTTGGTAGTCGGGCGCACCCTTGGTGATGCCTTATTAAACGTCGTGGTACTAACCGTTATGGGCATCACCGGATATCTCGTCGGGTGGCGTCCTTCAACTGGCATATTTGAAGTTGGTCTTGGTTTTCTCTTTCTGCTCTTTTTCGGATACGCGCTCTCATGGATCGGTGCGCTGGTTGGCCTTTCTGCGTCAGATGCCAGAACCGTTTCCAATGTCAGCTTCTTGGTAACTTTCCCATTAACTTTTCTATCAAATGCCTTCGCCCCAACTACCGGCATGCCACGTGCTTTGCAATATTTTGCAGAGTGGAACCCTGTTTCAACAATGGTGGCAGCTTGTAGAGAATTGTTCGGCCTTGAAAATCAATTCGGAGTTACTGCTGGTTCTTTTCCAAGCGAATATCCGCTTGTTACCTCGATTTTCTACATTATTTTAATTATGGTGATCTTCGTGCCACTGGCACTTAGAAAATATCGCAAATCTGCCGGTTAAATTAGATTATTCGCCCATTTGCGATATTTTTCGGAGAGTTCTGCAACTTGCGCGATTTCTTGGATCCTGGTTCGGTCACCAGATTTAGCGGTAAAGATGTCTAGTATGGTGATTTGATGATCAGGTTTATGAATTATCTCGATGGCATCTCCTGCCTGTATCTGGCCCTCTTGGATAATTCTTAGATAGGTGCCAGATCTTTTTGCTTCAGTGAACTCTTTGATCAAAGTCGGCCTTTGCCAAAATCCAGCAAATACTCGACATGGAATTCGCGGTTCTGATACTTCTAGTACCACTGAACCTACTTTCCAACGCTCACCAATTATTGAAGCATTGATATCAATTCCCTCGACAGTCAAGTTCTCACCGAATGCACCATGATGAAGTGGATGATGTATCTGGTCTTGCCACCAACGAGCGTCTTCGATGGCATATGCATAAACCGCTTTATCAAAACCGCCGTGCACCTTGGTGTCGATCACGGAATCGCCTGCGACCCCATTGTTCTCAAATCTAACTGGGTATGGAACTGGTTGCTTATCGATTCCAGTTCGCCCTTCACTGCCAGTCCAATCTCCAGTATGAACAGTTTTAGTGATATTTACTGACAGCACGATTCCCATACGCTAAGAAATTTCTACTTAATCTTAGGGAGATTGATCCGGAATTTAACTGAAAGTAGACGCACTAAGACCACAACCGCTCCACCAATAACTGCGATTACTGAACTGGATAGATTGGTCTCATAAAGCGCGACACAAATGATTGCGCCAAGCAGCGAGGAAGTGCCTATGGTCTCTCGATGAAGCAAAATGGGAGGGATTTGGCAGAGCACATCTCTAACCAATCCCCCGAGCACCGCAGATAGGACGCCAAGAACTACAGTGCCAACTACACCTACCCCAGCATCTTTAGATACTTGAACCGCGGCGACTACCGCTACGCCAAGGGAGATTGAATCTAAAACCAAAACAAATTTCTTTGCGGCATCTTTCGCTTTAAACAAGATGGTTATAACGACTGCAAGTAAGACCGCAATCAAAAGATAAGGTTCAATTAACCAAGCTGGTTTTAGATTTAAAGCTAGATTTCTAAAGGTTCCACCTGAAAGTGCCGTAACTGCTGCCACAAACGTAATTCCACCGTAATCCATATTCTTTGAAGCTGCAACCCTTGATCCAACTAAAGCAAATGCGAAGGTGGCAATGAAATCTAGAAGTTGTATGGAAGACATTGGATAGCTACTGATACCAGCGAATCATTCCAAGAATGCCAGCACTGGCATAGAAGAATTGTAAGAAGAGAATGCCGCGATGCTTACCCAAATATGCCCAAATGCCAATAGAAAAGGAGCTAAGTAACAACAGGGTGAAACCTAGAAATTCGAAACCGGTGTTTGATGCTACTAACAATGAATAGACGACCGCAGTGGCAACGCCCAGCCATTCAAAAATTTTCTCTCGCTTCATGTGCTCAATATTAGACTTCACATAGAGTTAAACCCATAAAATAAACACGTGCGAATTAGCGAGTTCTGGTACAGATTGAGGCAGGTTTATCCAGATGCCGATACCTTTGCTACTGATGTGGCCATAAACGAACTAAATTCGATGACCATAAAAGAGGCTCTGGCTACTGGTTTAGAGCCCGATGAAGTTTGGAAGATCTTGGTCAGACGCGAGCCAGAAATTGAGAATCGCTGGAGCTAAGCCAGCATCTGTAACGAATTTTCGAAGATAATTTCGGCGTCGTAATCGATAGTTGCAACGTGGAAACTATTGATCAATTCGATTCGTTGCTTACTAACTGAACCAATTTCATTCATGTAAATGTCAGTGTTATATACCGGCAAAACATGGTCGTCTTTAGAATGAAAGATCATGAACGGAACTTTGACAGCTGGCAATTTAGCTCTGGAATCAATCAGCAATTTACGAAGCTGCACTACACCTTTTAAAGGAAGCGCATCATAAGACCATTCGCTGGTATTGGGTTTCTTGATATCGCCGCCCACTGCCTTCATCTTTGGCACGAATTTTGATATGACCGGAAGGAAATATTGCGCTGGTCCTTTGATAGTGATCATAGGATTTACAAAAACTAAACCCGAAATCTTATCGCCAAATCGATGGGCTAATTGGATAGATGTTGCACCACCCATCGATAGCGCGAAGATAAAGGTTCGATCGCATTTTCGTAACAACTCTTCGACATCCTTAGCGGCGCGATCTGGCCACTCTTGCCATTTCACTTCATTTAGATCTTGCCACTTGGTGCCATGCCCCGGCAGACGTGGAACTCTAACTGTATATCCACGATCATTAAGAAAATGCGCCCAAGGCCTCATAGATGCAGGTGAACCAGTGAATCCGTGCACTAGCACAATGCCGGTCTTTGCGTTATCCCCACTACCATCCGCCGCAAAATCTGAGAGCCAACCGGCAGGTGGCAACAAATTAGATGAATTTGTCATGGCTTAAATTTACACTTCATGCATATGGATTACGAGAATCGACAAACTTCATGGCAATCCTCATTTGATGAAATGGGGCGCTACCTATCGGCCACCACGTTTGTCATTCTTGATCTAGAAACCACCGGCGGTTCTCCCGGCTTAAATTCCATCACTGAGATTGGAGCGCAGAAGATCCGAGGTGGCCAAGTTTTGGCAGAGTTCCAAACATTGGTAAATCCTGGCGTATCGTTGCCACCATTCATCACGGTATTAACTGGCATTACTGAGAGTATGTTGCTACCTGCTCCAAAGATCGATCAAGTTCTCCCACAATTTCTGGAATTTCTAGGCTCTGAGAACGAAACAATTTTGGTAGCCCATAACTCCCATTTTGACATTGGCTTTCTCAAAGCTGCAGCAAATCAACTTGGTTACCAATGGCCTAAATTTCAAGTTTTAGATACGGTAAAAATTGCACGTCAAGTTTTAACCAAAGATGAGGTCCGAAACTACAAACTCGAAACTCTGGCTACCTTCTTCAAAGCCCCAAACCCGCCCACTCATAGAGCCCTTGAAGATGTCCGTGCCACTTCGGTGGTTCTGCATGGGCTTATCGAAAGACTTGGCTCATACTCCATATTCACACTTGAAGAGTTGAAAGAGTTCTCTAATCGCATCTCCAAAGCGCAATCAGAGAAACGCCATCTGGCGACTAATGCCCCTGCTGCTCCTGGGGTTTATATTTTCAAGGATGCAAAAGGGCAACCACTCTATGTTGGTACCTCAAAGAATTTAAGAGCTAGGGTGCGCACTTATTTCACCGCTGGCGAAACTAGAAAACGAATTCGCGAAATGATCGCAATCACTCAAAGTGTCGATTACATCGTGACACCAACTGCCTTAGAAGCGCAGGTGCGCGAACTTCGCCTGATTCACGGAGCGAGTCCTAGATATAACCGTCGCTCAAGATTTCCAGAGCGCATTGCGTGGTTGAAGCTAACGGATGAGAACTTCCCTAGATTGATTGTTTCAAAAGGCGCTCCTAAGGATCCATCGGGAGCGCTAGGTCCGATTAATGGTGGCCTTGCCATCGAAGGTGCTTTGACTGCAGTTCACGAATTTCTCCCCTTAAGACAGTGCAAACCAAAGATCACCGCCAAATCCATTAGAACCGCATCCCCTTGTATTCTCTTTGAGATCAATAAATGTGGCGCACCATGTATCGGAAATCAATCTGCAGCTAGCTACGATGAAATCATCAATAAGTTTAAGTTCTTTCTTGAGGATGATTTCCGACCACTTACCGAAATAACCACAAAGAAAATGGAAGAGCTCGCACTTGCCGAAAAATTCGAAGAGGCCATAGAAATCAGAGATCGATATAGCCACTTGATTCGTGCGGCTTCTAGAATCGAAAGACTCAAATCTATTGCGAGCATCCCCTTCATGATTGTTGCCAGACAAATAGATGCACATTGGGAATTTGTGGGAATCAAACATGGCAAATTGGCTGCAACTAATCGATCCTCCAACAGTACCTCCGTCGAAGCAGCGCTATCCGCTCTGAAGTTAATTGCCGAACAGGTACCAGATTCTGGATTTTTACAAGAAGTTAACCACGAAGAGGTAGAACTGATTCTTAATTACCTAGAAAATAACTCAGTTCGGTTGGTGGAGATATCAGGTGTTTATGCGCTCCCAGTTTTTGGTCCCAATTCGCAAGCCACCAGATTTATCAATCGTGACCGGGCCGAAGTCTCAGCTTTATAATTAATTTTGATTGGTTACCAGTTGATTGGTCAGTTTTACCCAACGATTTAGCAGATCCAAAGCAGCCCCGGAATCCAAAGCCTCTTTGGCTTGCGCTATTGCTTCTTGTAAACGAGTATGCAAATCCAATTCGAGATCAAAATTGTATGCAGCAATCGCCGCAGCTGAGTTCAGCAGCACTGCATCTCTTGGTGCGCCAAGTTCGCCGTTGAAGATTGAAAGCGCAACTTTGGCATTCGCTTCTGCATCTCCACCAACCAATTTCTCTATCGGTGATCTCTCAATGCCTAATTGAGTCGGATCCACCAAACCTGATTCGATCTCACCGCTTCCAATACTTAAAACTTGAGTAGTTGTGGTCAAAGTAAATTCATCCAGCCCATCGTCACCACGGAATACGAAACCATCGACACCACGATCGCCAAGTACTTGAGCCATAACTAAATGCATCCGCTCATTGGCAACTCCGATCGCCGCAGATTTAGGTTTGGCTGGATTTGCTAGGGGGCCCAAAATGTTAAAAACCGTCGGTACACCCAACTCTTTTCTGGCCGCAGCGGCATGGCGCATCGCAGCATGGAAATTAGGGGCGAAGCAAAAACCAATCCGTAGCTGATCTACGCATTGCGCAACCATTTCACCGTTTAAAGTGATGTTTACTCCCAATGCCTCTAATAGATCCGCAGAGCCGGACTTCGAAGATGCAGCTCGATTGCCATGTTTAACCACAACCGCTCCCGCAGCTGCAGCCACGATTGCGGACATAGTCGAGATGTTTATGGTGTTTGCTTGGTCTCCGCCAGTTCCGACAATATCCACGGCTCTCTTATCAATTGTGATTGGCGCGGCGAATTGGTACATCTCTGTGACCATCGCACCAACTTCATCGCTAGTTTCTCCCTTGTTTTTTAGCCCTAAGAGAAAACGTTTCAGGTCATCCTTTTCAGCTCTACCTTCTAGGATTTCGCGCATTAGTTCGCGAACTAATTCCGAGGGCAAATCCAGATTGTTATCTAGTAATTCAAAAGCACTTTGCCAAGTCATTTTTTAATCTGATCTATAGCGAATTTTTGTAAGCAATCAATCTTGCTTTAAGCGCTGGTCTTTAACTTCAACAAATCCGCAGCCGTCTTTGCCAATGTGAAGGGGTCTACTGGATGAAGCAATGATGCCTCTGCTCTGGACCAAGCCGCTAACCATGAATCAGCTTGGCGGGCAATCAAAACTATGGAAGGTGGGCAGTTGAAAACTTCATCCTTCAACTGACGAGCAACACCTAATCCACCCTCTGGAACTGCTTCGCCATCCAATATGAAGAGATCTACTCGAAGCCCACCTTTGGTATCGGTTTGATCTACGTATTGTCTTAGGGCATCCGCAGTTGCAAATTCCAGGGCTTCTACCTGAATACCTCCTGCAAGGGTGGAACCCAAGGCAGCTTTGACCGCCTGTCGGACGGAGGCATCATCTGAATAGATCGCGATTTTGGCGCTCATGGTCGAAGTCTAATGCTTTGTATCGTGACAAGTTTCACCACTCAATTCGCGATTTTAGAGAGGTTTGACACTTAAATAATGTGAGTTTAAGCGAGATTTCAGAGATAATTATCAGCATGTCTAGCGCCACTATGGCCCCTAAGGTCAATCGCCCAAATCTGGTTGCAGTTGGCACAATCGTCTGGCTCTCTTCAGAGTTGATGTTCTTTGCGGCGCTCTTTGCAATGTATTTCACAACCAGAGCCGTGCAAGGTCCAGAAGTTTGGTTTGAATCTACTGAAATGCTCGCAATTCCGTTTTCGGCACTGAACACCACAGTCCTTGTGTTGTCCTCGGTTACCTGTCAGTTTGGCGTCTTTGCAGCTGAGCGTTTTCAACCGCGCCGCGTAGGTTCTCTGCTTCAAGTAAGTAAATGGGGAATGCGCGAATGGTTCTCGCTAACTTTCTTGATGGGCGCGTTTTTTATTGGTGGACAAGTTTATGAATATGCACATTTAGTCCAAGAAGGAATGACCCTCTCTTCCAGCGCATATGGTTCGGTCTTCTATTTAGCAACCGGCTTCCATGGCTTGCATGTGACGGGTGGTCTAATTGCATTCTTATTAGTAATGCTTCGCGTTTCGAAGGCGCGTCGTTTCGGACATTCCCAAGCAACCTCTGCAATTGTGGTTTCTTACTACTGGCACTTTGTTGACGTAGTTTGGATCGCATTGTTTGCAGCAATCTATTTAATCAAATAAGGGGCAATTGAAAAGAAGATGATCTCTCGCTTTCGCAAAGTGCGCTTTGCCTCACCCATGCTGCTATTACTCGCACTCATCACCGTCGGTTCTACCTTTAGCGCGATCTCTGCAAGTGCAGAGAAGCCCGAAGCGCTCTCTGCAGAAGCTCGGTCCGTGCAGATCGAAGAAGGTCGCCAGATATTTCTGAAAGGTTGCTCATCTTGTCATGGGCTAAATGCTGAGGGATCGGATATCGCACCTTCGTTAATCGGCGTTGGCGCGGCATCGGTAGATTTCCAAGTTGCCACTGGACGTATGCCGATGGCAGATATGTCCGTACAAGCGATGCGAAAGCCAAGAGTTTATAACGAGGAACAGACTGCCGCGTTGGCAGCATATGTCGCATCACTTGCGCCGGGTCCTGCAATTCCTACCGAAGAGATGTTGAATTATGAACGCGATGGAAACCTGGCAGAAGGTGGCGAATTATTTAGAACTAACTGCGCAATGTGCCATAACTTCGCAGGCCAAGGTGGCGCGCTTACCAAAGGTAAATATGCGCCAACATTGATGGGCATCGAACCGGTTCATATCTACGAAGCGATGATTACAGGTCCACAAGCGATGCCGGTTTTTTCAGATAAGACTTTAACTCCCGAAGAGAAGTTATCAATCATCAAGTGGATCAAAGCTGCTGAGAATGAACCAGCGCTAGGTGGTATGGCGCTAGGACGTGTTGGCCCAGTAACTGAAGGTTTATTTGGTTGGATCTTCGGACTTGGCCTGTTGATTGGCATTGCTGTGTGGCTAGCATCGAAGGCGAGATAGATAACGATGAGTAACGAGTTACGTCCGGCCGAAAATCCAATTGAGAATCCTGGTTTACCCGAACATGTACATCGTCAGACCGATATAGACCCCGTTGCTGAAAAACGTGCAGAGCGCCAGATTGCCTCGCTATTTATGCTATCGGTGCTATCCACAATTTTGTTTGTCTATTCGTATATTTGGGTTCCAACAGATTTATTCTCCTTCATTCCAATTCTCGGCGAAACCAATGTCCATCAGTTGCTCCTTGGAGTCTCTCTAGCTGGGGCATTTTTGTTCATCGGAATTGGTGCGATTGCGTGGGCTCGTCTATTGATGCCGGATACCGAAGTGATTGCAGAGCGCCATACATTGCGTTCAAAAGATGAAGATCGAGCTGCATTTGTAGAGACGGTAAAAATTCAAGGCGCATCCGCAGGTATTGGTCGCCGACCTTTGATAAAGAGAACCTTAATTGCGGCACTTGGACTTGTTGGAGTTGGTCCAATTGTGATGCTTCGAGATCTTGGACCGCTTCCTGGCGATAGTTTGAAGAAGACCAATTGGAAGGCTGGGACTAGATTGGTAACCGATCCTGGTGATCGCCCAATCAAGGCATCCGATCTTGAGGTGGGTGCAGTAGTTCAGACTCTTCCAGAAATTTCAAAGGAAGATCACCGCACTCTAAATGACATTGCAAAGGATCCAGTGCTTCTAATTCGGTTACGCCCCGAAGACTTTAATTTAGATCCCGAGCGCTTATCGTGGACTCATGAAGGAATCATCGCCTTTTCAAAGATTTGTTCACATATGGGTTGTGCGGTTGCGCTCTATGAGCAGACAACTCACCATTTGTTATGCCCATGCCACCAATCAACATTTGATGTCACTCGCGCTGCCAAAGTAATTTTTGGTCCAGCAGCGCGACCACTTCCCCAATTAAATATCACCGTTGACTCGGAAGGTTATTTAATTGCTAGAGCACCCTTTAATGAACCAGTTGGACCAAGCTTCTGGGAGCGAGAGAAGATATGAGCGCTAAAGAAAAAGTTCCTGCCGTAGTTGCCAATTTCGTTGACGAACGAACTGGTGCAGCTAAATGGCTGAAGAAGAACTTAACTAAGGTCTTTCCAGATCACTGGTCATTCTTACTTGGAGAGATCGTGCTCTATTCATTTATCATCTTGTTAGCTACGGGCACATTTCTGACATTCTGGTTTGATCCTTCGATGAAAGAGGTTGTTTACGAAGGTTCATACCAACCTTTGCAAGGCGTGAAGATGTCAGCTGCCTATGAATCTGCACTACACATCTCTTTTGATGTGCGCGGTGGACTATTGATGCGCCAGATGCATCACTGGGCCGCCATCATCTTCATGGCCGCGATGATTATCCATATGCTCCGTGTTTTCTTTACCGGCGCATTCCGTAAGCCCCGCGAATTTAACTGGGTAATCGGAGTTGGACTTTTAACTCTGGGAATTGTCGAAGGATTCTTGGGTTACTCACTTCCAGATGATCTGCTCTCAGGTACTGGTATCCGTATCGCGGAAGCGATCATCCAAGCGATTCCAGTAGTTGGTTCGTATCTTGCATTCTTTGCATTTGGTGGACCATTCCCGGGCGAATCTTTTATCCCACGTATCTATACGGTTCACGTACTACTTCTTCCAGGAATCTTCTTGGCTTTGATCACTGCGCACTTGATGTTGGTCTGGTACCAGAAGCACACCCAATACCCTGGTCCTGGAAGAACTGAGAAGAATGTTGTTGGTTATCCATTGATGCCGGTTTACATGGCAAAGGCTGGTGGATTTTTCTTCGTGGTATTTGGGATCACCGCACTACTTGGCGCGATAGCTTCCATCAACCCGATCTGGCTATACGGACCCTACACACCTGGCCAAATATCTGCGGGATCGCAGCCTGACTTCTACATGGGATGGCTAGATGGTTTAGTTCGAATGGCGCCGCCGCTTGAAACCTATTGGTTTGGGTACACGATCTCTTGGAATATTTTGTTGCCAGGTTTAATCATTCCGGGTCTGGTGTTCACACCTATGGCGCTCTGGCCATGGATTGAACGCTGGATCACTGGCGATAATCGTGAACACCACCTACTAGATCGCCCACGCAATGCGCCTACCCGTACCGCTATCGGCGCTGCAGTGATGATGTTTATGTTTGTGGCGTTAATTAATGGTGGCAACGATTTGATTGCTACCCATTTTGATTCATCGATCAATCACATTATGTGGTTTACCAGAATTGGTATCATCGTTTTACCAATTGTTACTTTCTTCATTACCAAGCGAGTATGCCTATCGCTCCAAAGAGCTGATCGTGATCTGGTGCTACATGGCCGCGAAACTGGTCGCTTGGTGCGTCTACCTCACGGTGAATTTGTCGAAATTCATGAACCACTTTCTAAAGAAGAACTCTGGAAGCTAACTTCGCACGAGCAACTTGGTGCGCTTGAAGTTCCAGAATCAGATGCCAATGGTGTACGTCGTCCCCGGGCTCTGCAGGCAAAACTTCGCGAACGTTGGTCTAGGGCAAATGCAGAGCAAATCGCGAAACCAACCGCTAAAGAGCTTGAGAATGAGGCGCATCACTAACTGCTAACGCCCCTCCAATTTGGGTTGGGCTGTACGTGTTCATATTTCAACATTGACCATCTACATGCGATTTCCCGCCACCTAGTTAAATGCAACTAATCTAACTTTGGAGACATGCGTCAGAGTTCGGCTTACCGCCAACTTAACTCCTTCATAACTTTTTTGTCGAAAAAACCTGAGATCAGCGAAATAGTTGATTACCTTTCTTTAAATATTTCACCAGATCGTGAAATATGCGGAGTCACACTTGTAGTTCTAAATGAAAATGGAACTATCTACTCGGCCAGGCGCAGCGGATTTAAAGATAATTCACCGCAACTTCCAGAATTGAATTTGAATTCCGATTATCCTGTTGTAAAAGCTCTTCGCACCCAAGAGTCGCAATACGAAGATTTGGAGAATTTAGTTTCTGGTGTGGCGGATTTGTCCACTCACTTACGAGATGCACAATATTTATCGGCAGTCTCAATTCCAATTACCGAATCAGTTGCCATCAACATGGGTTTTGATTTTAAATTAGATCAACTTGCCAAGTTTCAGACCTATTTTGATTGCATACGTTCTGTGTTATCAATGTATTTGAATTTACAAGTAAAGAAATTTGTTGATGAATTTGAGCTGACCAATCAACTTACCCCAAGACAAGTAACTATTCTGAAATTGATTCACGATGGGTATAACAACCGGCAGATTGCATCCGAACTCTCATACAGCATCTCATTGATTCGCCAAGAAACTATGAGAATATATGCAAAACTTGGAGTAAATGGCCGAAATGAGTTAAAGGCTCTAGCCAATAAAATTAATTGACACTCCAAGTAAGACCAGAGCGCCTAGAAGAATTCTATAAATTACAAAAGGTGCGAAACTAGCCTTCGAGATAAAGCGCATCAGCCAAGCGATCACTGCGTATCCGACGACAAATGCAACAACTGTGGCACCCAAAGTTTCTACCAAGGAGAAAACTTCGTTAGATGGGTCATTAATCGTTTGATAGAGCTGATAGAGGCCACTTCCCAGAACTGCTGGAATTGCGAGAAAGAAAGATATTTTTGTCGCAGCACTTCGGTGATAACCCAAGAATCTACACATAGCAATGGTCATGCCGGACCTCGAGACACCTGGGATCAACGCTAGCGATTGGCCGATTCCCATTAAGAGCGCACCGGCGAAGTTCAGATCTTTCAGTCCTTTTCCACTTGAACCCAGGTAGTCAGCTATTCCTAAGATCACCGCAAAGAGAATCAAAGTAATGCCAATTAGCGTGAGTGAACGAAAGGTTGTTTTAATATTTTCTTGAAAGAGAAATCCCAAGATGAATATCGGAATAGACCCGATGATAATCATCCAACCTAGTTTGTTATCGGCTTGTTCTTCTCTTGAGAAATTTCTCTGTCGAAGTATTGAAATCTTGAAGAAATTTCGTATGATTGATGTGATTTCCACTCTAAAAAAGAGTAATACTGCGAGCTCAGTGCCTATTTGAGTAATTGCCGTGAATGCTGCCCCTGGATCTTTGGCGTTGGGCAAGAATTCACCGACAATTCGAAGATGAGCGCTGGAAGATATCGGCAGAAACTCAGTCAGACCTTGGATTAGGCCTAGAAAGAGGGCTTCAAACACGAAAGTGTGGTTCTTTAATAACTCTAATGAGCGTTAGCTGATGGTTTTTCGTATTCAGTCACAAAACCGACAATGCTAAGTACTAGTGCGCCAATTCCGATGGCGGTGAGCCACCAACCAATAATTAAACCTAATCCGGTGAGAATTGCGGATGCTGCAACTGGAAGTGGCCACCATGAATGTGGGCTATAGAAACCTAGCTCTCCTGCCCCATCAGAAATTTCTGCAGTTAAATTATCTTCTGGCAGCGTTCCGGTTCGCTTTGCAGTAAACCAGACATAAAAACAGACTAAATATGCAAGCGCTGAACTAAGAATTAAACAGGCAATTCCTGCTGGTTCCCCGCCAAGTACCCAATAAACCACAGACATGATTGTGTAGAAAACGCCAAGACCTAGAAATAGAATCCAAGAAGTTTTCATATTAATGGTGTCTCTCGATTGGAGCTTCAGGATGGTTAACATCCCAAGCTGGGCGCTCTGAGCGAATGCGCGGCATAGATAAGAAGTTATGACGCGGTGGCGGGCAGGAGGTTGCCCACTCAAGCGATTGACCATAACCCCAAGGATCATCGACTCCGACCTTCGGGGTCTTTCTGGTGATCCAGATGTTTACAAAGAAAGGAATCATCGATAGCGCCAATAGGAATGAACCCACTGTTGAGATCATGTTCATCTCAGTAAAGCCATCGCTCGGTAGATAATCGGCGTAGCGACGAGACATTCCCTTAATACCTAACCAATGTTGAACTAAGAAGGTGATGTGGAAACCAAAGAAGAGCGTCCAGAAATGGATCTTTCCAAGTGTCTCATTGAGCATCTTGCCAGTCATCTTTGGCCACCAGAAATAGAAACCTGCAAACATCGCAAAGACCACGGTGCCAAATAGCACGTAATGGAAGTGTGCGACGACGAAGTAAGAAGCAGAGACTGCAAAATCAAGTGGCGGCGAAGCCAGGATGATTCCGGTAAGGCCACCGAACAAAAATGTGATTAAGAAACCCACAACCCAGAGCATTGGGGTATCCATGCTGATCGATCCGCGCCACATTGTTCCAATCCAATTGAAGAATTTAACTCCAGTAGGCACTCCGATTAAGAAAGTCATAAATGAGAAGAAGGGAAGCAAGACCTGACCGGTTGCGAACAAGTGGTGCGCCCAAACTGATACCGATAGCGCCGCAATTGCAATTGTCGCGGCGATCAAACCTTTGTAACCAAAGACTGGCTTGCGGCTAAAGACTGGCAAGATCTCAGTTGCGATTCCAAAGAACGGCAGCGCCAAGATATAAACCTCGGGGTGGCCAAAGAACCAGAAGAGATGTTGCCACAACATCGCACCGCCATTTGCAGGATCAAAAATATGAGTACCAAAGAGGCGATCTGATTCAAGTGCAAGTAGCGCAGCTGCAAGTGGCGGGAAGGCTAGAAGAATTAAGATCGAAGTTAGTAATACGTTCCAAGAGAATATAGACATCCGGAACATCGTCATACCTGGTGCGCGCATTGTGAAAATAGTGGTTATGAAATTTACGCCGCCAAGGATGGTTCCGAGTCCGCCGATTGCAAGTCCCACAATCCATAGGTCTCCACCAATGCCTGGTGAATATTCGGCATTAGAAAGTGGTGCATAGGCAGTCCAACCGAATGATGCCGCCCCGCCTGGAGATAAGAAACCAGCGGTGGCCATAATTCCGCCAAATAGAAAAAGCCAGAAAGACAACATATTAAGTCTTGGGAAGGCCACATCTGCAGCGCCAATTTGCAATGGCATGATGACGTTTGCAAAACCAACGAAGAGTGGAGTTGCGAACATCAAAAGCATAATGGTGCCGTGCATCGTAAATATCTGGTTGTACTGCTCGTTTGATAAAAACTGCATACCGGGGCGAGCGAGTTCCGCGCGCAAAAAGAGCGCTAAAACCCCACCTAACAAGAACCAAGCAAATGAGGTTATTAAATACATATAACCGATGGTTTTGTGATCAGTCGAGGTTACCCACTTAACGAAAAGTTTTCCTTTTGAAGTAGGTTTGATTGGCGCTGTTTTGATCTCAGTTACTGGTGGTTGTGCATATGTTGTCATTACGCGCCTGCCTCACTACTTGCTTTAAGTTGTGCTACATATGTTCGATACTCCGAAGGAGTTACGACTTTTACTTTAAAGACCATTTGCGAATGATTTCGTCCACAGAGGATGTTGCAACGACCCGGGTACTCACCTAATTTATTTGCAGTAAATTCGATGTGGTTGGTTACGCCGGGAAGATTTTGAATTTGGATCATAAAGGCCGGAATCCAGAAGCCGTGAACTACATCGTTGGAGTAGATCTTGAAAGCAACTCTTTCACCTTGCGGAAGAACCAGAGTTGGTGGTTGCGCCGGAGTTCCGGTAACAACTGCATTTGCTCCACCACTTTGGTGGCCGAATTGCCAAGACCATTGGATACCCGTCACATCAATAGTGTGAACAACCTTCGTTGGTTCTTTAGCGATAATGATCTCTTGATCGCGAGCGGTGTAGTAGAAAAGTCCCGCCACAATTATGAAGGGAATTACTGTGTAAGCAACTTCAGCTGGGACGTTGTACTGCGTCTGCTTCGGGTATTGCGGATCGCCCTCTTTGCGGCGATGGCGAAAGATTGGCCAGAGAATCAAAGCTGCAGTGAAGATTCCGACAACTGCTGCTGCCAACCAAAACCCGCGCCAGAGATGCCATGATGTTTCATTAACGCTTGAGATATCTGCTTCATATCCATAGACCGAACCGTTGCCACAACCGGTAAGGGTTAGGCCTGCCAGCAGAAAAAGGCTAGATAAAAAGCCCAAGCGGCGCGCCCTTTTTGAGCGTGAATGCATAGGTAAATCTTAGTCTGCACCGTTAAAAAGCCCGAACTAACAGGCGGTGCGCTCGCTCACAGATCTACTAATGAAAGCTATCGCCGCAAGCGCATGAGCCTTGGGCATTTGGGTTATCGATTGTAAAACCCTGTTTTTCGATGGTATCCACGAAGTCGATGGTCGCACCCATCAGGTACGGATCTGACATCTTATCTACCTTTACCTTGACCGTTCCAAAGCTTCTCTCGATATCGCCATCCATTGCTCGATCATCGAAGAAGAGTTGGTAGCGAAGGCCTGAGCAACCACCAGGCTGAACTGCCACACGGAGATAGAGATCATCGCGACCTTCTTGCGCTAGTAGTGAGGCGACTTTTGCGGAAGCCACATCAGTAAGTGTGATTCCGCTGGTTAAATTTCCAGCTACGCTCTCGGTGGTCATTTGCGCTCCTCTTAACTTAATTCAAAATCTAACGAGAATATTACTCCCAGATTGGTTGTTGTTTAGACAATAACGCGGGGCTAGATAAGACTATTCCACCGCAAGTCCCCGTTAAGTCCCCCGTAAGTCCCGAGTAAGTCCCCACCAAGAAAGCTTTACCAAGTCACTAAACCTAGGAGCAACAGATGACCGAGAGCAAAGGTCGCCCCACCAGAAAACGCAAAGAGGCGCAGGTAAAGCCAGGCGCATCGCTTACGCCAGCTCTTACTAAAGAGCAGAAGAAAGCGCAGCGCGCAGAGTTAAAGGTGAAGCGATTGGCGCAGCGTGATGCTTTCATGCGAGGCGATGAGAGCGCCTTGCCTGCCAGAGATCGTGGACCAGTCCGTCGCTTCGTTCGCAATTGCGTCGACTCAAGATTAAATATCGGCGAATATTTTCTACCGATCATCTTCCTGGTTCTCTTGTTATCGCTGACCCGCAATCAAGTAGTGGCATTGGTTTCGATCCTGATGATGTATGTGATTCTGTTGATTGCAATTGTCGACGGTTGGTTACTTGGTCGTCGGGTAAAACGTAGAGTTTCCGCAAAGTTTCCAAATGAATCTACCAAGGGCTTAGCGTTGTACGCATTTTTACGCTCTACACAAATGCGCCGAATGCGCGCGCCTCGCCCCTTAGTAAAGCGCGGCGAAAAGAACTTTTAAGGCTTAAGCTCTGGGCTTTGGGCTAACCGTCTTTGACGGATCTCGTTCTACAAATCCATCAAGCGCTCTGTCGATAGCGCTCATAGTCTCTTTGCTTAACTTTACGCCGCTTGCCTTTACATTCTCTTTGATCTGAGCAGGTTTGGTTGCCCCGATGATTGCGGAAGATACATTCTCGTTCTGTAACACCCAGGCCACTGCTAGTTGTCCCATAGTTAAACCCTCATCAGCTGCGATTGGTTGCAGCTTCTGAACGGCTGACAAGAGATCATCTTGTAACCACCTGCTGATCATGTTTGCGCCACCTTTTTTATCTGCAGCGCGCGAACCTGCTGGAACTTTGCTTCCTGGTAAATATTTTCCGGTCAAAACTCCCTGCGCCAGTGGCGACCAAACAATGTGTCCAATGCCCTCTTTACGGCAGATCGGATCTACCTCTTTATCGATCACTCGCCATAGCGCAGAGTATTGCGGTTGGCTAGATATAAATCTGTTATAGCCGAGCTCTTTTTGGATCTTTACCGCTGAAGCTATCTCCTCTGCGCGCCACTCAGAGAAACCGATGTACATAACTTTGCCCTGTCGAATCAGATCATCGAATGCGCTCAAAGATTCATCGAGCGGCGTTTCATAATCAAATCTATGCATTTGATACAGATCAATGTGATCCGTATTTAATCTCTTCAAAGATGCATGTACCGACTCCATGATGTGTTTCCTGGAAAGGCCGCGGTCATTTTTACCCTCGCCCGTTGGCCAGTAAACCTTGGTAAAGAGTTCGTAGGACTCGCGCTTAACTCCTTTGAGAGCCTTACCTAAAACAGTCTCTGCTCGCGTACCGGCATACACATCAGCCGTATCTAGGGTAGTTATGCCAAGATCTAGTGCGGTACGTACGCACTTGATGGCAGCGGCCTCTTCAACTTGAGAGCCATGTGTAATCCAATTTCCATAGGAGATCTCAGATACATACATTCCCGAGCTTCCTAATTTGCGATACTCCATGGCTTGCCTCCCGCGTCGATAGTTGCCATCAACTGGCTCTTATGGTTGTATCCAGCCTACAACTTAATATTTCGATTTTATAATTCGATTTGCAGGGGAAGAATTGGTGTGATTCCAACGCTGACCCGCAACCGTTAAAGCC
>JACCDK011451741.1_pt1 | contig 20422 bp, 20 predicted proteins | sample 7445871 | NCBI WGS metagenome assembly JACCDK01 (sample SAMN15323436, study PRJNA562643) | freshwater metagenome | isolation source: river surface water | place: USA:Blue River Watershed | collected 2017-08-15
CCTTCATTAACCGGTTTTGTCCTGCAGAGCCAGCCGTCGCTGCCTCTATCCCCTACTACGAATCCCAGTCTAGATTGTCGCGGGAAGGGGACAAAACGGACATTTCATTAAATTCCATACAGAGCGAATAGCCTTACCCAATGACCCGATCTCTCCAAAAAATAGCACTACTTTGGGATATCGATGGAACACTGCTTAATACGAGGGGAGTTGCCGCTAAACAGCTTGTCGAATCGTTTAGACAGATAACCGGCAAAGAAGGTTCAATTTCACCCGGTCAGTATAGTGGTTTTACGGATTACGAAATTGTCTTGGATCTACTGCGAAAATCTGAATCAGCACCCGAAATTGAAACAGCAGAAGAGATTCTCATTCACTACGGTTCACGGCTCCTCACTCAACTTCGTGATAATCCACCACAACTTCTAGCAGACATTCAAAAAGTATTTGCAGAGACAGAAAAACTCTCGCATATTGAAAATTTCATAGGTACGGGAAATTCAAACTTAGGGGCCAAATCGAAAATAACTGCATCTGGGCTAAGTGGCTACTTTAATCAGAATTCATATTTTATCTCGACGCCTACAAAAGTTTTGAGAGATTCGGTAATTCAATCAGCCGCGCAATCAATAAAGATTCCAATCTTACTAATCGGCGATAGTGACAGAGATATTCTCTCTGCCCAGAAAAATAATTTAAAAGTTCTGGCCGTTGCTACAGGGCACCATAGAATTGAAGAGTTAAGCAGACTCAACCCTGATTACTCACTCGATTATGACTGGAGTGCTAAAGAATTCCAGGAAGTTATCTCTGATTTCGAGAGAAGTATTGAGACCTAAAGCCCCATGAGGTTTGCTTGTTGATCAAAGTTTGGAACCTTGCTTCTTACCTCATCGAAGGTTCCTTGTGCTTCAATTCGGCCTTTGTCTAAGTAAAAAACTCGATCTGCATCGCGGACGGTTGAAAGTCTGTGGGCAATTGTAATCAAGGTAATTTCTTGTTTAAGTTCAAACAACGTCTTCGTAATTTCATCTTCAGTGCTTGCATCTAGCGCGCTTGTGGCTTCATCCATAACTAAGAGTGAGGGTGATGTATAAAGGGCCCTCGCGATACCTATTCGTTGGCGCTGTCCGCCGCTCAACTTGAATCCGTTGTCTCCCAAAATCGTATCCAAGCCATTCGGAAGCTCGTCTATTAGATTTAGTAGGCCGGCCTTTGAGAGTGCATTCTTTATCTTAATGTCATTTTCAAGTTCGGTCGGTAGCCCTAAGAGTATGTTTTCTCTAAGTGACCTGTTAGAAATTGAGGTTTGCTGCGGAACATATGAAACAGATTGTGGCCAAGTCCTAAAAGCTTCCAAGGGGTGGATCCCTGAAAGAGTTACCTTGCCTGAATCCGGCCTGATGACACCCAGAATTATGTCTACCAACGTAGTCTTCCCTGATCCGGATGGTCCAACAAAAGCCACGTGTTCGCCAATATTAATCTTGAGATTCAATTCCTTGATCTCAAATTCAGAATCAACTTTATACTTGTAATTTATGTTTACTAAGCTTATCTCAGGATTAAATTCTGATTTCACTGCCGGAGATTCCAGTTCTTGGACTTTCACATCTTGATCTTTTTGAAGGTTTAATAATTCGATTGTCACAGTGCTATTCCCAAGATAGTTCTTAATTTGAACTAATCCTTGTTGGAGGCGCAAAATAGCTGGAGCTATACGTGTGGTCGCGGCCAAAAATAGCGTAAGTCCGGTGATTGCTGCAGTTGCATCGTAGAGATAAAACTGCACACCCGTAATCAAGAGCGCTCCTACGATCATGGAAGCTTCCATCACATATTTACCAATGTAAGGTAAGAAAATCTTCTCTGCAATCGCGTTCGATACCCTTAATCGAATTTGACCAATTTCATCAACGTAATATTCTCGAGTATTGCGAACGGTTGCTTCTCTATATGTATTCAAGATTTCCCAGATTTTTTCATTGCCTTCGATGCTGTATTTCATTTCAGCAGACCCTAGTGCGAAAGCTTTATTTCTCATCAATCTATGCAACACCGAGGCAATTATTGCAAATGTCGCTAGCGTCGTGACAGCAAGCGAGGGGCTAACTACCGATAGTCCAATAAACAAAATAAGCAACAGAGATGAGTCAACGAGCAAGTTTGAAGTTGCGGCTATTACCCCAGTAGTCAGGTTTTGGACTCCGGCTGTTGAAGCATGAATAATTTCTTGTTGAGAATATTTGTTCACTTCAGTTAAGTCTTGGCTAAGAAATTTCCTAAGAATCCTATGCGAAATTCTTGCACCCCTGGTGCTCAAGAAGTTCAATATCCTTCTCGAAATTAAGATTGAAAAAAGTGTCTTGGTTATAAGAACTAACGTAGCAAGGATTCCGAGTACCGCCACTTGTTGCTGAAAGGTGAAACTATCTAAGTTCAAGAATGAGAGCAGTTGTTCAACCCTGTTCCCTGCCTTCTTAGACTGAATTCCGTTGATTGACAAAGCTCCAATTACTCCAATAAGAGCAACTCCGATTAGATCCAAAATTGACAATAAAATTTGCGAGGCGGTCGCAAGGATTAATCTTTTCCGGTCTCCCGGCTCAATTGAATGAATAACGGTCCACCAGGCAGGGTTCCTTGAGGCTAAGAATCGCTTTATTGAGGATTTAATAAGAAGACCCGCCATCTCTAATTTTCCATAGTGAAGGGTCCAAATTCTACTTATAGTTCGAGCACAATCAATAAAGACTCCAGCGAAGGAAGCTGCCGAATGGCTCTTTCTTGCCTAGAAACTCATAAATGGCAGTAATATCTGGTCATAGCATTTACGAATTGGGAGCTAATTAAAGATGCCGTCCAAAGTCATTGAAGTGGGATATGGGAACGTCAAAAAAGTCAAGATTGGTGGCGGTGGCAAACTCGTACTAATCGGTGGACCTTGCGCAATTGAAAACCGCGCCCATGCATTTATGATGGCTGAGCGAATTGGTGAGATTTGCGAAGACCTAAACGTGGATTGGATTTACAAGTCCTGTTACGACAAAGATTGTCGCTCATCCCCAGATAGCTACCATGGTCTTGGACTCGAGGATGGACTACAGATTCTTTCTGACATTAGAGACAAATTTAGTATCCCCGTTACTTCTGATTTCTCAGACACATCTTGGGCAAAGGCCACTGGCGAGGTCTGCGATCTAGTCCAAGTTCCTGCCTATCTTTGTCGTCAAACCAGCATTCTCCGCGCGGCTGCTGAAACTGGAAGGCCCATACATCTCAAGAAGGGCCAATTCATGAGCCCCTGGAATATGGCTAATTCAGTTAAGAAGATTGAGGCTGCGGGTGGCAATCAAGTCCTGCTAGGAGATCGTGGAACGTTTTTTGGTTACAACATGCTTGTAAATGACATGCGATCATTTCCAATCATGGCTCGTACAGGTTATCCAGTTTGTTATGACGCTACGCACTCAATTCAAATGCCGACCTCTATGGGAGACATCTCTGGGGGTCAGCGTGAATACATCCCATACTTAGTTCGTGCGGCAGCAGCTTGTGGTGTCGATGCACTTTTTGCTGAAATTCATAATGACCCTAAGAACGCTAAATCAGACCCAAATACGGTTTTGAACATCAAAGACCTAAAGCATGTGCTTGGTCAGGCAATCGAAGTGCACAATTTAAGACTTGAGTTGCTAGAGAAATATGGGCCAGACAATGTCGAATAACCAGACAGTAGAATCGCGCGCCTTGCCTTTGAGTAAGGTCCCTATAATCCAGTTGGATGCTTCGCTCAAGAGGGCGCTCGATAAGATGACAGAACATCGACTCGGGATTGCACTAATAGTTGGTAGTGATGCAAAACTTGTAGGGGTACTAACTGATGGAGATTTACGTAGACTCCTTCTCAATCACCAAAGCCCCCTTCCTGAATTATTGATTACTCCTGCCATTTCTTTCGGCACGCGAACTCCGACAGTCATTTTTGCCTCAACGTCTGTTGTAGAAGCTATAAGTCTTATGTCTCAAAGGGAGATCTGGGATCTGCCAGTAGTTGATGCATCAGGGAAATTAGTGGGCTTGGTAAACCGACACGGCTTAAGCGTTTAAATGAAAATGGAAACTAGACGCCCAAGAATTGCAATTATCATTCCTGCTCGCCTGGAATCGCAAAGGCTACCCGGAAAAGCGCTGCTCCCTTTTTTTGGATTACCAATGGTTGAACATGTACGTCGGCGAGGAATTTTGAATTCTTTTAATTGTCCCGTGATAGTTGCTACCGGGGACGAAGAAATTGTAAATGTTGTATCTAATTTCTCGGGAGAATATTTTCTAACGGTTGAAAATCATGAAAATGGAACGAGTCGAGTTCATGAAGTAAGCAAATCTTTAGATTTTACCCATTATATTGTTTTACAAGGCGATGAGCTGCTCGTCTTGCCAGAGCAACTTGATCTTCTCATCAATGCAATTGAAGAGAATCCTGAAGTTGATTTTTTCAATCTAACCGCAAATGTTAAAGGTTGCGATGAAGTGGCTGATGAAAGCGTGGTTAAGTGCTTACTGAACACTAAAAATGAAATTATGTATATGTTTAGAAAATCCCCATTAATTGGCGACGAAGAACTTTCCACCAAGATGCTTCGGAAGGTCTTAGGAATTTTTGCAATATCTGAGGATGGATTGGAGCAAATAAACAGTAGTGAGCAAACAATTCTTGAGCAATCCCAGTCAATAGAACAGCTCCGCTACATCGAACGCGGCGGGAAGATTAAGAGCGTAACTACAACCCAAAGCCATCCTTCGGTGAATGTACCTGCTGACATAGCTCACGTAATTGAAATTTTATCAACAAGTGAAGTCCAAAAACGGATTCTCGCTCAAATAACTTCTGAAACATGACCCCGGCTGAATTGGAGATTAGGTTAAGAAGGATAACTAATCAACTTAATCTAGATGAACTTTCTTATAATCATTTTTTTCAGTTTTCAAAGCCGACTGAAGACTTACTGGTTCCTTATCGGAAATTTTTGAGGGGTAAGTCTTCAAATTTAGTTTTATCTCATTTTCTTGTGCCAATGAAAATTGTCTACCTAATTTTGAAATCGATATTAATCTCACTTCTCCGGAAGAGTGAAGAAAGAAGTTGGCACTCGCAAGAGTCTAGCCGGAAAGATGTGCTTGTAGTGTCACACTTCACTCAAGCGCAACGTCCAGGAGAGACGGACGTCCATTATGGAGAACTCTTGAATCGCTCCGACACAAATGTATTCTATTTGAATAGCACCAGGGTCCCGCATCGGGAGCTAGTTCGTTTCTATCCTAAATCAGAGCAAAAGAATCTGATTTTCATGACAAAATCTTTATCTCTAAAATCGGTACTGGCAATTCACGAACGTTTTTTATCGACTTCAATGAAATTGATTTGGTCCTCGTTTAGTAACTCATATGATCGGATTGATAAATCATTGCTAATTGAGGCTGCCATCCGCCAGCATGCTCGTCCAACTATGGCAAATAAATTTCTTGAGGTTAGATTTACCGAAACAGTAAATCTGCTTAATCCCGCTAGAATAATTATGACTTTTGAGGGGCACTCCCATGAGTTAGTGCTTATTAATCTTATACACAGCAAGTTTCCAGAAATCGAGATAGCCGCTTATCAACATGCTCCTGTAGTTCCAGAACAATATGGTTTGCTGCGAAATTTAAGATTACTCTCTTCAAGAGACCAACTTTTTACTTCCGGTGAATTAACCTATGACTTTTTTCGGTCTCTCCGGGAAGATCTTCAAATCTCCGTCGTGGGCTCTCGCAAGCATAAAGAAGTTACACTTAATCAATCCCCGATAAAGAGAATCAAAGTTCTCGGTGCTTCGGAAGGATCGGTCATCTCAATAACTAAGTTTATTCAGATTTTTTCTAGGTTATCTGTGGAATTTCCAGGATTCGAGTTCAAGGTCCGAATACACCCCTCTGTTCCTGAAAGCACAGTAATCCGGATTTTAAAGGCCCAAGGGGTTGACCGCAGTTTAATTTCTCACAATTCATTGCTTGACGATCTTCTGGATTCTACCTATTGCATCTACCAAAGTAGCGCGGTGGCAATAGAAGGTTTAGCGTTTGGCGTCACTCCTCTTTATTTCAATGAACTTGAAGGTCACGGTTTGAATCCATTATTCTTCGCTAATTTTCATCAACCAATTTTTCGAAATGTCGAAGAATTCATAGTGTTCTTTTCCCAGGTTAACTCACTGAGTTTGAATCAGCATGGTTTACCGACTGCGCGACTTCAAGAGGTGGCGCAAGCTTACTTCTCCAAGATTGAAAATGGTTTCCCTAAACCGTCCTAATCAAATTTTCTAACTTGCCTTTATTGGTTCCAATACAAATTAGTTGGACAAACAGGGCAATGGAGTTCACAGTGAAACGGAATCGAGATTCTTTTGTTCGTAAAATTCCAAATAGTGTTCTTCCGATTTGAGAGTATAGAAACAAGAGCCGCGAAAAGCCCTCGTTTGATATCACGAAATTGAGGCGCCATAGAGCCGCAGACTTGAACACGGGGAAGTTTTCAAAATCTGTCAACTCTTCATTTTGAAATTCTGCTTTTGCTGTTGGGACAAAAACCAGTTTTCCTAGAAGTCTCTGGGGGTATGAGAAGAATAAATCCTCGCATGCTGCGTATTTGCTTGATGTTAAATTTAATCCGTAATCATTCACAATTTCCCTCTTCCACATTGAGGCTCCATTAAGCCACTGGGTACAAATCACCTTCTCGCTTTCCAAGTAGCTCACTGCATGGCCGTTTTTTCGGACTACCCCTGGATAAGAATTTGAGATTCCAAAGCACTTCCCGATTAGTTTTGTAATTCGATTTGACCCTGATACTCGAGAGGTTGAAGGAAGAGCCAAACCGACCCCCAGCACCGGCATTTTTAATTGCCCTTCAACTAATTCTGCTCCCTGGGTTGCAGCTTCTATGCATGAGTGACCTAAAACTAGGTCGTCATCTAGAAAAATAACCCACTTTAGATTTTCATCCAGCAATTTAATGCCAATTTTCTTTTGGTTTACTTGCCCGGCGACCTCGGTGTGTTGGTACGTGATCTTGAGTACCGATTGAAATTGATCAATAATGTATGAGATCTCTGTTCCTGAAGAAACGATCACTATTTGTGCGGGTTTCAATGTCGAGTTTTTCAATGATTCTAAGAGTTTCTGCACCATTTCTGGGCGATTTCTAGTGGGGATGAGAATTCCAACTTCTTTAGGAATATCGAGCGATTCGCTTGAAGCCATAACTAGAATATACACAGAGTTCGGTAAGAATTTGTGAGAGTGGGTATCCCATGAAAGTCTTGGTCCTAGGGGCAACCGGATTCTTGGGCAATATCGTCCAGAAGGTTCTGAGTGCCACATTTGAGGTGACTGGAACAACTACATCGAGTGTGCCGAATGATTCAGGGCAAGTCCATTTTAGTTATTCGGGTAAAGATTCCATAGATAAACTGCTGGCGAGAATTGAGCCAGATTGTGTTGTTAACTGCATCGCCTTGGCGGATGTGGACAGATCCGAGGTAGACCCAATGCTCGCGAGCTTTCTGAATTTTGAACTCCCTCGTGATTTATCAGTTTCATGTCAAGAAAGAGGAATCAAGCTTATACATATAAGTACCGACCATTTCGAGTCATCAATTGAAGGACTGGGCGAAGATGAACTTCCAAATCCAGTGAATATCTACGGCCAAACAAAGTTAGCCGGAGATGTCGCAGTCTTGGAAAATGGGGGTGCTGCGACCGTTCTTAGAACCAACTTCTTTGCCCGAAGCAAGTTGGGGGACAAAGGATTAATTGACTTTGTAATCAATTCTTTCCAAACCTCAAGTAGAGTTTCAGGGTATACCAACGTGTTTTTTAACCCCGTTGGTGCCCACTTCTTGGCTGAGTGTATTGAGAAACTGATTACCTCAAATCATAGTGGAATTTTAAACATATCCTCTTCCCGACTTCTTTCGAAATATGAATTCCTTTGCCTCGTTGCTGAGAGAATGCAGTTTGACAAGACAAGAATCCATGCGCGAAATTATTCTGAGGCCCCTGCTGCAATCTTGCGCCCGCGTTGCATGTCACTAAATCCTTCTAGATTGCGGGCCTTTCTGGGCATTGATCTACCTAGTATTGAGTCTCAAATAGATGTCGAGCTTTCGGGTACCATTTCCCTACAGGAAGACAAGGATGGCAAATGAGTTATTTGAGGAATAAGACGGTGCTCTTGACCGGAGGTACTGGCTCATTTGGTAAAGCATTCATTAAAAAAGTTTTGCAAGAAGACGAAATTGCAAAGTTAATTGTTTTTAGTCGCGATGAATTAAAGCAGTTTGAGTTGGCCGGCTCCATTTCATCTGAAAAAATTGAATTCTGCCTGGGCGATGTACGTGATTACCAGAGATTGCTGCGCGTTTCATCGGGTGTAAACGTGATTGTTCATGCGGCAGCAATGAAGCAGATTCCAGCATCTGAGCTGAATCCAATTGAAGCCATTAAAACAAATGTTATTGGCGCGGAGAATATTGTTAATGCTTCAATCGAAAACGGAGTTTCTAGAGTCCTTGCGCTCAGTACAGATAAGGCAGCCAATCCCGCAAATCTGTATGGAGCCACAAAGCTCTGTTCAGACAAGTTAATGATTGCTGGAAATGAACTATCGAGGGACTCAAAGACAAAATTTGCCGCAGTTCGATATGGGAACGTTCTGGGATCACGTGGAAGCGTAATTCCGTTTTTCCTTGAACAGGCGAAGCTAGGAAGTATTCCTATTACTGATGAAAGAATGACAAGATTTTGGCTGACGATTGAGCAGGCAGTTGATTTTGTAACTACCAGTATAGACAGAATGCATGGCGGAGAAATATTTGTTCCACGAATTCCAAGCTTTAAGGTAACTGATGTCGCAGACGTTGTCTGTCCTGGTGTGCCAACTAGAGTGATAGGAATCAGGCCTGGTGAAAAACTTCACGAAATCATGATTACCGAGGATGATGCTCATTATACTTTTGAATTTGAAGATTGTTATGTGATTGCTTCACCAGCACTCCTAGAAAAGAACCTTATCCAAAATCATGGGAGAAAGGTTGCTGATAATTTTAGATTCTCAAGTGATAGCAACCCTCTTTGGCATACTGCTAACTCGTTCAAAGAGACTTTAGTTACTCATGGGATTATTTGAGTTTTACTGCCTAGTCCCTGCTAAATAATCCCCCACCCACCGTCGACCTTTATTTCTTCTCCTGTAATATACGCAGACGCCGAGCTAGCCAAGAATAGAATTGCAGAGACGACATCCTGTTCCGTGGCCATTCGCTTAAGAGGCGTTTTCTCCTCATATCGTTTAATAAAAGTTGGATCTTGGTTTCTAATGACCCCACCCGGTGAAACTGCATTCACTTTTACTTTCGGGCCAAGCGTGGATGCTAACCAGCGAGTCAGTTGCAGTAAGCCACCTTTTGAGGCTGAATAGGCGGCTGGATTTCCAAGATTAGTTCCCTCGTATAGAGACCAATCTGGAGCTAAAGTGGCATAAATAGAAGTAACGTTTATGATCGAAGGGTTCGTTGATTTCATGAGAAGTGGTTCTAGTCCCTGAACTAATTGGAAAGGAGTAGTGAGATTTACCTCTAAAGCCCTTCGCCAAGTCGCAATAGATTGATCCTTGAAAGGCACTGCCCATCCTTGCAGCTCGGAAGCTCCAACAAATGCCGCATTATTAATTAGAACATCAATTATTCTATTGGTGTCCAGTAGATTCTGAATTAGAGACTTCCGGCTTTCCTCTGATTCAAAATCTACTTTGAAAAAGGCTGTCTGGATGCCTTTTTTTCGTAGCTTGGAGGTGAATTCCTCATCTTCCTCGATTTTATCGATTAAAATCAAATTAGTCCCTTGAGCCGCAAATTCTTCACAAAGTGCTCTACCTAGATGTCCCAATCCACCTGTTATAAGTAATGTTTTCCCATTCAAATCCTTATAGAGGCTTTGGGTCATTTTTTCCACTTTTCTTTTTAAAGAGAAACTCAGCTACTTCAAAGTCTATGGCATCGTCTATGTCAATTGCTCGATCTCGTTCTACTATGCTCGCAAAGACTTTACCTGACATTAGGTTATCTGTGTCAAGTATGAACTGGGGTCTTGCGCTGTATGCCACTGTTGTAATGTCAAAAGTTTTTGGTACATCTTGCCTCCTACCGTACTTCGTGTTTGACTCAATAACAAGATTGACCCGACCACTGTCGCTAACCTGAATCATGTTGAAATATGGACTCCTCATCGAAGGGCTTACAGATATAGCAATATCAGCCTTGTTTTCGGTAAAGCAATCTATATTTCTGTCGATGTCATCTTGACTTCTTAGTGGTGCTGTGCACGGCAATGACAGGAATAACTCTGGAACCGAACCCTCAGTGTCAATCAAGAATTCAAGGGCGTGCTTCCATGAATCCAATTCTGGAGAAGTATCACTAGCCAATTCTTGTGGCCTTAGAAAGGGAATTTCTGCGCCATAATATTGAGATATTTCAGCAATTTCTGGTGAATCTGTGGAGACAATCACTCGTTTGACTCGAGCGTTATCTAGAGCCTGTTCGATTGTCCACGCTATCAAAGGTTTCCCAGCAAAATCCAATAGGTTTTTATTCTTTAACCCTCTAGATCCACCTCTCGCAAATATGAAGCAAGCAATATCAGTCATTGGATCTCCCTGTCAGTGACTTTAGGAGTACCTTAGCGCCACTCCTTTGTGACTCTTCGGCAGCTAAAACAACCTCTAGAGTTTTGACTGAACTAACCAATGAACTAAATGGTTCGGTGTCAGAATTTATGGATTGGATCAAATCCTCCCACTCCTTGGTATACGTCTCCGACATCGAATCCTTTCCCGGAAGGGATATTTCTCGCTGTGGCGCTTCAGGGGACTTTAGGCTGACGCATCCATCCAGAAGATTCCATTCTAAGGTAGCTTCACTACCAATAACGGTAAAGTTTCGCTTAGTATCTCGGCGAATAAAATCTAAATGCAAAGAAACCATGAAATCGGCTCCATTTTCATCGGTCAATCCCAAGATTATATGCGCGATATCTTCAACATCGATTTCGAGATCACTTACCTTGCTTATGTTCGCTTGCACCCATAATGGGAATCCAAACAATTCAATTAGGTAATCCAGCTCATGGCTTAACTCCCGCAAGACTCCTCCACCATCGATTTTTCTTGCAGAAGCTGTTTCTCGATAATCTCTTCCAGGTCGCCACGACTCAAGTGATTGTCCAACCTCAATGCGCACATCCAGTACACGCCCAATCCTCTTTTCTTTCAGGAGCGATTTGACTGATCTAAATGAAGATAAGTATCGGAGGTTGTAGCCAACGAGAATTTTTGAGTTAGAGATTTTCTTTAATTCAAAAGTCTCCGCAATTCCCTCCATATTTGACGAGATTGGCTTCTCAATCAAAAGATGTGATCCTATTTTGACAAGATAGTTTGCAAATTCAATATGGCGGCTAGATTGGTTGGCAATAACTGATATCTCCGGTTGGAATGCTGTTATCTCCGATTTTGAGGAAAGCACGCGGGGAAATATGGCTTCTCGATCAGATTCCGAATAGATCGCAATTTCCGCACTTGGGAATAGTTTCTTTGCGATTTCAAAGTGACGAATTCCCATGCTGCCTGTACCGATAATCAGTATTCGTCTAGGAATCACAGAAGTTCCTCAGAATTTGAAGTCCAATCTCACCACTTTTTTCTGGATGAAATTGGGTTCCCGTAACATTGTTGCTCTTAATGACCGCAGAGATATTTATACCATGGTAATCCACGTCGGCCAATCTATGCCGCGAATCTTCTGGGCTCAGCATATACGAGTGTACAAAATAGGCCATACTCTTTTCTGGAATGGCCTGTAGGATTGTTCCATTCGTTGATGCAGTACCACCAGTGTAAATCAAATTGTTCCATCCGATATGAGGTACGCGAATGCTCTCTGCGGTCCTTGATTCTCTCGGAATTTCAACCACTTCACCTTTAATTATTCCGAGTCCTGCGGTAAATCCAAATTCTTGACTCCGTTCGAGAAGAAGCTGTGCTCCAAGACAAATCCCAAGCAAAGGTTTTCCAGATCTCGCAACTTCCTTTACAACTGAAACCAAGCCTGCTTCGGTTAACTTCCGCATTCCATTACGAAAGGCACCAACACCCGGAAGCACAACTTTCGTAGATTTCAGAATTTCTCTGGGCTCTGAAGTTACAAATGAGTCAATCCCTATTCGACTGAAAGCCTTGTTTACACTAAACAAATTTCCAACACCATAATCAATAATGGCAACTTGCTCAATTTCTGTCATATGCGCACCTTGAAACCTGAAGACGCGATTTCAGACTTAATTTCTTTGATTGAGATCTTTTCATAGTGGAGACTGTTTGCAATCGCTATAGCAGAAATCTCTGTTAGATTGGTGAGTTCATGGATATCAGAGATTGCACCCATCCCTCCACTGGCAATAATTGGTACTGTTACTTTCATAGAGATTTGGCGCATAAGTTCGATATCAAAGCCTCTGCCAGTTCCTTCTCTATCAACGGAGGTAACGAGTATTTCCCCGGCTCCCAAAGAGGCAGCTTCTTCGACCCAATCAGAGACAAGTAATCCAGACTTCTCGCGTCCATTATCTGTATACACTTCCCAGGTTTCATTTTCGTTTTTCTTAGCCTCAACCGATAAAACGGTTGCTTGGCTTCCAAAGTCTTCTGCTATTTCTCTTATCAGCACTGGTCTTGCAACCGCAGCAGAATTCACTGCAATCTTGTCAGCTCCTGATTTCAGCACATCTTTGGCATCCCTGACCGAGCGAATTCCTCCGCCAACTGTTATTGGGACAAAAATGTCATTTGCTGTGAGGCTAATGATCTCCGCCAAATGATTTCTTCCATACAAACTAGCGACGGAATCCATGAAGAGAATCTCATCTATGCCTTCTAGGTAGTATTTTGAGGCAAACTCAATTGGGTTGCCAACAACTCTCAAGCCCTCTAGATGCACACCTTTGATAAGGTTCGAGCCTTTGATATCTAGTCGAGCAATGACTCGAATATTTCGCATGAGAAGAGACTAATCTCTAAGGGACTTGCGTAGTTTCCAAATCCCGTCAGCGTTTTTCCATATATGCGGAGACCTGAATGTGTCAGTTAACTTCTTGAAATATTGGTCATCCATGATTGGTTGCTCAAACATTTTGCTCGCTTCAGGGAATTCCTTCTCTGGCAGGCTAAGATAAGCAAAAATCTCATCGGCAAACCGCTGTGGATACTCGTGGTCAAACTTTTCGACAAGAGCAATTCCTTCATCGCGATTTATGTCTCCTGATCTTATTTCTTGCGCTGCGTCATAACTTGCTCTTCCTAATCCAAACTTTACGCCTGTTGTGTAGTAATGGAAGTCGTCAATTCGATCGTCAATCGAGTTGTACTTACTGTAAGTACCAGGCGTTCTCTCAGGCGCGGCTTCAAAATTTCCTTGTTCTACCGCGTAGTAATAGCAAGATTGTGGGTGCCACTTAAGGTAGTACCCAAGGTAGTGGACTTCTACTCCTTGCTCCTCGATTCTATTGGGGTCTGCGGGTAGGTAGGCATTCAAATCTACTTTTTCGACTCCGAATTGATCCAGCAATTCTTTCAAGCTAACTCCGCCAAGGGAGACTTTCGAGTGATCGGCTGCAGTGAAATATGACCAGTCGCGCTTTGCGGATTCAGTATCCCCGATTGGATTTCCATATTCAGCCTCATTTTCCCCGTAGAAAACTAATGGGATTTTGTGAAGCAATGCCATTTTAGGTGCAAGTGACTTTTGACCAAACATAAAACTTTGAAATGGGTGAAATAGAAGTTCTGTTGAAAGCCGAGTTAGCAGTCTGTGCACACGTCCATTAGGTGTTGTCAGGAGATTGTCGTGCCCCGCATGAATCCAAGATTGAAAATTTTTCCATCCCCAAGTTGTATAAATATGAGGCGCCCAAGTCACTGTTAAGGGATGCATTCCATACTTTGTCTTTAAAATATGTGACGCGTAAAAACTATCTTTACCTCCGGAACCAGGAACGATGCAATCATAGCTGCCGTCAGTCTTACGGTGGCGATCGCAGAGCTCTCTGAGCTGCTTCTCTCGAAGTTGCCAATCTATTTCAGACTTCTTTTTCTCCGCAAAGTTGCAAGCATCACAAATTCCGTTTTCATCAAAAAAGATAGTTGCTTTTTTTGATTCTTTCGTGTGGCTATATTCGACCGCTGAATTTGGGCGTTGATTTGAAATTACACACTTCTTGCAAAATTCAACTTTTGTTGGGAGTCCATATTTCGTCGATTCTGGATTGAAGTTCGCGCCAAATTGAGAGAGGTCAATATCTTGGGGGTAAGGTATCTTTTCCATCTTTGCTCAATTCTCTCGGAACTTGGAAGTGACTTCTCTCAGATCTTCTGGCCTACCCACATCGATCCAGGATTCATGAATCGGATAAGCACAAATAAGTTTGGAACCTGCGAGAAGGGTAGCGAAAAAATCGGTCATATTCATTAAGACTCCCTGAGCTAGGGAGTGAATTGCCTTGCTAGAAATCACATAAACTCCAGCATTAATGTAGTTTCGTTGCACGGGCTTTTCTTCAATTCCGACTATTCGCAATCCATCTAGACTGACCACACCAAATGGGTGAACAATTTCATGTTGGCGGACTGCCATAGTCGCAATCGCGCCATTATCTATGTGGAATTGAAGAATTTCCGAGTAATTCAAGTCTGAGAGTACGTCCCCATTCGTAACAACGATGTCTTCATCACCAAAATTAGAAAGTTGTGCCAGTCCACCCGCAGTGCCTAATGGCTTCTCTTCCTTAATATAACGGATTCTGATACCCAACTTCGTTCCGTCGCCAAAATAGTCCTCAATCACCTGCGACAAATGATGAACAATCAATACAAAATTTCGGAATCCGTTAGCTTTGGCCCTTAACAGAATGTGTTCCAACATTGGTTTACCATGTATTAAGACCATAGGTTTTGGAGTATTCAGAGTATGAGGCAACAAGCGTCTACCTTCTCCGCCAGCCATAACTACAAAGAGATTATTTCTTTCGGGTACTGAGTCAAGGTAATCCCACTCGAGCAGACCCTGCAACTGATTAGAGCTATTGACGATTGGGATCTGCTGAATTTTGTGCGTTAGCATTAGTTGCTTAACAACATCCCTAGGCATTTCAGGGGGAGAAACTATCGCTGCTCTTTGAATTATTTCTGAAAGTCGAGACTCGAGCCCAATACCTCGCAGCAACCCCCTTCGGATATCTCCGTCAGAAACAGTTCCCAGAAATTTCTCGTCTTCAGAGACGACAAGTACGATTCGTTTTGAGCTAGCTATCAAATTGTCTATGGCATCTCTTACTGAATTGTCCGGTGAAAGTATGCATTTTCTCCAACTAATTTCAGTCACTTGTGCCTCTCAGTTCGCATCAAGAAATCTCTTTGGAAGTAGAGCTTCAAAATCATAAGTACAAATTATGTCAGTAATCCTTCTGCTTGCTCCAGGATTTCCGTAAGGATTCTCTATACTCTGTAGAGAAGGTAGGTCTTCATGAGCAATCACGCTCCGGATTCCATTTACAATTTGAGTTTCATCGCATTCCACATCAATGACACTCTTTGCGCGAGGCCTTCCATCTTGTCTTTTCCCCACATTGATTGTTGGAACCTTGAAGGAAGGGGCTTCGAGTAGCCCGCTAGATGAATTTCCTAATACAAACTTGGCACCAGATAGAAGTGATAAGTAATTCTGCTGCCCTACGGAATCGAAGAAAAATAGGTTTCGGTTTTTTCCAGACATTTCTCTTGCTAATTGGTTAAGTTCAGTCCCATAGAAATCTGCATTGGCTCCGGTTACAAGAAATTGTATGTTCTGGAAGCTCTCAGTTGACTTTAAGACCGTTCTTAACTGATCTAGAGAATTCTCTGGGTTAATGGAATCTGGATGATAAGTTACTAACGCATAAGAAAATTCGAGCGGAACTCCAAGATTTGACTCGATTTCTGGTCTGGTTAGGATCTTCAAGCGGCTGATGGAATCTACGCCTAATCCCCCAACTACAAAGACTTTTTCGGGGTCTTCTCCCATTCCAATAACGCGCTTTTGAAATTCAGGCGTGGCGACAAAATGCAGGGATGCGAGTTTCGTAATTGCATGTCTATACATATCATCTTTAGAGCCAGAAGTAATTTCTCCCCCGTGTATATGTGCAAGCGGGATTCCCAATGTTGCACAGGCTACGGCTATACCTAGCATCTCATAGCGATCACCAAGCACTAAAGCCAGAGAAGGTTTTTTCTTCGAATAATGGGTAGCCATTTTCTGCACCAAATCGCCAATTGCAATTGTGAGTTCAGTTTCAGTTTGGATTTCAACATTAATTGGAATTTCTATGATATTTGTATAGCCCAAGTCTGTGACCTGTCTACTAGTTCTCCCAAACGCATCGGAAAGATGGGCGCCAGTGACAATCAACTCTAATTCTAGATTTGGAGAATCGTTTATTCTCGAAATAACTTCTTCCAATAGTCCAAAATCGGCCCTGCTCCCGGTGACTACGCTTATCACTTTCTTCACGATGTAATCAATTCATCTTCAGAGAAGTCTTTGGTGGCCACGGTGCCAATAACTGAGTCCCATTCCATTGGGCTTATTCCTGTTCCTGGTCTTTTTACCGCCACGTTGTCTGTCGTTAGCAATTCACCTTTTTGAATTCTGGTTTTAGCCACTAACGATTTTCGTACCACCTTTCTGTTGGCCATTTCCGAATCCATCGGCCTCTTTACCCCATCACCAAGTGCTGTTTCTATATTACGTACCGCCCGGACAAGGGCCTTCAATTCGCCAGGCTCAAGGCTTGCTTTGTGATCCGGGCCAGGTAAATTGCAGTCGAGGGTAAAATGTTTTTCAATAACAGTTGCCCCCAGTGCCACTGCAGCTATAGCCACTTCGATACCTTTTGTGTGGTCTGAATATCCTACCTTTACATTAAATTCCCTACCTAGGGAAACCATCGCATTTAGATTCACTTCATGCATCAGCGTTGGATAACTAGTTGTGCAGTGCAAAATAGTAATGGCGTCTAACTTAGCGCCGCCTTGAACCAAGGCTTCCAGAGCCTTATCTATCTCCATCAGACTCGCCATTCCCGTGGAGATGATTATCTCTTTGTGTTGGGCTGCAATGAATCTCAGATAAGGGAGATTCGTGATTTCGCCTGAGGGGATTTTAATTCTCTCTATCCCTAGTTCAAGAAGCATTTCCATACTTTGAATATCAAAGCCCGTGGACAGGAATTCAAGTCCAACGGAATTAGCAAATTTCTTCAGTTCTTGATGCTGAGGTTCACTTAACTCCAATTTTTGGAGCATTTCTAGCTGAAATTCAGATTCATCTGAATTTTCCTTCTGATATGTTGCTTTTTCGGCGGATTTTGTCACTAAATCTTTTGCCGCAAAAGTTTGAAACTTAACTACGTCAACTTTGGCCTCATGGGCTACGTTCACAAGTTTCCTGGCAAGCTCCATATCACCATTGTGATTTACACCCGCCTCAGCAATGATTAATGTTGACACTTTATGAATTCATCCCATGCCTAGAGTTTGGTGGAAGTGACTCAGTAACTACACTGCCCATTCCTACAAATGAGTTTTCTCCAATTTCTATTCCGTTCCGAATCACTGTTCCAGAGCCCAGAAAAGTCCCTTGTCCGATCCTTGAACTTCCATTAATTGTGACTCTTGTTGAAACGTGACAATCGTCGCCCACAACTACATCGTGCTCTATCAAAGCCGCAGAATTGACAATGACATTCTTCCCGACCGTGCAATCGGCATTTAGAATTGCGCCGTTCATAACAATAGAGCCGGCGCCGACCTTAGCATTATCACTCGCAATCGCGTGCTTGGAAATTATCGCAGGTAATTGATATCCCAGATATAACAATTTTGAATGCATTTTCCTTCTGGGTTCTGGATTGTGTATTTGTCCAATCCCTATGAACGCATAGTCGTATTCTTCGCGCAAGAGCGCAAGATCGGCATCCGTGTGTTTAATTCCATGACCTAGAACGCTTAAACCAATTTCTGACTCTTGGCCTACAATCTCTGCGATTGAAAACTCTCCAGTCAATTCAATAACTTCTATACAAGCTTTTGCATGTCCGCCCGCGCCAATCAAAACAACTTTTTTTGAGCTCATTTCTGAACCTTAACCAACTGTGGGCTACTTGGGAGATTAATTAGGCCATTAGCAACTTCTTCTGCCTGCGTGGCATCCATGCTTGGAAAGCCTTTAAGGTGTTCAAGCGAAGTGAGCAAATCCCAAACTGGTCTTGTGGAGATACCTACCTCGTTTGTTCGATCAAGTATTTCATTCCGTAGCGGACTGAACTTGGGTTCAAGCATTATCGCTTGTAGCCAATAGTTGCTTCGAGAATCAGTTGGTTCCTTCACTAGAGATACACCTTGTAAGTTCTTAAATTCTTCTTTATAGAGCTCAAATAGTTTTCTTTTCCTGATTATCTTTGATTCGATCTTTTCGAGCTGAGCGCATCCAAGTGCAGCGTTCAAGTTCGGGAGTCTGTAGTTAAATCCAACTGCATCATGTACATAGCGCCATTTGTGTGGAACTTTTGCAGTCGTAGTAATGTGTTTAGCCTTTGTCGCCAAATTTGAATCATTGGTTAGAATGGCCCCGCCGCCGCCAGTCGTGATTGTCTTGTTTCCGTTAAAGCTTAAAGCTCCAAGTAAACCAAAGGTTCCTGTGTGTTTATTTGAGTAGAAACTCCCGAGTGACTCCGCTGCATCTTCAACCATGGTGATGTTGAAGTCCTCACAAATCTCAAGTAACTCCTGAATTCTTGAAGGGTGGCCAAAGGTATGCATCGGGACGATTGCTCGGATAACTTTTCCCGTATTTCGATTTCGGCACTGCCCTGCAATCAAAGATGTCGAAGACTCCAAATAAGCTCGGAGTTTTTCTGGATCGATCCCAAGTGAATTTTTCTCAGAGTCAACAAAATGTGGGTCGGCTCCGCAATAAATAACTGCATTTGCGGTGGCAATAAATGTTAGGGAAGGAATTAGCACTTCATCGCCATGCTCAACACCCGCTAGAAGTAATGAAATATGGAGGGCTGCAGTTCCATTCGAAACAGCGATTGCATGTTTAGCTCCTGTATATGTCTCTAAATCTCTTTCAAATTTATCCACGAATTTTCCGACAGAAGACACATAATTGCTATCAATGCATTCCTTAACATATTCCCACTCATTCCCATCAAATTCAGGTTCGTGAAGAGCAGTAGATTTTACGCCGATTACCGAGGTGATGGATTCAATGACTTCTCGGACAAACCCTTGAGACCCAGCAAAATTACTCATATGTTGTACTTGTCTGCTTTGTATCTGGATAAGTTACTTGGATTGGTGAACCAGGAGATGGTTTTCTTGAGTCCTTGAGAGAACCCTTCGATTCCTCCAAGTGCAGGTGACCATCCAAAGAGTTCTTTTGCCTTTGAATTATCGGCCCACAGTCTCTCCACTTCAGATTTTTTTGGACGGCTTCTTTCGATGGTTGATTCGACTTGAATCTCTACTCCCATCTGTCTTGCAATCAAATTTGCCGTGTCCAAGATAGAAATTTCAAAATTAGTACCAAGGTTTGCTATCTCCCCGATGCCTCTTTTCGCTTCTAGCGCTGAAATAAATCCGTTGACTGTGTCATCCACATAAGTGAAATCTCTTGTTGGGGAAATCGCGCCCAGATCGATTTTTGTAGCACCGCTCGCAATTTGAGTGATAATGGTAGGAATTACGGCCCTTGCCGACTGTCGTGGACCGTATGTGTTAAATGGTCTAACTATCACAACTGGCAAATCAAATGAGGTATGGAAAGAATATGCAATCTGGTCAGCTCCAATTTTGGACGCTGAATAAGGTGACTGCCCTTGTAATGGGTGGCTCTCGTTTATTGGAACGTATCGTGCGGTCCCATAAACTTCACTAGTTGAAGTGTGTACAACTTTTCTTAAGCCAAGCTCACGCGCGGCTTGAAGCACATTAAGGGTCCCTTTGATGTTTGTATCCACGTATGTATCTGGTGAGTAATACGAAAAGGGGATTGCAATCAATGCGGCTAAATGAAGTACTGCATCACACCCATGCATTGCTGTTTTAACTCCGTGTGGATCCCGGATGTCACCGGCGATAACTTCAAATTCACCCTTTACATCATCATCGCAGTGATCCAACCATCCCCAGGAATTGAAAGAGTTGTAATAAACGAAAGCGCGTACC
>JACCDK011025984.1_pt1 | contig 20420 bp, 18 predicted proteins | sample 7445871 | NCBI WGS metagenome assembly JACCDK01 (sample SAMN15323436, study PRJNA562643) | freshwater metagenome | isolation source: river surface water | place: USA:Blue River Watershed | collected 2017-08-15
AAGAAGGCCAAAGTGATTAACCGATTGCAGTTTCAAGAAGAGATGACAACTTCGGGAGAGATTCAACTATCTGCTATTTATTCCATGCCTGTACATGAAGGGGCCAAGCCTGTATTGTTGAATAATCCTTTACACCGTTGGTCGGACTGGGAGCAAATCAATGAGTCAGAATTCCTGGTAATTTTGCCTGCAGATTCATTGACGCATCCCGATAAGGTTTTAGAAAGCCAGTTGGTACGTTATGATGTACACACTAAAACTTATAAGTCCTTATTGATTAAGCCAGGTTATCGCTATTCAAATATATCGGTAAGTAATTCAGGCGAACAAGTAGCCTATTTTGAATCGAAGGCTACAGGGGTTTCGAATCCTGTTTTAAAGATTTTGACATTGGCAACGGGGCAGATTCAGGAGGTAAAAATGGATCGTGTCATTACGCAAGTTAAATGGTCTGGGCCAGATGCATGGCTTTATTTAACGGTGCAGGATCACGGTGCGGTAACCTTAATGGCTTATTCCATTCCCAGAGGGGAATTTGAAACATTGACTTCTTCGGCGGATGGGGTTTTGGGTTTTGATCAAGAAGGCGAGGAGTTGATTTACGCTAAAACGTCGATTAATAATCCATCGGAACTTTATCGAATGTTTGATAACAAAGAGGAGGTACTAACGGATTTTAATGCGAGTTGGTTAAAAGAAAAGACGATTACCAAAGCAGAGAAGCATACATTTGTCAATAAAATTGGCCAAACGATTGATTATTGGGTGATGAAGCCGGCTGGCTATGTACCAGGTAAAAAATATCCTTTGGTGGTTGAGATTCATGGAGGGCCTACGGCCATGTGGGGAACGGGTGAGGCGAGTATGTGGCATGAGTTTCAATATTATACCTCCAAAGGTTGGGGTGTTGTGTATTGCAATCCCCGAGGAAGTGGAGGGTATGGAACACCCTTTATGGCAAGCAATGTAAAGGATTGGGGAGCAGGACCGATGGCAGATGTGATGCAGGCCACTGATTTAGCGATTAAGGAAGGTTGGGCGGATACCACGCGTTTGGCGGTAACGGGAGGTTCTTATGCGGGTTATTTGGTGGCTTGGATGATTGGTCATACAAATCGCTTTAAGGTGGCAGCATCCCAACGGGGGGTGTATGAGTTGTCGACATTCTTTGGGGAGGGGAACGCATGGCGATTGGTGCCCAATTATTTTGGGGGATATCCTTGGGAGAAAGCAACCAGGTCCATTTTGGATCGTGAGTCTCCGATGACTTATGTTTCTCAAATTAAAACACCTTTGATCATCTTCCACGGTGAGAATGATTTACGGACGGGTGTCATTCAAAGCGAGATGTTGTACAAGAGTTTGAAGCAAATGGGCCGAACGGTCGAGTATGTTCGTCATCCGGGTGCTTCGCATGAGATTACGCGGGCAGGTAATAACCGGCAGCGGATTGATCAGATGTTGAGGACTTGGGAGTTTTTTGCGAGGTATTTAAATTAGTCCGAAGTCTTGAGTCCGAAGTCCGAAGTCTGGAGTCTGGAGTCTGGAGTCCGAAGTCTGGAGTCCGAAGTCTGGAGTCTGAAGTCTGGAGTCTGAAGTCCAAAGTCTGGAGTCCGAAGTCCAAAGTCTGGAGTCCGAAGTCCGAAGTCTGGAGTCCGAAGTGTGGAGTCTGAAGTCCAAAGTCTGGAGTCCGAAGTCTGGAGTCTGAAGTCCAAAGTCTGGAGTCCGAAGACCAAAGGCCAAAGGCGATTGACATTAATGATATACTTCATATCTAAATTGAATTCAATCTAGATTTGGAGTTCAAATTTATCAAAGCGCCTACAGACTCCGGACTTTGGACTTCGGACTATCAACTAACTAAAATACCTCCAATCCTCATTCCCCTTTACTTTCAGCAAACACTGATATATCAATTCAATAACCGCCTCCATGTCGCTTTTGGCGATGGTTTCCACGGTAGTGTGCATGTATTTCAACGGCAAGGAAATTAAGGCTGATGCCACGCCTTCAGTCGAATATGCGAATGAATCGGTATCTGTCCCTGTGGAGCGTGAAACAGCTTGTCGCTGGAATTCAATTCCTTTTTCTTTGGCTACATCGATGATGAAATCACGGACATTGTTTTGTACCGCTGGGCCATAGCAAATAACCGGACCCTTTCCGCACGACATATCGCCTTGGGTCTTTTTATTGTACATGGGAGATTGTGTGTCATGTGTTACGTCGGTGACAAATGCCAGATCGGGCTTTAATCGACGAACAATCATTTCCGCGCCACGCAATCCGATTTCCTCTTGAACGGAATTGACAATGTACAAGGTGTAGGGTAATTCGATTTTATTTTCTTTCAGTTTACGAGCTACTTCGGCAATCATATAGCCCCCAATGCGGTTATCCAGTGCACGGCCCACTAAATACTTGTGATTGAGTTCAGTTAGCCCATCTTCAAAGGTGACCACGGTTCCCACGTGGATGCCCATTTCTTCCACTTCTTTTTTGTTGGCAGCCCCGCAATCAATAAAGATATCATCGATGGAAGGAGCTTTATCTTTGGCAAGGTCACGAACGTGGATCGCTGGCCAACCAAATATACCCTTAATCACTTTGTCTTTCGTATGAATATTGGCACGCATGGATGGAGCAATTAGAGCATCGGAACCACCGTTGCGGCGAAGAAATAAATAACCATTGTCATCGATGTAGTTGACAAACCAGGAAATTTCATCCGCATGAGCCTCAATGACTACCGTATATTTTTGGCCTGGGTTAATTACGCCTACGGCAGTACCATAAGTATCGATAATTTTTTCATCAATGTAGGGCTTGAGGTAGTCCAACCAAATTTGTTGGCCTGAGGACTCAAAGCCCGTAGGAGAGGCATTATTTAAATAGGTGTATAAGAAATCGTTGGCTGTGTTCGACATGTTCAATAGTTTTTTAATGCTGCAAATTACGAAACTTTATAGATGAATTTTGTATAAAATCAGTTCAATATCTAAGTTTAATCTATGGATTAAACGATTAAAATCGTATTTTTGGTCGGTTTTCATGGAAACATGTTTAAAAAAATAGATTGATGAAGAAAATAGCTGTATTTACCTCAGGTGGTGATGCTCCCGGAATGAATGCTTGTATTCGTGCGATTGTACGGGGTGCTGCATATCATGGAGTTGAAGTTTATGGAATTGTTCGTGGCTACAATGGGATGATCAAGGGTGACATTATTCCCTTAAACTCGCAGTCGGTGAGTAATATTATCCAACGGGGCGGTACGATTTTGAAGTCAGCTCGGTCGAAAGAGTTTATGACGGCAGAGGGTCGCCAAAAGGCGTATGAAAAATTACAAGAGTTTGGGATTGAGGGTTTGGTTGCTATTGGAGGTAATGGAACATTTACGGGTGCGGAGATTTTTTACAATGAGTTTAAGATCCCGACGGTAGGAGCACCGGGTACCATTGATAATGATTTATACGGGACAGATTATACGATTGGTTACGATACGGCGGTGAATACCGCTTTGGATGCCATCGATAAGATTCGTGATACGGCAGATTCCCATGATCGTGTTTTCTTTATTGAAGTCATGGGCCGTGATTCGGGTTATATTGCTGTTCAGTGTGGAATAGCGGGTGGTGCGGAAGCTTTAATGATTCCAGAAAACTTAACTCCTGTCGATGATATTGTTACGATTTTAAATAATGGATTTGCGAAGCAAAAATCATCATCGATTGTTGTTGTTGCTGAGGGTGATGAAGAAGGGAATGCGCAAATTGTGGCCAAAAAGATTCGCGAGAAGATGGGAAATAAGATTGACATTCGCGTTACAACGTTAGGACATATTCAGCGAGGAGGTATACCGACTGCTTATGACCGTATATTGGCTTCTCGTCTTGGATTAGGTGCTTTGGAGGGGCTTCTACGCGGGGAGAAGAATGTGATGGCAGGAGTAATTAACAACCAATTGGTTTATACGCCATTTCATGATACGATTACCAAGAAAAAGCCCGTATCAGAAGATTTAATTCGCATGGTTGAAATTCTTTCCACTTAGGCATAGCCCATCATTTGGTAAATGAGGTAACCACTCATTTCATGGATAAGAACGGCGAGTTTCTGAAGTTCACCCTCTGATGGAATAATCATTTCAAGGATACCCAACGGGGTGTCCTTTTTTTTGTTGTCTACCGCGTACGGAATAACAGGTAAATCTACTTTGGCATAACAAGCCGCTGCCCGCCGCATGTGAAAGGCTGAGGTTATCAGTAGTACAGGCGACTTTATTCCCAAGGAGTCGACAATTCGCTTGGAAAACCGGGCATTTTCGTGCGTATTTTTGGCCTGTGTTTCTGTCATGATATCACTGCTTGGAATACCTAATTGAATCAATAGTCGTTTTACACTTGCAGTCTCATTGCTTCTATCTATTCGAAAGGAACCTATCGAGGTATTACCGCCTGTGATTAAAATTTGGTCTATTTTTCCAGATTTATATAGAAGCGCTGCTTGCATGCATCGGTCAGCACTTTCAGCTAAGTTGATTCGCTGGGGATCTTCTTGGGGTGAACGAATTATACCACCACCTAGAACGATGCCTAAAGGGTAATGTTCCGTAGGTTTTAGGGTAATTTGGGGCAGCTCGTAAGCGGAGATCAATTTATTGACGATGAAGGAGTTGCTTCCTATAATCATTATCATTAATGCACTAATTCCAGCTATCCGCTTGGTTTGCATCGATTTAGCGAGTAGACTGATAAGGCATAATGCAATAATCCAAGTAATTGGCAAAAGTATAAAATCAATAATTTTAGATAGCGTGAAAAACATTGTATTTTTGACGAGTTGAATTTAAAATTAGCCTAAATTTTATGAAAGTCCTTAAGCAGGTAGTACTTCTTTTATTCGTGAGTTTTTCTCTTGTTGCGCAGAAAGGTAAGGCCAAAGTACAAGGTCCTAAGCAAGCTTCGAACGCGGTAACTCAACGAACTGGTTTTCAAATTCAAGGAAAGATTCGTGGTTTAGCGAATACAGACGTTTATTTGGCGCATTATTTTGGTTCAAACCAACAAGTCATTAAAGACACAGCAAGGGTCGATGCAAATGGGTCCTTTGTGTTTCAAGGCAAAGAGCATTTGGATGAAGGGCTTTATTTAGTGACATTTTTGAATAATAAGTTTTTTGATTTGGTGATAGGGAATACTCAATTTTCTTTTGAGACGGATACTGCGGATGTTGTAGGAGGGATGCGGGTAACAGGTTCACCAGAGAATGAGGCCTTTTATCAATTCCAAAGAGCCATGGGGGAGATATATGTACGCTTGCAAGCAAAGTTTCCTCCAGATCAGATTCGCGCTCAGATGTTGAAAGAGCAAATGGCTTGGGTGAATCAACATGCGCAATTGTTTGTATCGAAATTGATTAAAGCTAGTTTTGAGCCCGAAATACCAGCTTATTCAAAGCAGGTAAAAAGCTCTAAAGACAGTGCTGATTTGTTTAAGTTTCAGTATACCTATTACAAAAAGCATTTTTTCGATTACATCGATTTAAACGATGAACGTTTTATTCGAACGCCCTTTTTACAAAAAAAGATTGACAAATATTTTGAGGATTTGGTTGTTCAGGAATCAGATTCCGTTTCGAAAGATGCCGATCGTCTTTTAGCAGGAATTAAGAACGAGGCAATGCGTAAGTATGTTGTTTATAAAATTGCGAGTACCTACGAAAATCACAATGTCGTTGGGACGGATGCTGCTTTTGTTCATTTAGCAGAGAAGTATTACATCGGGGAGCCTAAATTATGGGATACGACAACGGTACGAAAGATGAAAGACCGAATTAAAGTCATTAAACCTTTGCTAATCGGAAAGCGTATACCTGATATGTTTTTAACGGATCCGAGTGGTCAATTATTAACCTTATCTTCTATTCAGGCTAACTATACAATTGTTTTTATTTACGATCCTGATTGTAGCCATTGTAAGGAAGAAACACCCAAATTGTTGAAAATGGATTCTTTCTTTAAGTCAAAAAATATTGTGGTTTATGCAGCTTGTCTAGTGCGAGACAAAAAGATGTGGAAAGATTTCATCACAGAATTTAAAATATCACATTGGAAAAATGGGATAGATATACATATTAACGCAAAAACAGGCAAAGAGGAATATTATACTGATTTTTTAAACACATTTGATGCATACGCTACTCCCGTGGTTTATATTCTAGATAAGAATAAGAAAATTATTGGGAAAAAGATACCTGTAGATAGGATTGAGGAATTTATTAAATTTTATGAAAGCAAACTCAAGATTTAGTTTTGGGTTTGACCTTTAGCTTACTTTTAGGTTTTTTACCTTTTTTAAGGTATCGTTTGTTTTTGATTACGCGTTTAATTTTATATTTTTTTTTATACTTCAGACGCGTTTTTTGATAGAATTTAGGGCTAAATTTTGGATTCGTTTCTAGCTCTAATTGTTGATAGGGGATGAGCATTAATTCATTTTCAAACCCTACGATTTTTAACCTTACTTTGACCAAGCCCGTGCGTTGAATGTTAATCTTCTTGGCTGCGGCAAATGTTAGATCAATAATTCTTCCGTATTTGTAGGGTCCACGATCGTTGATTCGAACGATTACACTCCGCTTGTTGGCTAGATTAGTTACTTCTACCAGGGTATTAAATGGTAAAAGTCGATGAGCTGCGGTTAATTCCGTTTTTTTAAGTAATTCTTGATTAGCTGTTTTTCGATTATAAAAGTAATTGGAATAGAAAGAGGCAATTCCGTAACTTTCATCACCTAGTTCCTGTGTAAAGCTTGGAAAGGGGATAAGGATACTCAATAAGAGGAAATACCAACTTCTATTTTGCATGAAATATCAAAAGGAAAGAACCTCAAAGTTTAGTTTTTATTGTGGGAATTAAAAACATTGTTGAAATAATCCTAAAAATTATCAGATAAAGACTTGAAAATAAGTTGAATATTTTTGAGTGAATGAGAATAAATAGTAGATTTACACATTGTCAAACCAAATTATTATTTAAAGTGGAAGAAAGAGATAGAGAAGAATTGTTTTCGAAACGAATTAGAGCGGGAAAAAGAACGTATTTTTTTGATGTTAAATCCACGCGTTCGCAAGACTATTACATAACAATTACGGAGAGTCGCCGTCATCAAAAAGAGGATGGGTTTGTCTATGAAAAGCACAAGATGTTTCTTTACAAAGAGGATTTTGATAAGTTTGTAGAGGGATTGAATGAGGCTGTTAATCATGTTAAAACGGAGTTGATGCCTGATGTAGATTTTACCCAATTTAATCGCGATGAGGATGAATTCGGTTCATCTGATTTGAAGTGGGAATAATTTATCCAATGATATTTTAAAAAGCCTCTGAGAAATCGGAGGCTTTTTTCATTTTTAGGCGTATTTTTGTTACTTATTTAAATGAACTTATGGGATTAACTTGTGGAATTGTTGGATTGCCCAACGTCGGAAAATCAACTTTGTTTAGTGCGATATCTTCCAATAAAGCCGAAGCGGCGAATTACCCTTTTTGTACGATTGAACCCAATGTGGGAATTGTGACTGTACCGGATCAACGCTTAAATGTATTAGCGGATTTTGTGAAACCGAATCGGATTTTACCAACCGTTATTGAGTTTACTGATATCGCAGGTTTAGTAAAAGGGGCTTCACAAGGGGCTGGACTTGGAAATAAGTTTCTAGCCAATATTCGTGAAGTGGATGCTATTATTCATGTTATTCGTTGTTTTGATGACGAAAATATCATTCACGTGGAAGGACGTGTCAATCCAGTAAGTGATAAAGAAATTATTGATATGGAATTGCAATTGAAAGATTTGGAATCCATTGAGAAGAAGATGCAGAAATTAGAGCGTGCAGCGAAGGCAGGTGATGCGAAAGCTAAGCAAGAATTTGCAGCATTGCAGTTGTTTAAATCGACTTTGGATGAAGGTAAGTCCGCTCGTACTGTTGTCATGGATGCGGACCTACGTGAAGCAGCCATCGGTGATTTATGCTTGTTGACAGATAAACCTGTCATTTATGTGGCCAATGTGGATGAAGCGTCATTAACGGCTGGTGGTAACCCCTTGGTAGATGCTTTACGTTCTAATGTGGCTGCTGAAAATGCCGAGGTGATTGTCGTATGTGCTGCACTAGAGGCCCAAATTTCAGAGATTGAGGATTTGGATGAGCGCCAAATGTTTCTGGAGGAATATGGATTAACGGAATCAGGATTGAGTAAGTTGATTCGTAGTTCTTACGCCTTATTAAACTTGATCACTTATTTTACGGCGGGTGTACAAGAAGTTCGTGCTTGGACTATTCAAAAGGGTTGGAAGGCCCCACAAGCGGCAGGAGTTATTCACACGGATTTTGAGCGTGGATTTATTCGTGCTGAAGTGATCAAATTTGCTGACTATCAGACCTATAAAAGCGAAGCAGCTTGCAAAGAAGCTGGTAAATTAGGTGTCGAAGGAAAAGATTACATTGTTCAGGACGGTGATGTCATGCACTTCCGTTTTAATGTTTAGGGAGCAGTGCTGATTTTTTGGAAGCCTACTAATTCATCATATCGTTTCCCTGGTTTTCGCAGGTAAACAAAAATTTCATAGCTATTTTCTGTTTGAGCATAATTCCCTTCTAAGTAATTGGAAGGGTTTTTTGTTTCAAATCGGTAATTGTATATGCCTTGTTTTAATTGAATACTGGTCTGATACAATCCCAAAGTTTCGTTGTAGTGGAGTTCATTCTGTAGCGTGCGTTGATATTGATTAAATGCCCCTGTCACGTAGATTGGGTCATTTTGTTTGGGGGCTTTTAAGCTAAATACACACTGAACATAATCTGCATAAAGTTGATTCGAATTATTTTCATAATTTTCTATCACAAATGCGCCATTGAAATCATTTCGTTGGACGTATGCATAATTTCCCTGTGGACTTTCTGTCATGGCATATATAAGCGTTTCTTGCTCTTTTATATCCCAATGATCCACAAAGTTTAGCTTTTGTTGGGTACTTCGTAAATCAATTATTCGATATTCATTTCCCGCGGCAATTGCTTGTTCATTTTCATAGCTGGGGAATGTAATGTTTTGAGACATGGGCTCAATGATTCCTAAGGGCAGCTTGGGTAGTTGATTCGGCAGTTGTTCGTTTTGTTTAACATAAACTCGAAAATCCTCCGCTGAATTAATCATGTAATTACTCGGATATTTCAACTTAATGTCTAAGTTATGATGTGAGGCACGCAAGGCATTATTTCTGCCAAACCGGATTTGAGAGGCGACTGTTATTTCATTCGCATAAATGCAAATTCGTTGCGTTAACAGGGTGTCTCGTTTGTTTCGATTATATACCATGACTAAGTAATTGCCTGCTAATTTGACACGCGGAAGTTGGATTTGATAATGGCGGTATGGTACTTTCGTACCCATGGATGCTTGGGAATCACGGACAGGTATGTCGTTGAAGTCTTGAAGATATTCAATATCCGATAGTGGTGATGCGGTCCAATCAGATTGACAATGTACCACGCGCAAATACAGCCCATTTCGATTAGCTAAGGATAAATCATCGAAGTTTAATTGTCCTACTTGATTTGAAATTTCGAAGACTGGTTGAGCTTGTATAATTTCCCGCGGTGTCATTCGACTGACATAAACCGTTTTTATGGTGGGATAGAATGATTTATTCGTAAACTGCCCCCAAGTGTTGAATGCGAGGAATGGCATCCAAAATAGGGACATAAAACGCATCTTTATCCAATCAATAATTCCCATTCGGAGGTGGTTTCTTCTAATTTCAGTTGAATCGCGTGACGTTTTCCTTCTAAATCTTTTAAGATGTCGAACTTTGACTCGGAGGCTGCAGTTGCCATTTCCTGTTCGATTTTGTCAATTTCTTGCTCCAATTCCATGATTTGGTTTTCCAACTTTTCAATGGTTTTCGAGGAATTAACTTGAACGGCTTTTGGTTCTACTGGGGCTAATTCAGGTTTGGGTTTTGATACATTCGTTTTGTTCGATACGTTTTGTGCTGGCCTGCTCGCCATCCAAGTCTCGTATTCATCGAAGGTACCTGGGTATTCCTTTATTTCATGATTTTCGATGTACCAAATCTTGTTGGCAATGTTGGAAACGAAATAACGATCGTGGGAAACGACCACATACGTTCCTTCATATTGTTGCAAGGCTTGTATCAAAATATTCACGGATTGCATATCCAAGTGGTTGGTCGGCTCATCGAGTAACAAGAAGTTAGCTTCCGAAATCAATACTTTTGCCAAGGCCACACGCGATTTTTCCCCTCCAGATAATACCTTTATTTTCTTGAATACTTCTTCGCCAGAAAAAAGGAAACAGCCCAATACACTACGCAATTCCATCTCAGTCTTCGTTGTGCCAGTGGCTTTCAATTCGTCGATCAGTGTGTTTTCGACATTTAAACTCTCCAGTTGATGCTGTGCAAAGAAGGATTCGATGACATTGTGCCCCGTCCGTCGTTCGCCACCGATTTCTTCACTACCTGAGATGACACGTAATAATGTTGATTTACCCTTCCCATTTGCGCCGATTAATGCAATTTTATCACCCCGGTTAATCGTGGCAGAAGTATTTTTTAAGATGATTTTTTCGCCGTAAGCCTTGGAAATATTTTCCAAGAATAGAATGAATCGACCAGGTTCTGTACCGAAATTGAATTTGAAATTCACTTTGGCCTTTTCATCAATGACATCGTCGATGATATCGATTTTTTCCAAGGCTTTCACCCGAGATTGTACTTGACGGGATTTCGAAGCTTTGGCTTTAAATCGCTCAATAAATCGTTCGGTTTGGCGGATTTGTGCTTGTTGGTTCTCAAAAGCACCTTTTTGAATTTCATTTCGCAAGGCCTTCTCCTCGGTGTAATAGGAATAGTTACCCGGATATAAGGTGATTTTAGCTCCCGAAACTTCAGCAATGTGATCGATCGTACGATCTAAGAAATAGCGGTCGTGGGATACGACAACAATAGCACCTTCGTAATCGTGGATATAGTTTTCAACCCATTCAATAGACGGTAGGTCCAAGTGGTTGGTGGGTTCATCGAGTAGGAGTAAGGATGGCTTTTGCAATAATAATTTGGCAAGCATGACACGCATGCGCCAACCACCTGAGAATAAACGAAGTGGGCGCGTTAAATCTTCGGTGCTAAATCCCAAACCTTCCAAAATTTCCTCTGTTTTGGACTGAATGGTATATCCATCTAAACGTTCGAACTCCTCTTGTAGCTTGGCGAGTTGATCCACATCCTTATCCTCGTAATTCGTCTCCATCTTATGTAAGACTTGATCAATTTCTTTCTGAAGCGCTAATTGACGTTCAAAAGCTTGCATCGCCACCTCCAAGATACTATCATCTGTTTGATAGGAAAGTAAATCTTGGTTTAAGAAACCAATGCTACAATCCCCTGCCTTTGAGATGTTCCCTCCATCGGGGGTATATTCCCCTGAGATTAATCGCAAGAGGGTTGATTTACCTGTTCCGTTGGCCCCAATAAGACCAATTTTAGCTTTGGGTTTGATGTGAAGATTGGCTCCTTCGTAGAGGGCCCGACTACCGAAATAGAAATTTAGATTGGATATTGATAACATGGGTGCAAAGATAATCGTTTATCTTCAATCAATCAGCCTTAATTTCCAAACGATTTCGTGCATCAGGACCACCCAGATAAGGGCATGCTATAAGCTCGTTGAAATCATGATAGGGTATCGTAGTTTTATGATAGCCATACGCTTTGGCTAAGGTCATCGTCCGGTTGTTGTCTCCCATGGATAATTCAATGTCATCCATGGTCATTTGACTTGGATGCTCGTAGCCACAGGCATGCGTAATTTCAGCAATTTCTTTCACCAAGGTATAGTGATAGCGGTAAAAGCGTTCGCTTTTTAGGGTAATGTCAATGCCTGCTTGTAACCACTTGTTCGAGGTCGCAATACCCGTAGGGCAATGATTCGTATGGCATTTTTGCGCCTGTATACATCCAATTGACATCATCGCTTCGCGAGCCACGTTAATCGAATCTGCTCCCATAGCGAAAGCCATTAGGGCTTTTTCGGGGAATCCAAGTTTTCCGGAAGCAATGAAGAAGATTTTATCAGTGAGTTCATGGCGCTGAAAGATCTGGTAGATTTTAGCAAAAGCAAAGCTAAATGGCATGGATACGTGATCTGCGAATGCATGTGGTGCAGCTCCCGTGCCGCCTTCTCCACCATCAATGGTGATAAAATCGGGGCCTTTACCCGTTTTAACCATGTAGGCGGCAAGTTCCTCCCATTGTTCGAGTTTACCTATGGCTGATTTGATTCCTACCGGTATGCCTGTTTCCTCGGCCATAGCTTCGATAAAATCAACCATTTCAGGTACTGTTTTAAACTGAGAGTGAAAAGCCGGTGACATGGCGTCTTTTCCCATGGGAATATTTCGAATGGCAGCAATTTCTTGATTAATTTTTGAGGCTGGCAACATGCCTCCTTTGCCAGGTTTAGCACCTTGAGAAAGTTTTAATTCTATGGCACGGAGTTGGGGATTTTCAGCTACTTTTTGTTTTAATTTCTGCATGGAAAAGGTTCCATCTAGTTCTCGTACACCAAAATAGGCTGTTCCGATATTCAAAACGACATCCGCACCGAATTGATGATATGGTGAGAGGGAACCTTCGCCAGTATTGTGGTAGCAACCAGCGATTTTAGCTCCTTTATTTAGTGCTTCTACTGCTTTGGCAGAAAGTGAACCGTAGCTCATTCCCGATATATTTATCACGGAGTAGGGGCGAAAAGGCCGGCGGCGATTATGGTATAAGCCAATAACTTTGGTGGCAGGAATCACACCTGGATTTTTTTTACTCAAATGATCTGCGGGTGGGTTATAGCCCATCATGGCATTTTTGATAAAAATATAGCCTGGTGTATTAAAATCTTGGTCAGTTCCAAATCCTTGTAAGTTATTTTCATTTTTTGATGAAGCATAAATCCAGGAGCGCTCTTGTCGATTGAATGGTAATTCCTCTCGGTTATTTGCAACAATGTACTGCCTTAATTCAGGTCCAATTTGTTCCAACCAATATCGTATATGTCCTACGATGGGGAAATTATGTGTGATTGTATGGCTTTTTTGAATAAACACGTCGCGGATAACGACACCCAATAACACGAGTATTATCCAGAACCAAACTGAACTTAAGAGATTAGTGATTTCCATTTGTTGATGATTTTAGGGCAAATTTGATGAATTTTTCCCAATTCTTATTTTTATCTTTGTTGTTAAATTTTATTAATGAAAGCAGACTACCAACGCTTATCTGATTTTGTTAGTTCCGTTTTTGAGGCATTGGGTTGTCCAGCGGATGATGCAGCCTTGGCAGCGCATGTATTGGTGTCAGCTGATGCGCGCGGTATTGATTCACATGGCGTGGCTCGTTTGGCAGGTTATGTTCGTCTGTATGACAATGGTCGTTTAAATCCTAAACCAGTTATTCGCATTTTACATGAAAGCCCATCGACGGCCTTAGTGGATGGTGATCGAGGCCTAGGTCTTGTGGTGGCTCCCAAAGCGATGGAAATCGCAACGCAAAAAGCGGCTGTGGCTGGGACCGGTTGGGTAGCAGTACAGAATTCCAATCATTTTGGTATTGCAGGGTATCATGCGATGAAGGCCGTGGAAAAGGAAATGATTGGTTGGGCGATGACGCATGCAGCCCCTCTGGTTACTCCAACTTTTTCAAGAGAGAAATTATTGGGGACGAATCCGATTGCCATTGGAATTCCTGCATTGGACGAACCCGCTTTTTTAGCCGATTTTGCTTCTACCGCCGTGGCGTATGGGAAATTGGAGATTTTACAACGTAAAGGGTTGGATACACCGGAAGGTTGGGTGCAAGACAAGGATGGTTATCCAAGTCAAGATGCCTTTGCAATTAAGAATGGCGGTGCTTTATTGCCTTTGGGAGGCGACCGGGAACATGGTTCACACAAAGGTTATGCTTTAGGGGCTGTTGTGGATATTTTGTCTGGCGTTTTGTCGGGGGCTAATTTTGGACCCTGGGTGCCTCCTTTTGCCACGGCAGGATTTATGTCGGCCGGCGAGACAGTAGGTAAAGGGACGGGTCATTTTTTAGGTGCGATGCGAATCGATGCATTCCGTCCAGCTGAGGAGTTTAAAGCCGATATGGACAAATGGATTAGGCGTTTTCGTAATGCGGATGCGGTAGATGGGAAACGTGTGATAATTCCCGGGGATCCAGAACGCGAATTAGAAGTAATACGCAAGCGTGAGGGAATGGAGCTTTTAGATCCCGTTGTGTCTGATTTGAAAGCTTTGGCGTCGCGTTTTTCTATTAAATTTAATGTGGAATAAGATGGTTGCGAATAAAAGAATTAAAATATTTATACTTGTTTTTTCCTTGGTTTCGGCCATGTTCTCTTACTATGTATGGCAGATTTTTAAAACGCCTAATTTTAACGTAAAGGGTGAATCCTTTGCTATTTTGATTCCAAAGGGTGCCGATTTTAATCAAGTTCTAGATACCTTGCAAAAGCATGATTTGGTCCGTGATCCCTTAAGTTTTCGATTTTTGGCGAAAGTTTTGGGTGTTTCCGAGAAGGTCAAACCGGGACGTTATTTAGTCGGTCCTGAATCGGGAAATTGGGAGTTGTTGAGAAAGATGCGAAATGGTCGCCAAGATGCCTTGCGAATTACAATTAATAACCTTCGATTAAAGGAGGACATTGCTGGTAGGTTAGGTAAAGTGATGGCCTTTGATTCAACGTACATTTATAAAATGTTGGACTCTGCTGAGTTAACGAAGCAGTATGGGTATTCACCAGAAACCATCCCATGTTTATTTATCCCGGATACATATCAGGTATTTTGGACATCTTCATTTGATGATTTTATGAAAAAAATGCTGAAGGCCAACCAGCGTTTTTGGAATAAAAAACGTGTAGAACAGGCTAAAGCCTTGGGACTAAGCCCCATTGAAGTAGGGATTTTAGCTTCCATTGTTTACGGAGAGAGTAAGTATGCAGGGGAACAGTCTCGCATTGCGGGTGTTTATTGGAATCGATTTAGAACGGGTATGCCTTTGCAGGCTGATCCGACCGTTGTTTTTGCGTGGAAGGATTTTTCGATTAAGCGGGTAACTGGAAAATATACTTCGATTAATTCTCCATACAATACTTACCGAAATGTGGGTTTGCCTCCAGGGCCTATATCGATTCCGCCGATTGATGTTTTGGATAAGGTATTGAACCTTGAAAAGCATGCCTATATGTATTTTTGTGCCAAAGAGGATTTTTCAGGTACCCATAATTTTGCGGTTACTTACGAGGAGCACTTGAAGAACGCGGCTAAATTTCAAGCAGCTTTAGATCAACGTAAAATCAATTAGTATGTATGCACACGCAGTCAAGTACCGAGTATGTTACGCTGATACGGATCAGATGGGTTATGTCTATTATGGCAATTACGCTCGACTGTATGAAATTGCGCGTGTAGAGACACTTCGTAGTTTAGGTGTTAGTTACAAGTCTTTGGAAGACAATGGTATTGGTTTGCCTGTAGCCGAGCATTATACGAAATTTTTGTTGCCGGGATTTTACGACGATGAGTTGAGCATTGTTTGTCAGGTGGTTTCGATGCCCTCTGCAAAAATTGTTTTTTCGTACCAGATTAAGAATCAACAAGGAGAATTAATCAATGAGGGACATACGACCTTGGTGTTCATTGATTTACAAACCAAAAAAGTTGTTAAAGCTCCCGATTTTATTTCGCAGGCCTTGGAGCCCTATTTTTCGGTATGAGAAGAAATTTACTAAATGAAATTAAATTGATTTGGCGCGAATACGAAGAGCATTACGTCTTGGTTCGTGTTATTTCTATTTTGTATCAAAAAGTATTTCAGTTTGATATTGATGTTCGCGCCGCGGCAGTCGCTTATAATTTTACGTTAGCCGTCTTCCCGACCATTTTGTTTTTGTTTTCCTTGTTGCCTTATCTGCCTATTGACCATTTAGATTTAAAGACGATTAGTTTCATCAAAGCGACAGTTCCCAAAAATTTGCAACGGGATGTAACGGAGTTAATTACTGAAATCATTACCAAAAAACGAGGTGGGGTTTTATCCTTTGGTTTTTTGTTTGCCTTATATGCCAGCACGAGTGGAATTATGGCCTTAATGCGGTCTTTTAATCTCACTTACAAGACAAGTGAAAATCGTGGATTTTTCAAGGAGCGTTTAGTGGCCATAGGATTGAATGTTTTGTTGACCTTTGTTTTGATTACCTCCTTTTTAGTGTTCATTTTAGGGAATTTTGTGGTAAAATACCTCGCGAAAGAGAGGATCCTTGAATATAATTTTACCTTTTATTTAACCAAGGCTTTAACCTATTTTGTCATATTTTCGGTTTTCTTTTTTACTATTTCATTGATATATTATTATGCGCCAGCCATTCACAAGCGTTGGAAATTTTTCAATGCGGGATGTATCACGGCTTCCGTATTAACCATACTTATTTCTAATTTATTTTCATATTACCTGGTTAATTTCGCATCTTATCACAAAGTATATGGTTCCATTGGATCATTGATTGCTTTGATGGTTTGGCTTTATTTTGTTTCCCTTATTTTAATTGTTGGGTTTGAAATTAATGCCTCGATTGATCAAGTTAAAATTGAGGAATCAGAAGAGGAGCAAAGTGGTTCTGATTTCTTTTTAAATTTCTAAAATGGTGGCAGAATTTTGTCGGGTATATGAGCGAAATAACTCACAAGAGTTGATGAACAAAGTTGTTCGGGTATTGGAAAAAGGAGGAGTTATCATTTACCCGACAGATACCATGTACGCGTTAGGATGTTCGATACAGAGCCAGCCAGCAGTTAATCGGATTTGCGAGATTAAACGGATTAAGCCTACTAAAAACCGATTTAGTTTTATTTGTGCCGACTTAAGTTCGATTTCTAATTTTGCGAAGGTGAGTGATTTCGCCTTTAAAACCTTGAAGCGCTATTTGCCAGGTCCCTATACCTTCGTCTTACCAGCAAGTTCTAAGGTTCCAACTGTGCTAGTTCAAGGAAAAAAGACAGTTGGAATTCGAATTCCTGACAGTGCGTTTGTGCTTGAAATTGTCCGACAGTTGGGACATCCTTTGTTGACCACCACTTTGCCTCAGGCCGATTTAGCAGTGGAGGAATACACGGATCCAAGTCTGATTTTTGATCGCTATGAAAAGCAGGTAGACTTGGTTTTGGATGGGGGATTTGGAGGCTATTTGCCTTCATCGGTCATTGAAATCAATGAGGATGAGTACGAGGTTATCCGTGAAGGAGCCGGTGATGTTAGTGATTTCAACTAATTACCACTTTAAAATAATATTTTCGGGTTTTGTGTGTTTCCAGCGTCGATGTGACCACAAATATTGTTCAGGGTATTGTAGGATTGATTTCTCTAATCTGCGCGCAAATCGTTCGATAATTTCACCTTTGGGAAGATTATGATAATCGGGATTCGCAATGGGCTCAAAACTCATGATGTATTTGCCACGTTCTTTACGAATTAATTCCACAAATACGACTGGGTAATTGTAATCTCTGGCGAATCTCTCCATCCCTGTGAAAAAGGCAGTATCTTGATTGAGAAATGTAGTCCAATAGGCTGATTCAGGTTTTTGAGGAGCTTGATCTGCAGCAAGGCAAATACCTCGTGCGATATGCTTCCTTTCACGCGTTGCCACGATGGACTCCCGTTTTTCGAGCAATGTTACGCCTGGGAATCTGCTTCTTACTTGCATGGTGAATTCATTGAAGGCAGGATTATTTAATTTTTGGTAGACTACATCATATAAATTATTGGATAAGGCGAGACGGTGAATCGCCCATTCCCAATTCCCTTGATGACCCGCTACGAGAACGACCGGCGTACCTTGTTGGAGGAAATCCGAAATGTAGTGTTCGTTGATCATCTCCACACGCGCAAGCATTTCCTCTTTGGAAATGGAAACACCATAGAAAAATTCGACGAGTTGATCCGTTAAATATCCGTAGAATTGATAAGTCAAGTCTTTGATTTGTTTGGGATTTAGCTCCGGGAAAGACTGTGAAATATTTCTAACAATTACCTTCTTGCGGTAAGCAAGGATGAAATAAAAAACCCACTTGACGCCAGTGGCAAGCGTATATAAAACGAAGAGGGGAAGTTTTCCTAAAAACTTATATAAAAACATCATTGCCAATGTGTCAGGTTAATCGCAGTTATCTGCTATTTTTGCAAATATCCACTTTATTTTTGAATGCACATTGATATTCATTACTTACCTTCCTTAGAATATTGCGCGTTGATCTTTTCCGAAACAAGCATTTCCTTTGAGGTTTGTGAAAATTTCCCCAAACAAACCTATCGTAATCGTAGCTATATTCTAGGAGCAAATGGGAAGGAATTACTTTCTGTGCCTGTCATTCATTTGAGTTCAGCCAAACAATTAACGAAGGATGTTCAAATTGATTATTCGCAGGATTGGATTCGGCGTCATCGAGGAGCGATACAGGCCGCCTATGGGAAGGCGCCCTATTTTGAACACGTGGAACCATTTATCGAGCAGATATTTGCGAAAAAAAGTAAATTTTTAGTAGATTTAAATATTCAATTTTTGAATACAATAGCGCGGTTTTTGCAAAAAAAGCCTCAGTTTTTGTTCACTGATTCGTTTCAGATGGGATATGTTGATTCTTATTGGAATGTAATCGATTCTAAAATTGATTTTACAGAACGAAATATTTACAAGGCTGTGCCTTACCGGCAATGTTTTGGCACGGAATTTGTTGCTAATTTGTCTGTTTTGGATTTGATTATGAATTATGGAATCGAATCGCGTGAAATTTTAATGAAGAGTTTGAACAAATAAAGGCTTAGGTGCGTTTTGATTAATATTAATTAGGGAAATATGGAGGCTAAGTTTTCGAATAAGGTGAAGGAAGTGATTGCATTGGCTCGTGAAGAGGCCTTGCGATTGGGACATGATTATATTGGTACTGAGCACTTGATGTTGGGTATCATTCGTGATGGTGAGGGTCCTGGGATCGATTTGTTGCTAAAATCGGGTGTTTCATTGGATCAGTTGCGCCAAAGTATAGAGCATTCGACGGCCTCAACGAGCCGTTCTAGCTTTGATAAGCAAAGTATGTTAAATATTCCTTTGACCAAGCAAGCGGAGAAAGTACTTCGTTTGACTTATTTAGAGGCAAAGTATTTTAAGACTAATTTGGTAGGAACAGAGCATTTGCTTATGGCTATTTTGCGCGATGAAGATAATGTTGCTACGCAAATTTTGGAAAAGTATCAGGTTCATTACGATTTGATTAAGGAGATGGTGGAGTTTCAATCGAGTAATTCACAAGAAAATTCGCCCAAGGCTTCATCAGATACAGATGATTCGGATGATGATAATCGGTTGTTTGGAGGGGGTGGTTCTGGTAGCAGTAGTGGTGCAAGCAGTTCAACAACGAAAGCTGGAGAGAAAAGCAAAACTCCTGTTTTAGATAATTTTGGTCGAGATTTAACGAAGATTGCCGAGCAGGGCAAATTGGATCCGATCGTTGGGCGTGAAAAAGAAATTGAGCGAGTGGCTCAAATTCTTTCTCGACGTAAAAAGAATAATCCGATTTTAATTGGTGAGCCAGGTGTGGGTAAAACAGCTATTGCAGAGGGCTTAGCCTTGCGCATCATTCAAAAGAAGGTTTCGCGGGTGCTTTTTGGAAAGCGTGTCGTTACCTTGGATATTGCTTCTTTGGTCGCGGGTACAAAATACCGGGGTCAGTTTGAAGAGCGTATGAAAGCGGTCATGAACGAATTGGAGAAATCGACCGACGTTATTTTATTCATTGACGAATTGCATACGATTGTGGGAGCGGGTGGTGCATCCGGTTCATTGGATGCCTCGAATATGTTCAAGCCAGCGTTAGCGCGTGGAGATATTCAAGTTATCGGGGCGACTACCTTGGATGAATATCGTCAATACATTGAGAAAGATGGCGCATTAGCTCGCCGCTTCCAAACGGTCATGGTAGATGCTACCACCGTTGAGGAGACGATTGAGATTTTGAATAACATCAAAGATAAATATGAGGAGCATCATCATGTGATTTACACGGATGATTCTATTCAAGCGGCTGTTAGGTTATCTGATCGTTATATATCGGATCGTTTTTTACCAGACAAGGCGATTGATGTGATGGATGAGGTGGGTGCTCGAGTGCATATTTCGAATATTCAGGTTCCTGCAGATATTGTGGCCTTGGAGAATCAGATTGAGATTGTGAAGAAGGAGAAGAATCAGGTGGTGAAGTCGCAGAAATATGAAGAAGCGGCG